>ENA-UOOR01004880-UOOR01004880.1-fermentation-metagenome-genome-assembly--contig:-NODE-4880-length-10286-cov-2.425472_pt1 | contig 10286 bp, 10 predicted proteins | sample MGYA00245780_ERZ724029 | MGnify/ENA primary metagenome ERZ724029 (study PRJEB28704, sample SAMN03018315) | fermentation metagenome | biome: anthropogenic terrestrial biome; feature: soil; material... | reverse complement strand
AAGGTACCCAGTATGCAAAGAAGCCCCAACAAATTCACTGAGTTTTCCCTTCACGATAAATGTTTGGCCAAGCAGGGTTAAGGTCTCGTATTCGTAATCTCCGCCCTCAGAGTAGATCAAGACCTCATCGTCTGCTAAATGAATTGTTTCTCCTTGGAGGCGGCTGTAGTCCTCTCCAGGAATGAAAGTCAGAGCCTGGAGTCTTTCTGCAAAACCAGTGATGAATGCGCGGTCTGTCAAGAACTCGCTGGCCTGCTCCTCCCCTAGAAACACAAGGCTGCGATACTCTAGCGTGTTATCAGCGGCGACGCCGTGGTTTCTCAAGACTTCAGCAACCCCACGATGAAGCTCTGCGATATACTCGTCTGTTATCCTATAGGAAGAAATCGTGATCTCCCTCGGATATCGAGTCCTCAGGACATCTTCAACCCCAATATAAAGGGAGACCGTCGTTGAGAGTGTAACCAGAACCATCGTCGAAAGAATACAGATATTGGCAAGACCCACAGCATTTCTCTTCATACGGTAGATCAGGCCTGCTACCGTCGTAAAGTGATTGGGTCTATAATAGTAACCTTTGTTCTTACGCATTAACTTCAAGAGTGTGATACTTCCAGAAGCAAATAGGGAGTACGTTCCCATCATCACAAAAATCACCGCCACAAAGAAGAGTGACAGGGCTGCGATAGGTGACTCGGTGGTAAGAGCCAGGTAGTAGCCGGCACCTATGGACGCCAGGCCAAACAGGGTCAAAAGCCACTTCGTCTTCGGTTCCCTCTCCCCTACTTGACCACCCTTTAGAAGTTCAATGGGCTTGGCCAAATGAATCTGCCGCAGGTTCCCCAGCAAAGTCAAAAAAAAGATGGCTCCAAAGAGGATCAACGTAGACAGAATCGATGGGCCGGAGATCTCAAAACCCATCTGTACCTCAAAGCGCAAGAGTTTGAGGAGAAGCAAGAACATAGCCTTAGAAAGGAGTATACCTCCCAGCAAGCCAGAAAAGATGCTGATGATGGTAATATAGATGGTCTCATACATCATGATTCTGGCAATATGCTTTTTTTCCATCCCCAAAACATTAAAGAGGCCAAACTCCTTTTTCCGCCGTTTGATCAAGAAACTATTGGTATAGAGCAAGAAAATGGCCGAAAAAAGCCCCACGATCGTAGAACCAAAGGACAGCATCGATTGCACAGTTGTGCCGCCACTCATTTTACTTAAGCCCGTATTTCCTGAAAGGGAATGTATGAGATAGTACATCATCACCGTAGAAATACTCGTCAAAATATAGGGAACATAGACCCTAGAATTCTTCCGGATATTATCGGCAGCAAGCTTCCAATAAAAGAACCTACCCACGGCGCCCACCACCTGTGGCGATCATGGTCAGGGTGTCCGCAATCTTCTGGTACATCTCTTCTTCCGATGAAGAGCCTTTATAGAGTTGATGGAAAATCTCGCCGTCCTTGATAAAGAGAACGCGCCTGGCGAAGCTCGCAGCCTTGGTGCTGTGAGTAACCATGAGAATGGTCTGACCCTCACCATTAATCTCCCGAAATAGCCGTAGAAGGCTGTCTGTGGATCTAGAGTCCAAAGCCCCCGTAGGCTCATCGGCCAACACCAATTGGGGTTCTATGATTAGAGCCCTGGCAATGGCTGTTCGTTGCTTTTCACCACCCGATACTTCATAAGGGTACTTCGATATTGGTTCAATCCCCAGCCTGCAGGCAACGGGTTTAAGGCGACGCTCCATTTCCTGGAGATCCGTATTTGCTAAGACCAGGGGCAGAAAGATATTGTCCCGAATCGAAAATGTGTCCAGTAGGTTGAAGTCTTGAAAGACAAACCCGAGATTGTCCCGGCGAAAGGCCGCGATCTCCCTTTGGGGAATGGATACGATACTCCGCCCGTTTAAAAGGACCTCCCCAGCTGTGGGTTTATCCAAAGCTGCTAGGATATTGAGAAGCGTTGTCTTCCCTGAACCCGATTCGCCCATAATGGCCACGTACTCGCCCTTCTCCACTCCAAAGGACACATCAGATAATGCTTGAACATGGTTTCCCCCAAAGCGGGTGGTATATACTTTTTTGACGTTTTTTACCTCTAAGATATGCATGAGGTAACCTCCTTCCATCCTTGGGCCTAGTATAACAAAGGGGGGAAATGCGTTGCCATCGCTTTGGCTTACACTTCTCCGCCTAACCTTACATTCCCGTAAGGATCGAAGGTATCCACTGTACCCAACCTAATTTTTACCCTAGTACCTTGCCCCACCTCTGATTCTAAAGTAATGGTGTGGGACAGTTTGTCTAGAATTCTCTTGCACAAATAGAGTCCAATCCCTGTGGCCCTCTTCTCCATACGGCCAGTATATCCCGTGAACCCTTGCTCAAAAACCCGGGGGAGATCTTCCGAAGAAATGCCTATGCCCGTGTCTTCGATCACAAGTATCTTCTTTTCCCGATCCTCCAGGTAAATGGAGATGGTCCCCTCCTTGGTGTATTTCAAGGCATTCGACAAGACCTGACCAATCACGAAGACGAGCCATTTTTCGTCAGTGAGCACTTCGCAGTCCAGCTCCTGAAAGTCCAGTCGTATTTTCTGGCGAATAAACAACTTGGCGTAGCGATGAACCACCTGCCGCACTATGGTATCAAGGCTGTAACGCTTGAGTACAAAGTCGGTGGAAGGGCTTTCTACCCGCAAATACTGCAAAACCATGTCGGCATACTGCTCGATCTTGAAAAGTTCCATCAGAAGTTCCCTAGAGTCTTCATCGTCCCGGGACTGTAAAGCCAAACGCATGGCGGCAATGGGAGTCTTGATTTGGTGGGCCCACAGGGTGTAATATTCCACAAGATCCCTACGATTTCTCTCGGAAGAGGAAGAAAGTTGACGTTTGTCCTCGAACAAAATGGCGACCAACTCCTGATAACCCTCTTCCAACAAACACTTCGGTTTTGGAAGGGCAGAAAGCTCCAGGGTAATGCTGCTTTTCAGGGCATGCAACGCCTTGTGGCGCCTGCTAAAGGCAGAGAAGTCAAGGACCAAAAGGATGCAACCGATCCAAAGACACAAAAGGACTGCATACCACAGGGGTTCTCTGGGAAGATCGTACAAAAAGAAGACCGCTGAGAAGATCAAGACAAAGACTGCAAATAGGGCTAGCGTTCTTAGGCGAATTCGTAGATAGGGAAGAATCACGTTTGTTCTACTCATTTCACCCCATACCCCATACCCTTTTTTGTGGTAATAAAGTCAGTTAGGCCCAGGGCTTCGAGTTTGCGTCGCAGTCTGGTGATATTGACCGTCAGAGTGTTATCATCCACATAACTGTCTGTTTCCCAAAGCATTGTCATGAGGGATTCCCTCGTAACCACCCTCCCGTTGTTCTCCATAAGCATCTTTAAGATCTTGAATTCATTGCGCGTCAAATCTATCTGCTCACCCTGATAGATCAGGGTAGCATCGCTGGTATTTAGAATTGCTCCCTTATGCTCAAAAAGGTTCGTCTGCCCTGAAAAGTCATAGGTGCGGCGGAGCATGGCCTGAACCTTGGCGGTCAAGACAGATAGATCAAAGGGCTTGGCAATGAAATCGTCACCGCCCATGTTCATGGCCATGACAATATTCATGTTATCAGACGCCGAGGAGATGAAGATGATGGGAACCTTGGAGACTTTGCGAATTTCACTGCACCAATGGTAGCCATTGTAAAAGGGGAGGGAAATATCGAGCAAAACCAGCTGGGGGTGGAAGGCGACAAAAAGAGACAGTACGTCTCTAAAGTCCGTGACGCACTTCACTTCATAACCCCAGCTTGCAATATGCTTTTCCATCGTCTTGGCGATGATAGCGTCATCTTCCACAATGAGAATCCGGTACATAGGTAAGCCCCCAACATCTTCCTTACAAGAGTTTCGTCAAGTCGGCAATAAATTCATCCACGGCACTTTCTCTTGTGGCCCAGGATGTGACTAAGCGCACCATGGAATGGTCCCCATCCACCCGCTTCTGGACCTCAAAGGAGTAGTTCTTTTCCAGTTCTGAAATGACCCCGTTAGGCATAATGGGAAAGAGCTGGTTGGACGGTGAGTGCAGTAAAAGTGGGCAACCCAAGGAAACCAAGGTATCTTGAATTTTCGCTGCCATCGAATTAGCGTGCTCGGCGAGCTCAAAAAACAAGTTGTCACGAAATAGTTCTCTAAACTGAATCCCTAGCAAACGGCCCTTGGCCAGCAAAGCACCCTTTTGCTTGATATGAAAACGGAAGTCTTCCTTCAAACTGTCGGTACAGATCACCAGGGCTTCTCCAATTAATGCGCCGTTCTTGGTTCCCCCAATATAAAAGGCGTCTACTAAGGTAGAAATCTCCCTAAGGGTGAGATCGTTCTTGGACGAGGTCAAGGCCGAGCCGAGCCTGGCGCCATCCATGAACAGAAGAAGTTTGTGCTCACGGCACACCTCACTTAGGGCCTTAAGCTCGGCCTTGGTGTAGATAGAGCCTAGTTCGGTGGCGTTTGAGATATAAACGAGTCTTGGTTTTACCATATGCTCATCTGTATGGGCCCCGACCGCTTCCTTAACGTCAGAGGGACTGAGTTTTCCCTCAGTTCCTACCATCGTGATAATCTTATGTCCAGTAGCCTCGATAGCTCCCGTTTCGTGGACCTCAACATGTCCTGTCAGAGGGGCGATGACTGCCTCATGGGGCCTGAGAAAGGCGGAAATAGCGATGAGGTTGGTCTGTGTTCCCCCTGGTATGAGGTGGATGTCCACATCTTCGCGGCCTAGTTTCTTTTTAATCAGATCCGCTGCTTCTAGGGAAAACTTGTCCTCTCCGTAGCCAATCGTCTGCTCTAGATTGGTTTCCACAAGAGCTTTAAGAATTTGGGGGTGTGCTCCTTCACTGTAATCGTTCGTAAACCTATACATATAACAGCCTCCACTCGAAAGTAATGGTCTACCTTGGATTTTCGCCACAGGATGAAGAAGACCTTTTTGTCCATGGCTTGTGATTTAAGCCAATCCTCATTTCGTCAAATTGTGTGAGGGATTGTCCCTCAAATGGGCTCTCAAATGAGAATCAACTCTTCTTGACGACCATCGATGAAGTCTGCGGTTCCGTCTTTGCAGATCACTTCTTCCAAGTACATGTAGACAAGCTGTTCGTCCCAGGCTTTGATTTTACCTGAGACATTGAGTTCCAGGGCATAGCAGGTCTGATCGTGGATAGGACGCTCCCCGGTTATGGGAATAAAAGCCTGCTGGTCATACTTTCCAATGGTTGGACCAGCCCCGTGGCCGAATGTTCCTAGAGGATGGGTGTACACCATGGCTTGGATACCCTCGGCTTTCGCCATCTCCAACGATTCAAAGAAGGCATCATTACCCGTTGAAGACCTTCCAATCCTCTCCCTTACTATATCCTGTAGCCTCTTACCCTGGACGAAAAGGGCCGATAATTCTTGGTGTTCCTTGGTTTCCCTACTTTTCAGTATATAGGCCATCCACTGCATATCGGTATGGAGCTGAATGTACGTCCCCTTCAGACCTATGTCGCAATGGATTAGATCACCGGGAAGGATCACTTCGTTCACCATCATGGGGTTACCACTACCCTGACGCTGAAGATTAACATCGGGTCCGAACCAATAGTGAAATCCCAAACGATTGATGACATCCCTCATAAACCACTCCACGTCCGTTGTTGTGGTTTCTCCTACGCGAATGAACTGTTTGGAGAAGGAGTACTTGATAATATCATGGGTCATACTTGCCAGAATCTTCATGGTCTGTTTTTCCAGGGGAGATACTCTTTGGAGCCAAAGAAGGGAAAGAGCATCACCATCTTGAACCTTTGAAGTATTTTCTCCCAGGGCCACTTGCAGATGTTCGTACATCGTCGATGAGAGTCCGTCACAAAAACCATCTTCATTACTTCTGTTGATGGCGATCCGGTCTGGATTACACTCCCTTACAACTCTCCCGATGGCTTCCCAAATGTCTTCATCGGGGTTTTGTGCCTGCTCGTAGATACTCTTCATCACTGGAGAGCTGCGCCCGATGACCATTTTGCGAATGATCCCCGTTTTTTTATCCCTGTGGAAGGCTAAGATCCCCGTTCTTCTCACGTCAATCATGTCCCAAGGATAGAGGGTTTTCAGTACGGGATCCATGCAATTTTCCCGGGCCGCTACGATCCAAAAGTCTAACCCCGACTCTTCCATAGCCCAAGGAAGAACAACCTCGAGCCTTTCTTTGAGAATCCTGGTGCTTAGCTCTGCCTGCTTTCTCAAGGGCAAAAGACCCTCTGTGATAAGTTTTTCTTCAATCTGCTTGACTAGATCTTCGTGCATGTGGCACCTCATTTCCAATCACACAATTGTCGCCAATGGTCACCCCCGGGCAGACAACCATATTGGCACCAAGCCAACAGTCATTGCCAATCGTCACTGGCTTAGCATAACACATATGCTTGATTTTCCCGTCCTTATCCATGATTCCGCGGCGTTCGTCTGGAAGCATGGGATGAACTGGAGTTACAATAGTCACATTGGTCCAAAGCTGCAGTGGTCGCCAATCTGGACTCTCGCGTCATCTTGGATGGTCAAATTGAAGTTCCCAAAAAAGTTTCTACCGATTGTGGTATGAATTCCATAATGGATGAAAATCGGCCCTTGAATGAAGCCGCCCGCGCCGAAGGAGGCAAAAATCTCCCCAATTAGCTTGGCCCTTCGTTCCACTTCATCTTCGAAGGTGAGATTGTACTCAGAACACAAATTATGTGTCTTAAGCTTGATCTCCCTCAAACTTGTATCTCCGGGCGCAAATAAGACGCCCGCGAAAATCTTTTTCTCTTCACGCATTCTTCTTCCTCCTTGATCCCCTGTACGTTTTCATCACATCAACACGCAGGAAAAACCTGGTTATTGACGAAAGAGCAACACATATCTATTGGGAAAGACTCTACCACAAAAGAATCTATTGGAAAGAAGGGATACTGTGCTGAAAATTGCCATGCTCGGTGCCTGGCATGTCCATGCTCCCGATTATGCCGCGGAAGTCAGAGCTCACCCAGAGACGGAGATCGCTCTTGTCTGGGATAATCATGCCCCGAGGGGTGAAAAGTTCGCCAAGAGTCTCGGGGTTCCGTTCGAAGCTGACTTAACGAAGGTTCTCGAGGATCCAGACATTCATGGTGTTGTCATTAATACGCCTACAAACCTCCACCGCGATGTGATCATCGAGGCAGCTCGGGCCGGCAAGCATGTTTTCACCGAAAAGGTCTTAACTTCAACTCTAGCCGAAGCCATGGAAGTGGCAAGCGCCATTCGGGGAGCCGACATCAAGTTTACGATCTCTTTTCCCCATCGCACGATGCCCCACAATCTCTTTGCCAAAAAGGCGGTGGAAAAAGGTTGGCTGGGTGAGATTTCTCTCTTGCGCATCCGAAATGCCCATAATGGAACAGTGGCAAATTGGTTGCCAGAACACTTTTATGACCGCAACGAATGTGGCGGCGGGGCCATGATCGACCTCGGTGCCCACGGAATGTACCTCAGTACCTGGTTACTCGGGAAACCAAAGCGCATTTCCTCTATGTTTAGTCATGTAACGGGCAAGGATGTAGAAGATAACGCTGTTGCTGTCATTGAGTTTGAAACAGGAGCAACTGCGATCAACGAAACCTCATTTCTGTCTTCCCATAGTCCATTTTCATTGGAACTCTATGGGACGGAGGGGAGTCTTTACATCGGTGGACCTGAAGGAAAGGTGCGCCTCAACTCACCTTTAGTACAAGGGGAAATTGAGGGCTGGATTCAGCCCAGCCAGCTTCCCAAAGCCCTTCCCACGCCTCTTGAGCAGTGGGTTGGAGCCATTCTTCGTGATGAACCGAATTACTTTAGTATCGATAGTGCCGTCGCCCTTACAGAGTTGATGGATGGGGCCTACCGTTCCCATAATCTCCGACGTCAGATCATGTTCCCCCTGACCTAAAAATACCATCGCATTATCTAGAGGAGTTGTCAACCATGCCAGATATGTTAGTCAAACTCTATGAGTTACCTAGGCTTGACCCGATCATGCAGGTGATGGAGGAGCGGGGTATTACAATTCGCCTGGGGCTGCCACCAGAAAAGCGCATAGTCGTGGATTGGATTCGGGAGCATTTTGGCGAACAATGGGCTAGCGAAGCGGATGTGGCCTTTACCAGTAAACCCAGTTCCATCTATTTAGCGGTAGACAACAAACCGGGACAGCTGGCGGGATTTGGTTGTTATGAAACGACCTGTAAGTCTTTCTTTGGCCCCACCGGAGTCCATCCCGATTACCGGGGAAGAGGAATCGGGAAAGCTTTGCTCTTAGCCTGCTTACATGGTTTGGCTCATCTGGGATACGCCTATGCTGTGATAGGTGGCGCTGGCCCCATGGAGTTTTATAGGAAGAGTGTGGGGGCCATAGAAATCCCTGACTCGGTACCCGGGGTTTACAAAGGTATGTTGCGATAATGAGGGGCAGTCCCCTAATTAGGGAGGAATTCTGCTTAGTTTATAGAATTAGTAAAATATAACAAACACATAACAATATACTCCACTAGAACATCGAAGCCACGTTTGCAGAAATATGGCTTATTTTGCGTATCTGCGAAGATTTGCTGCTACTACTGTTGTCAGAATAGGCGAAAAAAAGCGAGCGGAGGTGATCCGAAAAGACGAAAAAACGGTGGGTTTGAAAGGCGGAACAACAAGAAGATGGAGGGATAGACGTGAAAACGCTTAAATGGCTCAAAGCTGCTACTGTCTGTGCAGCGCTCATTTTGACACTAGGTACAATTGCCAGTGCCGCCATAGGCGGAGAGCTCGAAATCTTCTCTTGGTGGGCTGGAGATGAAGGTCCTGCCCTGGAAGCTCTAATCGAGCTATACGAATCCAAGTATCCGGAAGTCACAGTGATCAATGCAACTGTAACAGGCGGATCGGGAGTGAATGCCAAAGCTGTACTGAAGACGAGAATGCTGGGCGGAGATCCGCCAGATGCGTTCCAAGTCCACGCTGGTCAAGAACTGATCGGCACCTGGGTTGTGGCACAAAGAATGGAAGACCTAACCTGGCTTTTTGAAGAAGAGGGCTGGTTTGAAGTGTTTCCAGACGACTTATTTGATTTGCTCAGCACAGAAGAGGGAATCTGGTCAGTCCCTGTTAACATCCACCGCTCCAACGTTCTCTATTTCATACCAGAGAACCTTGAAAGATGGGGTGTGGAAGCTCCGAGCACATGGGATGAGTTTCTGGAAATTGCACCAAAACTTATGAACCAGGGAGTCATCCCCATGTCTCTTGGTGAGAACTGGACAGCAACTCACCTTTGGGAAAGTGTGGCTTTGAGTGAGCTTGGTCCCGATAAATATGGCGATTTGTGGAATGGTGAACTTTCCTGGACAAGTCCCGAGGTAGTTGGAGTATGGGAACTGTTTGGGGAAATCTTGGAGTACACCAATCCCGATGCTCCTTCCCTGTCGTGGCAGCAGGCCACCGATATGATCGTTGAAGGCCAGGCCGCCTTCAATATCATGGGAGACTGGGCCTCTGGTTATCTGTCCGTTACGCTCAATGTTCAGCCAGTAACCGGATATGGATGGGCAGCATCGCCAGGTACAGAAGGTATGTTCATGGCTTTATCCGACTTGCCTGTGGGTAGCCCTAATCGGGACAATACCATAGCATGGCTGAAGACCATTGGCGGCCTTGATGGCCAAGATAGCTTTAATCCGCTCAAGGGTTCTATCAGCGCTAGAATTGACTCCGATCTAACCAAATACGATCTCTATCTGCAAAGTGCAGCCAGTGATTATCAAACCGGTCAGATTGTAGGGTCCTTAGCGCATGGAGTTGTCGCTAACGAAAGATTCATGAACGACTTTGCTACGGTAATGGACATATTCCTGGCAAACAAAGACGCCAGGGCAGCTGCCAACGCTGCACATATTGTGGCAATCCAAAGTGGAATGACGAAGTAAGCGAGAGGAACAAGGAGACAGCCCGTCACCCCTCGGTGGCGGGCTTATCGTGACGCCACACTTGGCGACAGTTACCCTTCAATCTACGAGAAAGGACTGAAAGGATATGCGGTCACGCCGGGAACAGTTAATGGCGGCTCTCACCATCTTGCCATCCATTGCGTTATTAGGAATCTTTGTCTACGGGTTTATTGGGAACTCCATCCACATGTCAACAACCGATTGGGGTCAAGAAGCTGCCATGTCGCTGACCCCCAACATGCAA
>ENA-UOOR01004875-UOOR01004875.1-fermentation-metagenome-genome-assembly--contig:-NODE-4875-length-10299-cov-2.918586_pt1 | contig 10299 bp, 10 predicted proteins | sample MGYA00245780_ERZ724029 | MGnify/ENA primary metagenome ERZ724029 (study PRJEB28704, sample SAMN03018315) | fermentation metagenome | biome: anthropogenic terrestrial biome; feature: soil; material... | reverse complement strand
AGGCTAGATCTAAATAATCTTTTCTTTGAACTTTATACTCATCACAGAAAATCAAAATTGTATCTGCCCATTTTTTATAGTCAATATCTCCTTTTATTAGCTCATCATATATATGAGCAAAATCCTTATAGCAATCCATTTAGCAATACTCCTTTTTGCGAATAATTTACACTTACTAAATATTATATATTTTCATTCTGCAAGTCAATATTTTTTGGAATATTAAGTTGTTTTTTTCTTTTAGTCATTATTCCACCTATTCTTCCAGTCTCCTCCGAGGTTAAAGAACTCCATCCAAGTTTATCGACTTTTTCCCTTAATCCTAATTCTTCTGCAATTTCATATTTCATTTTTTCTCTTAGTTTTTCACTGTCTGTTAATTCCCTATTTGATTTTAGCTTTGCCTTTATAACCTTCTTTAAAGGTGTTTTCCCCATAATTATTCCTCCACTTAAGATTAATAAAAAGTCATATAACACATTAAATAGTTTTTACAGGAAGGAAATTAATTATACACTGAATAGAAATAAAAATAGAGTAAGGATTATCCTTACTCTGTAAATAATCTATTTATCATTAAATAAGTGACAAGCAACAAAATGATCCTTTTCTACCTCTTTAATCTCAGGTATGGCCTCAGTACATATAGGCTTTGCATACTTACATCTAGCTGCAAATCTACATCCAGGTTTTGGATTAATAGGGCTTGGCACTTCCCCTTCTAACATTATTCTGGACCTAGTTTCTTCAATTTCAGGGTCAGGAATAGGAATAGCAGATAAAAGTGCCTGAGTATATGGATGCAATGGTTTTTCATATAAATCATGGCTAGATGCTAATTCCACCATAGTACCTAAATACATAACTCCAACTCTATCTGATATATGTTTTACCATAGAAAGATCATGTGCAATAAATAAATAGGTTAATCCTAATTCATTTTGTAATTTAATTAATAAATTTACTACTTGTGCTTGTATTGATACATCAAGAGCAGAAATAGGCTCATCACATACAATGAACTTAGGTTCTACAGCTAAAGCTCTAGCTATACCAATTCTCTGTCTTTGCCCTCCAGAAAATTCATGAGGAAATCTTGAAGCATGCTCTTTATTAAGTCCTACTAAATCTAACATTTCGTATATTTTATTTATTCTTTCCTTCCCCTTGTATAATCCGTGTATATCTATTCCCTCGGCAATAATTTCTCCTACAGTCATTCTAGGGTTTAATGAAGCATATGGATCTTGGAATATAATTTGTGCATTTTTAGTAAAAGCTTTTTTATCTTTTCCTTTAAGTCCGTGTATATTTATTCCTTCAAAAAAAACTTGTCCGCCAGTAGCCTCGTATAATCCTAGAACTGTTCTGCCACAGGTAGTTTTACCGCAGCCTGATTCTCCAACTAAACCTAAAGTTTCACCTTTTTTTATATTAAAACTTACATTATCTACAGCCTTTAAAACTGAGTCTTTTCCCACCTTAAAGTATTTTTTCAAGTTTTTTACTTGTACTAAATAATTATCTTCCATTATTTCGCACCTCCTATAGCCTGTGGAACTTCAACCTTAGGTGCTAAAGGATGTTGAAGCCAGCATTGAACACTATGGGTATCGCTTATCTTAGTAATCTCTGGCATTTCGTCTCTACATATCTGCATACAATACTCACATCTTGATGCAAAAGGACATCCAACTGGTGGTTTTAAAAGATCAGGAGGAGTTCCCTTTATTGAATATAACTGATTTTTATGCTTTGTATCCAATCTAGGAACTGATTGCAATAATGCCCAAGTGTATGGATGATTATAGAATATCTCTTCTGTTGTTCCTCTTTCAATTATCATTCCTGCATACATTACTTGTATTCTGCTAGCTACACTAGCAACAACCCCTAAATCGTGGGTTATAAGTATAACTGCAGTGTCTAGCTTATTTTGTAATTCTTTTATAAGGTCCATAATTTGAGCCTGTATAGTAACATCCAATGCAGTGGTTGGTTCATCAGCTATTAATATCTTGGGATTACAAGCAAGAGCTATAGCAATCATAGCCCTTTGTCTCATACCACCTGAAAATTCATGTGGATATTGTTTGGATCTTTTTTCCGCATTAGGAATATTAACTACTTTTAGCATTTTCACTGCTTCTTTCAAAGCTTCTTTTTTATTCATTCCTCTATGAATAATTAAACTTTCAGCAATCTGATTTCCAATTTTCATAGTAGGATTTAAAGAAGTCATAGGGTCTTGGAATATCATGCTTATATCTTCTCCCCTTAAATCTCTTAACTCCTTATCAGACATTTTTAAAACATCTTTGCCTTCAAAAAAAATTTGTGAACCTTTCTTTATCTCTCCTGGTGGAGTAGCTATTAGTCTCATTATTGATTTAGAGGTTATAGTTTTTCCGCATCCAGATTCACCAACTATTGCTAAAGTCTCTCCTTTTTCTAAATCGAAGGATACTCCTCTAACTGATTGAACCTCACCTGCATATGTGTGAAATGAAACTTTTAAATCTTTTACTTCAAGTAATTTTGCCATAAGTATCCTCCTTTCTACTGACGAAGTTTTGGATCTAGAGCATCTCTTAATCCATCACCCAATAAATTAAATGAAAGCATAGTTAAACTTATTGCTAGGGCAGGGAAAAATAATTCATGGGGATAAAAATCTATTACAGATTGTCCAAATGAACACATAGCACCCCAGCTTGTATCAGGCGGCTGAATACCTAAACCTATAAAGCTTAAAAATGCTTCTGAGAATATAAATCCCGGTATATCAAATGTCATATATATAATTATTATTCCAATAGTATTTGGTATTAAATGTTTAGTTATTATTCTCTTTGGATCTGAACCCAATGCTTGAGCTGCAAGCACATACTCTGATTCTTTTAACTGCATAACTTGTCCTCTTATCAAACGAGCCATTCCAGTCCATCCTGTAATACATAAAGCTAATAATAAGCTTCCTATACCTTGATTATCAAATACAACAGCAAATAGTATAACAATTATCATATATGGAATACTATTTAATACTTCAACTATTCTCATCATTATGTCATCAACTAATCCTCCGAAATAACCACTGATTCCACCATATAGAGTGCCAATAGTTACCTCAATTAAAGTACCGCAAATACCGATTGCTATAGATACCCTTCCGCCTATCCATAGCCTGCCAAACATATCTCTTCCTAGATTATCCGTTCCAAATATATATTGACTATTAGGCTTCTGATTAGTAATAGCTATGTTTTGATGGGTGTAATCAACTCCAGATATCAATTTACCTATCCAAGGTCCTATAACACACATTATAATAATTGCTGACAATAATATTAAAGAAAAAATGGCAACTTTATTTTTCTTTAATCTTCTCCACGCATCCTGCCAATAGGTCATATTGGGTCTTACTATGGCATCAGCATTAAAATTATCACAACCTATTATCTGAAACTTTTCTTTACTTAATTCTGCCATTTTTACCCCTCCTATTTTTTACTGCCTGATAATCTTATTCTTGGATCTATTAATGTGTATAATATATCAACAACTAACAAAGATACTATATATAAGAATGAGTAAAATATGGTGAATCCCATTATCATATTGTAGTCTTTCGCAGATATAGAATCAATCATTGCATTTCCAAGACCAGGAATAGCAAATATCCTTTCAATTACAAAAGATCCCGTAATTATAGAAGCTATTTGTGGTCCAAGTATAGTTACGATTGGAAGTATTGCATTTCTAATAATATGCTTCCATGCTATAGAAACCTTAGACACTCCCTTTGCTTGGGCAGTAATTATATAATCTTGGCTTATTACATCCAAAACAGAAGTCTTCATATATCTTGCATAGGTAGCAATACTTGAAAAACTTAATGCCATAGTTGGTAAAATAGTAAACTTTATAGTATTTAGGAACCCATCTCCTTGACTATACCACCCTGCTATAGGTAAACCTGCTTTTCCTCCTAAGCCCTTTTGCAACAAAGCTGCAACAACAAAGCTAGGTATAGATACACCTAATATGGCAATAAATATAACAAAATAGTCCACCCCTGTATTTCTTTTAAAACCAGCAATTATTCCTAAAGTTAAGCCTATAGCCAAACCTACAAATACAGCTTGAAGACCAATCCTTGCAGAATTTGGAAATCTATCATGTATGTACTTATTAGCAGATATACCTGGTGTTACGAAAGAATCTCCCATATTTCCTTTTAATAAATTTTTAACATACATTACATATCTTTCTGATACAGGCTTGTCCAAACCATACTCAGCCATTAAATTTTCTTTAACTTGTGCCGGCAATTGCTTGACCTGTGAAGTTATGGGATTTCCAGGCATACTATTCATTAAGAAAAACGTAATAGTTACTATTACCCATAACGTAAGCACCATATATCCCAATCTTTTAGATATATATCTTACCATCTTTTCTCCCCTCCGAAACTACAAATATTTTTATATCCTTTGCTATTAAATATATATATAAAATTATTACATTCTTGTAATAAGTATTTTCTACTTTAAAATAAAAGAATTCACACTCTCAAAGTAAATTCTTAATTCTATGAATATTTTATCACAAGCTATATAAAGGCTACAACAGGAAAATCCTGTTGTAGCTTTATAATTACATTACCAATATAATTTACTATTTTCCTTCAATTGAAGTCCACTTTAACTCATATAATCCACCGAAGGATGGGAATTGTAATCCCTTTACATATTTCTGTGTAAAGAAACGTTTGTCTTTGTAGAATACTGGAGCAATTCCAGCCTGTTCTGATACTAATATCTGTTCTGCTCTCTTATATAACTCAATTCTCTTATTCATGTCAGGTTCTTTTTTTATATCTTTAACAATTTTATCATATTCAGCATTTGAGAATTTACCATTGTTGTTTCCATTACCAGTTGTGAATAGTTCTATAAATGCCATTGGGTCATTATAGTCAGCGCCCCATCCTGACATAGCTATTTCAAAATTGCCTTCCTCTGTTTTCTTTAAGTAATCTGAGAAATCAGCTGCTGAGTCTACTTTAATGTTAACACCTATTTTTGATTGCCACTGATTCTGGAAGTATTCTGCATATGCCCTATCTGAAGTAGCACTTCCCTGTGGTAAATATCTTAATGTATATTTTGATGGATTTGGATCTAAATTAAGCTCTTTTAATCCTTCTATAAATAAAGCTTTAGGATCCTTATTAGCTACACTCTTCAATGGTTCTGGAACTACATCTCTATATACTTTTTCTCCAGCTACCATTCCTGTTGGAATCAAACCATTTGATGCAAAACCTCTCTGATAAACCTTATTAACATAAGATTCTCTATCTATAGCAAGTGATAATGCAAGTCTGATTTTAGAATTTGTTAAGAGTTTATTAGCTTTTTCTCCATTTTGATTCATTATCATATAGAAAGATGTTGGATCTGTACTTTCAACGTAATCATATTTTCCTGCTTTAGCTTCATCTTTCATTTTCTGAACATATTCTCCAGTTATAGCTGTTCCATCTATCTGTTTACTAGTAAACATCTGATATCTTGTTGGCATTTCTTCAGCTACCTGGAAGGTACCTTTGTCAAGTTTTACTGTATCCTTATCCCAGTAATTTGGATTCTTATTAAATGTAATTTTTGATCCTTTTTCCCATTTTTCAAGAACAAATGGTCCATCGAATACCATTTTTGAAGGATCTGTACCATATTTATCTCCTGCAGCTTCAACTATATCCTGTCTTAATGGGGATAATAATGGGAAAGCTGTTAACTGTAAGAAGTATGGTGTTGGATTTTCTAATGTTACTTCTAATGTCTTGTCATCTATAGCTTTTACGCCAACTTCGTCTTCTTTTGCTTTACCCTCATAGAATTTTTCACCATTCTTTAATACAAACATAAAAGAAGCATATTGTGCTTTAGTTTTTGGATTTAATATTCTCTTCCAAGCATACTCAAAATCCTTAGCTGTAACTTTTTTACCATCGGACCATTTAGCATCTCTCAATTTAAAAGTCCATTTTAATCCATCCTTGGATTGTTCCCAGCTTTCTGCAATAGCTTTTTCTGGTTTGTCATTGTTGTATCTTGTTAATCCCTCCATAGATGCATTAATAGCATTGAATGACATCTGGTCTGTAGATTTTGAAGTATCTAATGTTTTAGCATCAGAAGATATTAATGTTATAGACTGTCCCTTCTTTCCGCCTTCGGCAGGCTTTTTGCCATCACTACTTCCACCACAACCAACTAATGCTGTGGATAACAACATAGTGGCAGTTAAAAGTATGGCTAAAAACTTTTTACTTTTCACTTTTACTCCCCCTTTTATTTAATTGTTAGACCTTTATTTTTTTATTTATTAATAAGTATACTTATTAATAAATAACTTATACATATATAAATATTTTATACATATAAAAATATTAAATTTTTATTAATCTAAAATATGATTATAAGACACTTCAAATGACATTTCCTTTATTTGTTTAAATCATATTAGCATAATTCTTTTATATTGTCAATTATACACTTTTTGATTTATCAAGCTTTGAACTATTTTATCATATTCACAATTTTCCACATATTGAATAATTTCATTCCGATCTAATATATTTTATAATTATTATATTTTTATTAAAAAACTATATGATTTTAGCTATATGGGTTATATAATATAGTAAAGAAATTTTAGGAGGGATTTACTATGAATTATAATGTAGCCGTAGTTGGTTGCACAGGAATGGTAGGAAGAAAATTTCTAGAATTACTAGAAGAAAGAAATTTTCCAGTAGATAATCTCTATCTTTTTGCATCAGCTAAATCTGCTGGAAAAGAATTAAGTTTTAAGGGATGTGATTATACTGTTGAAGAATTAAAGGAAGATAATATAAAAAATAAAAAAATTCATTTTGCTCTTTTCTCAGCAGGAGGAAGTGTAAGTTTAGAGTTTGCTCCTATCTTCGTTAAATATGGTGCTACTGTAATTGATAATAGTAGTGCATGGAGAATGGATCCAAAGGTTCCTCTTGTAGTACCAGAAGTAAACCCTGATGATATTGAATGGAATAATGGTATAATAGCAAATCCTAATTGCTCTACAATACAGGCAGTAGTTGCATTAAAGCCGCTCCATGAAAGATATGGAATTAAGAGAATAATTTATTCAACTTATCAAGCAGTATCTGGTGCTGGAATGGGAGGATACAACGATCTTCTTGAAGGATATAAAGGTATGCCTCCTAGAAAATTTCCTTATCCAATAGCAGGTAATATAATACCGCATATAGATAGCTTTCTTGAAAACGGTTATACAAAAGAAGAAATGAAAATGGTTAATGAAACTATTAAAATATTTAATGATAATACTTTAAAAATAACAGCTACTACTGCAAGGGTTCCTGTTTATCATGGTCACAGTGAAAGTATAAATGTAGAGCTAAAGTGTAACTTTAAATTAGAAGATATTTTTGAACTTTATAAAAATGCTAATGGAATTATATTAAAAGATGATGTAAAACATTTGGTATACCCTATGCCAATTGAAGCTGCAGGTCATGATCAGGTATATGTGGGAAGAATAAGAAGGGATTTCAGCGTTGAAAATGGCTTAAACCTATGGGTTGTTGCAGATAATATAAGAAAAGGTGCTGCATTAAATGCAATACAAATTGCAGAATGCATTATAAATGAATAATATTTAATAAAATTAACAAATTTTTTTAGAAAAGGGGTTTATTAATGAATATATTTAAAGGTTCAGGTGTAGCTATAATTACTCCCTTTACTGAAGAAGGTGTGGATTTTAATAAACTAGGAGAACTATTGGAATGGCATATAAAAAATAATACTGATGCTATAATTGTCTGTGGTACTACTGGTGAAGCATCTACAATGTCAGAAGAGGAAAGAAAAGCAACTATTAAATTTACAGTAGAAAAAGTAAATAAAAGAATACCAGTAATAGCTGGTACAGGAAGTAACAGCACTATTTCAGCAATAAACTTTAGTAAGTGGGCTGAATCAATTGGAATAGATGGGCTTCTTGTTATAACACCTTACTATAACAAGACAACTCAGAAAGGATTAATTGAACACTTTAAGGCAATAAACCAAGAGGTAAATACACCCATTATTATTTACAATGTTCCAGGCAGAACAGGTTTGAACTTATTACCAAAAACCTTAGTAAAAATATGCCATGAGTGCAAAAATGTAATAGCTATAAAGGAAGCCTCAGGAAATATAAGTCAAATTGCAGAAATAAAAGCCTTATTAAGGGATAGAATTCAAATTTATTCTGGTAATGATGATCAAACAATACCAATACTTTCTCTAGGTGGTATTGGAGTTATATCTGTATTAGCAAATATAATACCTAAAGAAGTTCATGAAATGTGTGAATTATATATGAATGGTAAAATAGATGAAGCTTTAAAAATTCAACTAGATACCTTAGCTCTATCAAATTCATTATTTATAGAGACAAATCCTATTCCTATAAAAACTGCTATGAATATTTTAGGAATGAATGTTGGTAATTTAAGATTGCCATTATGCAGTATGGATGAAAATAACTTAAATATACTCAAAAGTGAATTAAAAAATTATGGATTATTAAAATAACAGACTGATTTTATAGGAGGTACGTAATGGTAAAGGTAATTTTATGCGGTTGCAATGGAAAAATGGGAAAAGTTATAACAGAAGCCATACATTCATTTCCTGATATCAATATAGTTGCTGGAATAGATAAATTTGTAGATATTAAAAATTCCTATGCTACATTTTCTAATATAAATGAATGTACCGCTTTAGGTGATGTAGTGTTAGACTTTTCAAGGCCAGATGCATTAGAGGATTTACTTGTTTATTGTACAGAAAATAAGCTGCCCTTAGTACTTTGTACTACAGGCTATTCTCCTGAACAAATAGATAAGATTACAGATACTTCAAAAAAAATACCTGTATTTAGATCTGCAAATATGTCTATAGGAATTAATATAATAAACTCTATATTGAGAAATATAAGCAAAAAATTATACCAGGATTTTGATATTGAAATAATAGAGAAACATCATAATCAAAAGGTAGATTCCCCAAGTGGAACAGCTCTTCTATTAGCTAATACAATAAAAGAATCTATTCCAGAAGAAACAGAATTTACTTATGGAAGAGTTGGTAATTGTAAAAGAAAAAATAATGAAATTGGAATTCATTCAATTAGAGGTGGATCCATTGTAGGAGAACATGAAATAATATTTGCAGGTACTGGTGAAACTATTGAAATAAAACACAGTGCATTATCTAGAGAGGTTTTTGCCATAGGTGCACTTAAGGCCTGTGAATTTATGAAAGGTAAAGAGCCTGGATTTTATAATATGGAAGATATTATAAATAATAACTAACAGAGAATAGAGAATAAATACGGAAGAAAATTCTCCATATTTATTCTCTATTATTTTTTATTTACCATTTATTAATTCATTTTCTTCATTAATTATCTCTTCTTCGTTAATTTCTAATTCATTTATTTTCTCAAGAATGTTTTCATTATTATCGTCTTTTGAGACCCTTTCCATCTTAGATATGGATACTTCATAAGCTATTTTCTTAATACTTTCATTTTCCGAAATCTTCTTTTGATATTCCCTGCTTTGAAGTCTACCCCAAATTCTTATATTATCTCCCACTTGTAACTCTTGACAAAATCTAGAATTTCTGCCCCAAGCAATAGTTGGAATATAGTCAGATTTGTTATAAGCTCTATTTACTGCTAGAAGCAAATCCGCTATTTCTCTTCCAAAGGGAGTTGTCCTATATACCGGCTGCTTACATATAAAACCATTAAGGCATATCTGATTTGGGTTCTTACTTTTTTCAATGCAGTAGTCAATATTTCTAGCAAATACAGTTAGTATTAACCTATTAGCCCCATCTATGAACTTATTGTATGATCTTAACTGACCTTCAATTACTACTTCTGTTCCTTCTTTTATTTCCATGCTGCCAATAAGCCTTTCCGAAACTGTAATAAACAAATTATCCTTAATTTCACTTAGTCTTGGTACTTCCACATAGAAAGTATAAAAGCCCTCCCCATACATTTCATGACTAAACTCTAATTTGGAACACACTTTCCCCTCTAAATAGATCTTATTGTTTTGTAACAAATTATCCATTATAACCCCTCTTTCCCTTAGTATCTTAAAATAATTTATACAACATATAATTATTCAAATAAAACTTTAAATATACCAATTTT
>ENA-UOOR01004874-UOOR01004874.1-fermentation-metagenome-genome-assembly--contig:-NODE-4874-length-10300-cov-3.087262_pt1 | contig 10300 bp, 11 predicted proteins | sample MGYA00245780_ERZ724029 | MGnify/ENA primary metagenome ERZ724029 (study PRJEB28704, sample SAMN03018315) | fermentation metagenome | biome: anthropogenic terrestrial biome; feature: soil; material... | reverse complement strand
CGAACTGGAAGATCAGATCCTCCTGAAAAGCGACGGGATGCCCACCTACAACTTTGCCAACGTCATCGACGACCACCTCATGGGAATCACCCATGTCATCCGGGGCAACGAGTACCTCAGCTCCTCCCCCAAGTACAACCTGCTCTACGAGGCTTTTGGATGGCCGGTTCCGGGGTATATTCACTGCGCCCCGGTGATGAAGAATCAAACCGAAAAGCTGAGCAAGCGCCACGGGGACGCCTCCTATCAGGATTTGGTGGAAAAGGGCTACCTGACGGGAGCCATCCTCAACTATGTGGCTCTGCTGGGCTGGTCCCCCGGCGGCGAGCGGGAAATCTTTTCCCTGCCGGAGTTGGTGGAAGCCTTTGACGTCAAGGGGCTTTCCAAATCCCCCGCCATTTTTGATACTCTCAAGCTCAATTATATCAACGCCGAGTGGATTCGCGGCCTTTCCCCCGAGGAGTTCCACAAGGCGGCGCTGCCTTGGCTGCGTAAGACTCTTCATCGGCAGGATGTGGACACCGCCGCTCTCTGCGCCCTGCTTCAGGCCCGCTGCGAGCTCCTTTCCGACCTGCCGGAAAAGGTGGACTTCTTCGATGCCCTGCCCGACTACGACACCCAGCTTCACGTCCACAAGAAGATGAAGACCGACAAGCCCGGCGCTCTTGCCATGCTGCGGGAGATAAAGCCCGTGCTGGAAGGCCTTGAGGATTGGAGCCAGCAGGCTATCCACGGTGCTCTCTTTGCCCTCATCGAAAAGCTGGAGGTGAAGAACGGAGTGGTGCTCTGGCCCTTGCGGGTGGCACTTTCCGGCAAGGCGGTCACCCCCGGCGGCGGCGTAGAGCTCGCCTACCTCTTGGGCAAGGCCGACTCCCTCTCCCGTTTGGAGGACGGCATCCAGCGTCTGGAGCAAGAGCTGGGTTAACTGCTGCAATCACGCACAACCAAAAGGATCGCCCGCGGGCGATCCTTTTTTGATGCGGGGCAGAGCCGGGAGAGGGGATCCCCCTGAACTAAAAACCTTTCTTCTTCAAGGCATTCAAACCAAAACAGCCCGCCCCAAACAGGGCGGGCCGCATTGCTATAGGGTCCGGGGCTTGTCCAGCCAATCAGTTAGAAGCTGAGATCCCCTTCGTCGGAGGGAGCGGATTCTTCCTCTTCCGAAAGGTCGGCAGCGTAGTATTCCAGATCGTCGGGGTCGTCAAACATAAAATCGTCGTCGTCATCATACAGGTAGCTGCTGCGGTTTTTAAAATAAGCGGCCAGAGCGATCACAACGCCGACAGCGGCCACAAAAAGCGCTACACACGACAGGAAGGTACTCTTTTTCATAGTCTTTTTCCCTTTCTATTATCTCTAATGAGTCTACTTCTCGTTTCATTATAATCATTTTACAAGGAAAGCACAATATGATTTTGACCAAAAATTGCAAATTCATTCTATTTGAGCCGAAAAATACGGGAATTTCCGGCTTGGGCAGGGATTTCCCGGTAAAAAAGGCGCCCTCTGTTCCCCCGGGAACAAAAAAGGCTTGGGACCCTGGAGACAAGGGACGGGACGCCAAATAGAAGTTGACCTTTTTTGTCTCTTGGTTTACAATAGGAGTGCGCTTTCATGCCAATCGCGCCGCCTTTTGGGCGGCTTAAAACAGGGAGGAAACGGTTATGAAGATTGCCCCTTCGGTACTGGCCTGCGACTTTTCCCGATTGGGAGAGGAATCTTTGGCCATGGAGGCCGCCGGCGCCGATTTGCTGCATCTGGATGTGATGGACGGCCACTTTGTCCCCAATATTTCCTTTGGCGCGCCGGTGATCAAAAGCCTTCGGCCCCGTCTTTCCATTCCCTTTGATGTACATCTGATGATCAGCGAGCCTCTGCGCTATGCAAAGGATTTTTTGCAGGCGGGGGCCGATTACATTACCTTTCATCTGGAGGCGGATTCCCCCATCGACCAGACCATCGAGGTCATTCGGCAGGGGGGAGCAAAGCCGGGGCTGGTCCTCAAGCCGGTCACAACCGCCGAGGCGGTGTTTCCCTATTTGGATCAGATCGACATGGTTCTGGTGATGACGGTGGAGCCGGGTTTTGGAGGCCAAAGCTTTATGGAACACATGATGTCCAAGGTTTCGGCCATTCGGCGGGAAATTGACCGTCGGGGGCTTTCCGTTCTGCTGCAGGTGGACGGCGGCATTGACGAAACCACCGGCCCCATTGCCGCCAAGGCAGGAGCCGATGTCTTTGTGGCAGGTTCTTCTCTGTTCCGGCAACCGGATTACGCCGCCGCTGTTCGCACCCTGCGGGGAAGCTGCGCCGCAGCGGTTTAGGCCCCGGTTTGCCGTGGATTTTTCCCCAAAATCCGGGCACTGTTAAAAGAAAGCCTGATATGGTTTGCAGGCCCGAAGAGCCTGTTTTGCCAAGTGCTTTTTTGCAGGTATCCCATTTCCTTTTCCTTGGGAGCACACAGGCTTCAGGCTTGGAGTTCGGCCAGGGTTTCGATGGCGTTTTCCAACACCAGAAGCTTGCCGTGTTCCTCGGTAAAGGCGGCCAGAACCGCGCCTTCCCCCACGGCTTTTCCGTACTCCGAAAGAAAGAGGACGCTTAAATTATCCGAATAATCCAAAGGCCAGATCACCAGCCGGTACTGCTTTTCCAATAGATACAGACTGCTGCGCAAGATCCGGTGGACGCAGCGGAGCTTGGCTCCCGCGCAGGCCCGGATCAAGGCCTCGGAACACTCAAAGGCAAAGACCACCGGCGCGGGGCCGGGCACAAACCGCCCGGCGGCAAAGACCTCTCCCCCCTGTAAGCGGGTGTAATAGATGACGCACCCCCCGTTCTGACTGGGAAACACCTCGATGTACAGCTTAGCGCGCCGGGGATTGAATCCTGCTTGGGCACGCCCCTGTTCCAATAGGGACACCAGAGCCTTGCGGGTGTTTTCGTCGGAATAGTCAATGCTTTCGTAATTGATCCCCAGTTCCTCCAAATCCTCCCGGGTCAGAGAGACCTTTAGCTTATCGTCATCTACCAAAATAAACTCCATCTCTCACCCCTCCTGCCTGTTGGGGACAACAGGCGCCTCCTTGGGGCCTGTTCCCGGCAAATCAATTGCGCAGCTCTTTCGGAATTCGCAGTATAAAGGAAGACCAACACTATGCCAATGTTTTCCAAGGGTATTGTGCTCAGCCAGCACAAGGAGCCCGCCTTTTCCAAGCCGGTTGTTCGCTTTGTCCACCCCCAGACCGACTCCCTCAAGCTGGATTTAAAACAAATTGCGGTGCAGACCGAGCAGGACGCCATTATAGAGCTGGCCCGGCTGGCCCGGATTGTGGACGAGCGGGATGGCAAGCTCCTTTACCGCAAGCTGAGGAGAAGTCAGGGCAAGGCCAAAATCATCATCGCCGACGCGGTGGATGACGAGCCCTATGTTTCCAGCCGCATCGGGCCCCTTCTGCAAATGGGGGAAGAGGTAGCCGACGGGTTGGAGCTTTGCTGTACCGTTGCAGGCTGTCAGGAAAAGCGGATTATGGTATATAAGATGATCACCGATCTGGAAACCCGCATTTCCCACTCCATTCAAAAAATCAAGGTGATGCGGGTGCGGGGAGGATACCCCGCCTACCAGCAAAAACGCCTCAGCCATCTGGGGGACATGCCCCGCCTTGTGGTGGGGGTAGGCGCCCTCATTCATCTGGCTCGGGCGGTTTACCAGCAAAAGCAGCAAAGCACCGTATTTTTGACGGTGGCGGGCAACTGTGTGGCCTGCCCTATGAATTTGGAGGTTTCGCTGGGGATGACGGTGATGCAGGTGCTGGAACGCTGCGGCCTGACCCAGCAGCCCACCCGTGTGGTCTGCGGCGGCTCCATGACCGGGGTTTCTATTCTGGATACCGAGAACACTCTCATCACCCACACCACCCGGGCCATTTTGGCGGTGCGGGAAAACCAGCGGGACGCTCACTACACCTGTATCGGCTGCGGACGCTGCGAGCAGGTTTGCCCCTCGGGCCTTAACCCCATGTATATTCACCGGCTGGTTCAAACCAACTACTACGCAGGGCTGCCGCTTTTTGACCCTCAGTTTTGCATTGGCTGCGGCACCTGCAGTTATATCTGTCCTTCCAAGCTGGAGGTGGCGACCTCGGTGGCCACAGCCAAGGCATACGCTCTGGGCCAGGTTCCGGGGGGAGAGGAGGAGGACGAAGCCCCCGAAGCCGGGGCAGCTTCCCCCAGCCCTGCCCCATCGGAGCCGGAACCCAACCCTTCCCGGGAACAAAGCCCTGATATTCCTTCTCTTCCCGAGGAGGAAGACGACGCGCAAGACGACGATCTCCTCAAGGATTTGCCCAACGCCGAATAACCCACTGCCTGTGGACGGCGACGACTGAACGGTTTCAGTGGAGGATTTATGCAACTCAAGCAGTATCCGGCTCCTCACATTCGAATGAGCCAAACCACTAGGGGAGTAATGGCCGACGCCATTGCAGCCCTGAGTTTTTTATACGCCATGGCCTTTTATTACCACGGTCCCCGGTCTTTGGTACTGGGACTGTTTTCCGTTTTTGTCTGTCTGCTCTGCGATATTCTGTGCAGCGCCATTTCTAAAAAGCGGTACAACCTGCGGGATTTTTCCGCTGTCGTCACCGGGATGATTCTGCCCCTGATGATGCCAGCCTCGGTGGAATACCGCATTGTGGCGGTGGCGGGAATCTTTGCGATTGTAGTGGCCAAAGTTCCCTTTGGGGGAGTGGGGCACAACGTGTTCAATCCGGCGGCGGCGGGGTTTTCCTTTGCCGCCATCTGCTTTGAAGATGCCCTGTTTACCTATCCCCCGGCAGATTTAAAGCTGCCCTTGTGGCAGACTGCCGAATTTACTCTGGCTACCTCTCCCGCCTTTGTTCTGCAGCTGGGAGGAACCCCCGGCTACGACTCTATGTCCATGCTGCTGGGCAAATATCCCGGACCCATGGGCGCCACTAATATTCTAGTACTGATTGCCTGTCTGATATACCTGGTTTCCCGGGGGACGGTGCGTTGGTCCATGCCGGTGAGCTTTTTTGCCACGGTGGCAGTGCTGGCCTTTGCCTTTCCCCGCAGCGCCGCCGGAGGCCTTGCCTCGGTGGGCTTTGAACTGGCCACCGGCCTGCTGCTGTTTGGCGGCATCTTTTTGCTGGGAGACCCGGTGACCACCCCCAAGCGTGAAATGTCCAAGGTGGCCTTTGGCATTACATCCGGTGTGATGGTGATGCTGTTCCGCCACTTTGGCAATATGGAGGAGGGCATTACCTTTGCCCTGCTGCTGATGAACGCCGCTGTCTGGGGATTCGATATGGTGGGAGAACGGATTGCCCGCTGGATGAGGAGGAAGAAGCTTGGAACTCTCGAAGGTGAGAAGATACCGAAAAAGGCATAAGCTCATTGCCGCTTTGTTTTCCCAAAGCCCGGTGCTGATCATCGGGTTGAATCTTCCCTTTTTGATCGCCACCTCGGTGAGTTTGCGGTCTGCTGCCGCCCTTTCTTTGGAGTTGTTGGTGGTGCATATGGGAACCATGGCGGTGGCTTTGCTGGCCGCCCGCTACTGTCCCCGGGTTGTCCGGCCCGTCATTAACGTTGCAACTTCCACCCTGTTGATGATGGTGGCCCGCCTGTGGTTGACCGTTTTCTTCCGGGGGGTTGTGGATGCTTTGGGGATTTATATCTACCTTATGGCCGTCAACGGCATGACCCTGACCCAGACCAACGCTCTGACCAAAGATTCTCATCCTCTGCCTGTGCTGCGGGGAGCCTTCCTCAACGTGGCGGGGTTTTCTGTCCTGATGTTCGTCATTTCCTTCTTTCGAGAGTATCTGGGCAGCGGAACCTTGTGGGGCAATCCCGTGGCTGTCTTTCTGCGGCTGCCGGGGGTTCTTGTGCCCTTCTTTGGGTTTATCGTGGTGGGATTCTTATTGGCGGGGGCTAAGGTGCTCAACAAAAAGCTGCTGGGGCTGGCCCTGCGGGAGCGTGCCCTGCGGGAGGCCCGATTCTCCATTATCGAGAATGACGTGGTGCTATAGCCCGGCAGGGGAGCCCATACCTTATAACGTTTGAAAGAAAGTTCCACATTAACAGCACTGCTTTTGGGAGATTGTCATGGAAAATTCCTTCCTGCTTTTTATCTCCACCGCCATTGTGGCCCTTGCGGTGGAAAACGCGGTTTTGGCCCGGGGGCTTGGTACGGACAACCGCTCCCTGTTTGTCAAGGGTCCCCGCAGCGGCCTTTTGATGGGCGGTATCTTTGCTTGGATTATTGTCTGGAGCGCTTTTCCCGTCTCTTTGACCAACTATCTTCTCAAGGGCAGCCCCTATGTGACGGTGGTTCGCGCTCCCATCTATCTGGCCAGCATTTTGATGGTTTATACTCTGACCTCTGTGCTGGGAACCCGGCATCTCAAGAACCGGCAGCTGGCTGAAGAAATTAAGCAGGCTTTGCCGGTGGCTACCTTTAACAGCGCCCTCTTTTCCGCCTTTTTTCTTTCCGCCTCCCAGAACTTTTTCTTTTCCCAAACTCTGGGATATGCGCTGGGTTCGGCGGTGGGCTATACCGCCGCCATTTTTATCATCTACTACGCCCGCAAGCGGTTGGCCATCAGCGCCGTGCCCCGGGCCTTCCGGGGACTGCCTATCCTGCTGATCTATCTGGGGCTTCTTTCCCTTGCCTTATACGGTCTGATCGGCCACAACCTGCCCACATAAGCCTAAACCCCTTGGCACCATCTTTTACAGGAGGTGACGCCTTGTCCCGGCCCTACAAAATCAAGCGGACCAAGTATACTGGTCCTATCAAATCCCGTCCCCACCCTTTGTTTGTGGCGCTGATTGTTTTGGCGGTCCTTGGTCTGGGCTACCTGGGCTTTCTCAGCTACGAGCCCATCTACAACGCTGTGATGAACCGGGATAAGCCCCATTCCCCATCATCCCAGCCCTCTGTTCCGCCGCAGCCTGCCGAGACAAGCGCCCCCCAACAGCCGGAAGAAGCTCCCCCGCTCACGCCGGAGCCTGCTTCTGCCGCAAAACTACAGGCTGTTTATCTTCCCCCCGCTTTGATCGGGAATCCCACTGCTTTGGATGCCTTTCTGGAAGGGCTGAAGGCCACTTCTCTCAACAGTGTGATGGTGGACCTGAAAGACAAAAGCGGACGGGTTTTGTTTGCCTCTCAGAATAACCAAGCTTTGGAATGGCAGGCCGTTGCCGCCGATGCCCCTGACTTATCTGCCTTTGCCCGCCGTCTGAAGGAGCAGGGGCTTTTTCTGATGGTGCGCATCAGTGGGTTTCAGGACGAAACCGCCGCCCGGGGCAACAAGGAGCTGGCGGTGAACTACCGGGCTCCCGGCACCCTCTGGCTGGATAACTTTCAAAACCAGGGGGGCAAGCCTTGGCTCAACCCCTATACTCCCGGTGCCCGGCAGTACCTGTTGGAACTTGCCTTGGAGGCTGCGGACTGCGGCGCGGCGCTGGTGGTTCTGGACGACCTTTGCTTTCCCCCCAACTCCTTGACCGGGGACGCCTACTTTGGCGAGACGGGAGGACTTTCCCGGGGGGAGGTTCTGGCAAAGTTTTCCGGACAGGTACAGGAGGCTTTGTCCAAACAGGGAGCCCGCAGCGCCGTCTACCTGACTGCGGCTACCTTGGCCGGTGAGCCTAACCCCACTTTGTATGGCGGCCCCGCTGCCGAAATTGCCGCCGACCAAGTGTTGCTGGAAGCCTTGCCCTACCAGTTTTTTGACGGTTACACCACCCCAAAATTCACCCTGCGCCGCCCCTTGGAAAACCCTGCCGACACCGTCAAAGAGGTGGTGGGCTTTGCCCGGCTGGAGCTGGGGGACCGGGAGATTATCCCTCTCATCCAAGGGGGAGGGGAGCCCTCCGGTGTGGTTTACACCCCTGAAGAAATTGCCCAACAGGTCAAGACCTTGAAGGACTTGGGGCTGGAAGAGTATGTCCTCTACTGTTCCGACTACACCGCCTATCTGCTGCCCCCAAAATGAGCTTTTATGGAGTTGAAATCTCTGCGATTTTGTAATAGATTTGGTTAGTTATACGTTTTGTATCATCTGCTGTTTTGTGGCAATCTATACGATTTGTAATATCAACCTTTTATTATACAGAATTTTGGACTGCTTCTCTGCTACCGGAGAGAACAATCCGGTGTTTGCAGAGCCGTTGGCTCCCCATCCGAGGAATGGATTCCTGTGGTGGAAGCCTAAAACTTCCCTCTAATGGGGGAGGGGAGGGCAACTAAATTTTGTATAATTTATAACTTATTATACAAACTGTATTCTTTCAAGGAGGTTAAGAATATGCTGGTGCTCAGCCGAAAGATCGAGGAGGGCCTGCGAATCGGAGATCAGATCGAGATTAAGATTCTGGATGTGTTCGCCACCGACAACAGCGGCGACAAAAAAAGCAAGGTTGCCTCCATCGGCATTGAGGCTCCCCGGCAGGTGCGAATTTTGCGCAGAGAGCTGCTGGATACCCAGCGGGAAAATCAGGAGGCCCAGCGTTCTGCCCGGGATTTGACCGGGGCTCATCTGGGGAATCTGCTCAAGAACCGCCGCAAAATATAGTTTTTTTCTTATCATCATCAACTTATTATCTTGTAATGGTGATAAGCTTTACATTGTTTCGTCAAAATATGACAATGATTATAAGGGGAAGGGTAGAATTGATGATGCGAGAAGCACTTCTTAAAGTCAATCAGGATGCGGGCAAGCATTTGCTGGAGCCTCACGCTCTGGAAATTCACGAAAAATCCGACCTGTTCGACTTGGTCACCGACATGGATGTGCGCACACAGGAGATGTTGCGTGCCGCCTATGCCCGCATTCTGCCAGAGGCCGCCTTTCTGGGGGAGGAGGATATGAGCGACACCCCCGCCCCCGGCCAACTGTACTGGCTGGTGGACCCCATTGACGGCACCAAGAACTTTGTTCACGGGTTGATGCACAGCTGTCTGGCCACCGCCCTGTGTAAAGACGGGGAGGCCTTGCTGGCCTGTGTCTACAATCCTTGGAATGGGGAGTTCTTTTTTGCGGAAAAGGGAAGGGGAGCCACCCTCAACGGCCGGTCTATTCATGTTTCCGACCGCGGCTTTCAGGATTCCATGGTGTCCACAGGGCAGGGCTACGGCAACCGGGCAGATACCATCCACCGCATCGGCCCCCTGTGGCAGCACTGCTATATCCATTGCCGGGGGCTGCGGGCTTTGGGCAGCGCCGAGCTGGGTCTTTGCTATGTGGCGGCAGGCCGTCTGGACGGCTATCTGGAGCAGGCCATCATGCCTTGGGATTACCTCCCCGGCAACCTCATCATCCGGGAGGCGGGGGGAGTAGCCACCAACTGGAAAGGGGAGCTGCCCTCTCCCACCGGAATGGACAGCCTGCTGGCGGGGACCCCGGCTTTCCACAAAGAGATGCTTCCCTTGTGCAAAGATTTATAAAGGCACTTTAAATTTGGCAGTTAACCCGGGAATGTGCAGCAATTTCTATGCAATCCACTTGTAAATTGGCATTTCATGGGGTACAATAAAAACGATGATAAAGAATTAACAAGGAACGGAGTAATAGCATGAACGCACTGAATAAAAAGACTCTGAACGATGTAGAGGTTTCCGGCAAAAAGGTGCTGGTTCGCTGTGATTTTAACGTGCCGCTGGACGGGGACAAGATTACCAACGACAAGCGGATTGTGGCTTCTCTGCCCACCATTCAGGCTCTGCTGGATAAAAACGCCAAGATTATTCTCTGCTCTCATCTGGGGCGGCCCAAGGGAGAGTTTAAGCCTGAGTTTTCGCTGGCGCCTGTGGCCAAGCGGCTGAGCGAGCTGCTGAGCCGCCCTGTGATCATGGCCAAGGATGTCATCGGTGAAGATGCCAAGGCCAAGGCCGCCGCTTTGAAAGAGGGCGAGGTGCTGCTGCTGGAAAACGTCCGCTTCCACAAGGAGGAGGAAAAGAACGACCCCGCCTTTGCCAAGGAGCTGGCTTCTCTGGCAGAAGTTTACGTCAACGACGCCTTTGGAACCGCCCACCGGGCCCATGCTTCTACCGCCGGCGTCGCCGATTATCTCCCTGCTGTCTGCGGCTTCCTCATCCAAAAGGAAATTGATTTTATGGGCGGTGCTCTGGAAAACCCCACCCGTCCCTTTGTGGCTATTCTGGGCGGCGCCAAGGTTTCGGATAAGATCGGCGTCATCACCAATCTGCTGGATAAAGTGGATACCCTGATCATCGGCGGGGGCATGGCCTACACCTTTTACAAGGCACAGG
>ENA-UOOR01004873-UOOR01004873.1-fermentation-metagenome-genome-assembly--contig:-NODE-4873-length-10302-cov-2.803455_pt1 | contig 10302 bp, 6 predicted proteins | sample MGYA00245780_ERZ724029 | MGnify/ENA primary metagenome ERZ724029 (study PRJEB28704, sample SAMN03018315) | fermentation metagenome | biome: anthropogenic terrestrial biome; feature: soil; material... | reverse complement strand
GGTAGAGTTAATGGGCGCTATTATCCTGTCCGCTGCTCTAACTAAATATTATAGCTTTGGCACGGCTTTAAGTAAAGGTGTGTTTTTAGCTATTTCTGCTTTTTGTAACGCAGGGTTTGACCTGACAGAAAGCGGCACTTCACTAATGCCTTTCAACGGCGACGCCGTCGTATTAATAACGACAGCGGCGCTTATTATCATTGGCGGTATCGGTTTTTTGGTAATACGGGATATTTTGAGTAAAAAGCGTTGGTCTCGTATAAAATTACATACAAAAGCGGTAATATTGACTTCTGTAAGTTTAATTTTGTTGGGCACTTTAGTTTTCTGCTTTGCGGAGTGGAACAAAAACTCCATGCAAAATATGAATGCCGGACAAAAAATTTTAAACGCGTTTTTTATCTCTGTGTCAGCAAGGACAGCGGGGTTTGACAGCATTGATTGTTCCTTATTAAGTCAACCTTCCTCGCTCATTCTGTTATTTTTGATGTTTATAGGCGCTAGTCCTTCCAGTACAGGGGGCGGCATAAAAACTACAACGCTTTTTGTGTTGCTTATAGCAACCCTTTCTGCAATACGGAGCAAAAAAACAGTGGAAATTGCCAAACGGGAAATCAGCTTTAAAATAATATTAAAAGCACTTGCCACCTTAGTAATAAGCGGAGTTTTCATTTTTATTTCGCTGTTTTTATTGACTATTACTGACGGCTTGCAGTTTTCGCAGCAACATATTTTGTTTGAAGAAGTCAGCGCTTTTTCTACAGTAGGATTAAGTATGGGCATAATAAAAGGTCTTTCTGTTGCGGGCAAAATGATAATCATTTTAACCATGTTTATAGGGCGGGTAGGGATGCTTACTTTCTTTATCTCTCTGACTCATCGCACATTAGGAGACTCAAAAATCAAATTTAAAGACGCACAAATCAGCATATGAACAAACCGGAGTTATTTTGTTTAGATAAATTGTTATATGCGCATATGTACATATTACCAAACAAACATATAAAGAGGAAATCATGAATAAAAAATTTAAAAGCGCCATCAATAAACAAATAGCGGTAATTGGATTAGGGCATTTTGGCACAGAAATGACACGGGAGCTGTTTGAAAACGGCTGCGAAGTAATGGCAATTGATATTGTGGAAGAGCGCACATTGGCTGTTGCGGAATTTGCAACGCATACTGTTGTGGCGGACGCTTCCGACGAAGCCACTTTAAAGCGGCTGGGCATAGCAGCCTTTGACGCAGTTGTGATAGCTATTGGGAAAAATATGCAGTCAAGTATAGTTTGTGCTCTTATTTGCAAAGAGCTTAACGCTAAAAACATTATAGCGAAAGCGCAAGACAATAGACATGCAAAAATTCTTCAAAAAATAGGCATTAATCAAATTGTTATCCCCGAAGCGGACAGTGCGATAAGGATGGCTACCACGATAATTAACCCTAACGTTTATGATATTTTAGAATTAGAAGAGGGCTATGATGTTGCTAAAATTGAGGTGCTGCCCTCATGGGTTAATAAGTCAATTAAAGAACTGGATATTCGCAAAAAATACAGCATAAATGTTTTGACTGTAATTAGGCAGGACAATACCTTTGTAAACGCAATAGCGGATACTGTTTTTAGCGAGCAGGATAAAATTATAATTGGCGGACTGACTGAGGACATAAAAAAATTTATATATTTTGTTTAATAATTGTTAGCAAAAAAATACTATAAAAAACACCTATATATAAAGGAAGGAAAAGATAGCTATATATATAAGGATAGAAAAGCAAAAAAAAGTTGAAAACAAAAAACAAGCAGTATCGCTTGTTTTTTATATATTTTTGCTACGTAATGTTTTAATAAGTTATTGCTTACTTTTAAGGCGGGAAAGGAGATTAATAAAATCCGCTTGATTGTTCTTTAATTGTTCCATCTCTTCTGCGGTAAAATGATTGCAAAAAATTTCCTTTAAATAATTATGCCTAATGCTTTGTTGCTCCTTATAAAGACCTATGCCATAATCTGTAAGCTCAACATAGACATTTTTTAAATTGTCTTCCTTTTGAAAGCGACGTATAATACCCATTTTTGCAAGCTGAACAACGGGCTGAGTTAATGTCGAATTGTTTACTCCTTCCATTTTGGCAATTTCGCCTATTTGCAAATGCTCAACTCCTTGATCTAAAAAGCTTGCTAGCAAGTACACGATGTTTGCCTGAGTAATTGACAGCATTTTAAGCGGCAGCTTTTTTTTAATTTCCTCAGGCTGATTTAAAAGCTCATTATGAATGCTTATGGCCTCATCACGAAGTTTTAAAAATTCAAAAAAAATTTCGACTTTTTTATTAGTAATTTTTCCGTTATTATCCATATTATCCATAAGAACAATTATATCACTATATTTTATTTTGTCAATTAAATTTCATATGTTCTATATAGTGAATATTCCAAAAAGTGGAATATCTACAATTAATATAATCAATTTCAAAAATTATATTAATTATGAAAAATTCATTGACATAATTATTATGGTGTGCTAACATTGTGACAGAGGTATGATATGAACAAAAAATTATTGCTAACCATTATTGTAGCTGTTGCGATGCTGTTTGTATTAACGGCTTGCAAAGTAGAACCTCAATCTATCATAATTGAAAATGAGCCTACAAAAACTCAATATTTTGTAGGAGAAAAAACGCTAAGCCTTGAGGGTGGTTTGTTAGAGGTTACTTATTCTAACGACAAAAAAGAGAAAATAGACTTAACGGATGACGAAGTTGAAGTAAGCGGTTTTAATACGAGTACACCGGGTGACGTTACAATTACAGTAAGTTATAAGGAGCTAACTGCAAATTTTACCATACAAGTTAATGCGGTAGTTGCTCTTTCATACACGGTAATAAATGAGCCTGCAAAAACTCAATATTATTCTCTTGAAGAAGCTGATGTAAGCGACGGAATGTTTAGGATAGAGTACAACAACGGCACTTTTGCAGATGTCGCTATGAACAATAGTGGTTTTAATATTGTATACGATTTTACCCAAACGGGAGAGACGGAAATAACCGTCAACTTTTTGGGTTTTTCTCATACCGTTGAGGTGACCGTTTTAGAGGGACCCGATTGGGAACTTATTGGAGACATGACGGAAAAAGCCATTGGACATATTTATTTATTAGAGGAGCCGCAGTTTTTATATTGTTATTTCCGATTAATGGAAGAGGTAGACAAAGTATATGCTACCGAGTCACTTAAGGTTGTTGTTTATTATATCGATAATTATTTTGAAGGCGTAGAAGAAGTAAAACAATTATGTGAAGAAAACACCTATTACTATGCGCCAGAATTTTTTAATGATGAAGTCTTAAATGAATATATAAGGCTGTTTACAGATTTAATATATAAATGGAAAACTGTTGAGGGTTACGGAGTAAATTCTCAAGAGTTTTGCACGCAAACAGAACAATTAATTTTTGCATACCAAGCATTATCAAGATATCAAAGATGGACTTTTATATTCAATATGTATAGCGCTTACGACTATTATATAGAGGTAACGGCAGAATATTATTCACAATATCTCAGCGAGCAAGAGTTGGAAGTGTATAAAATGCTTGTTCAATCAGAGTTTTATTACAACGGCTCTAAGGCCGCCGATTATGGTTATCACATTGATTTATTTATTAGAAGAACGAGGGATTTGATAAAGCTGTACGAAGCATTAAGCGATTCGGAGACTTTTGATGAGCTATTTTTGGAACTATTTAATAGAGCTTGACCCATATGCCGAAGAGATTTACGAGCTAAACGATTTTACCATTGAGATCACATTAGGCCTTATTCTTAAAATATTAGCGGGGGGTGACCTTTCTCACTTGATAGTGTCGTATGAAATATTTTTTGAAATGGTTCAGGCAATTTATGACAGCGACGACGCAGACCTCATTTATGAATTTGAAACCGCAACTGTCGGAAATACAACCCTTTACGCTAAGTATGAAAAATACCTCGAAGAATATAACGCTCTCATGGAAGAAATATCCGCTAAAGGGGAGGAATTTGTAGAGTTTTACAGAAGTTATCTTGATATTTACCGTAAATGGATAGAAGCAGGAGCAGGTATGTCAGAAAAAGCTGGTCCTGCCGACAGAGAAATGTATCCCGAATTTGATACAGATGTAGAAAACTTTACACAAGAGTTAGAGCAATTGCCGCAAGACTTATATGATTACTTTATGTCCATTGCAAATGCTTCCTACACTAAAATATTAAAGGACCATACTGATAATTCATAATATCAGAAAAACGAGCAATCATAATAATATGCGTATGTCGACATAAAAAAGTTGCTCAATAAATTTTGTAGTAACAAGGAGGTTATGTTATGAAAAATAAGCAAACAAAAATACTAATTGTTTGTATCGCTGCACTTGTTTTTTTGTGTCTTGCGTTTATCGCCTGCACAAAAGAATATAAAGTAAGTTTTGACGTAAGCGAAGGAACAGCAGTAGCGGAGCAAACAATAAAATCTGGCAAAAAAGCTGAAAAGCCCGATGACCCAACTAAGGTGGGGCACACTTTTAACGGCTGGTTTAAAAATGCGTCATATAGCGAGGAATTTGATTTTGAAGAAGAAATCATCAAAGCAGATTCTATCGTTTACGCAAAGTGGACAGCTAATAAGTACACAGTAACTTACAACTATGAGGGAGCGACAGGGGGCAATATTAAAGAAACTGACCAAGTTGATTATGCAAGCCAATATCAATTAACTGTGCCAACTCTTTACAACAATAAGTTTGTAGGCTGGTACGATGAAGCAGAGGGCGAAGGTACAAAATATACTAACGAAAAGGGCGAAAGCATCGCTGTTTGGTCGGAAGAAAGCAACAAAACGCTATATGCACATTGGGAGCAGTTTATATTTGCCTCAGAAGGATTAGAATATACTCTAATAAACGATGACGCTGAGTATATGGTAAGCAAGGGTACATCTATACCTGCAGAAGGTGACGTTGATATAGTAATCCCCGAAGCGCACGAAGGCATACCTGTCACTAAAATAGCCGATGAGGCTTTTTACAATAGCGCACAAGTGACTTCGGTATATATCCCCTATACAATTAATTATATAGGAATGGGCGCATTTGCTAGCTGCGGAGGCATAACAGAAATTAATTTGCCCAAAAATGTTACTCTTGATATGTACGCTTTTCAGTCCTGCGCAATTACTTCGTTAGAAATTCCTGCTGGGGTTACTCTTAAAGGTTACACTTTTTATGATTGTAAGGATCTGACCACCCTGAAGCTTTCTGGCGATACAGTAATGGGTACTGCAGAATTTGCGCAATGTTTTGGTTTAGAAAATATAAACACCGATGTTAATACTATACCAGAAGGAAACGGAATATACGCAATAAATGCATCGGGAAAGATTGATACTCAAAGCGGTATTGCATTAGTTAAAAAGGTAGTCACCGAAGAAGATGACGTTGTTACTACCGACTATATTATTTTACAAGTGGCGCCTAAAGGATTAACAGATATAACAATACCTGATTATATAACGGAAATTGGCGCAAACGCCTTTGAAAAATGCAACGAGTTAACGGCTGTGACTTTGCCCCAAAGCGTAAAAAGAATAGGCGGTTCGGCATTTGTCAACTGTACCGCTCTTACAACAGTAAATCTTAATAAAGGACTTATAAGTATAGGCGGTTCGGCATTTAATAAATGTTCTGCTATTATTTCCATTACTATCCCTGAGAGCGTTACAGAGATAAGTAACAGTGCTTTTAAAGATAACTCTAAGATGACTATTTATGTTGGCGTCACAAGTAAGCCGGAAGATTGGGGTAATACGTGGAATTATTCTTCCTCTTCTATCTTTGGCACTACTCATGCACGCCCTGTTATTTGGGGTTGTGAGATAGCTTATGACACAGAGGGGATACCCTATGTGGTTTCCTTTGCAAAATCTGCTGAAAGCATAACAAATGCAGGCGAGTTTGATATATCGGCACCTTCTCGCAATGGCTATGTCTTTGACGGTTGGTATACCAATGCTGAATTTACAGGAGAGTCATACGAAAGCGCAGATTTAGTACCTGACGGTGAAGCATACGCTAAATGGACAGCGGAAGCATAAACGAATTAAAAAGCATTTAATAAGGACAAGGTAATTACCCTGTCCTTATTTTTTGTGTCAATTTCAAAAAAAAGTTAAAAATTAACGTTAATCACCATTAATAATGTGCCCGCTAAAACAGATACAGTTGTAAGCGTGGCGACAATGGCAAGGTTTTGTTTGATGTTTTTGTTTTGTTTAAACAGCACGGCAAGGGCTATCCCCGAATTTGCCGAAAGTCCGGCAACGGCGCTGCCTAAGGTTATCGATTTGCTGATATATAATTGCGTCAAAACCACAGAAGAAGCACAGTTGGGGATAAGTCCTACAAAAGTAGCAAGTAGCGGTTGAAAGGAGCCTACCGAGCTTAAAGCGTTGCTTATCGCATTTTCGCCCAAATAAAAAATGATTATACCAAATATGGCATTTATTATCAATATATATATAAATATTTTTATGCTATGGATAAGAGGATGAAGCAAATACTTTTTTGCTTTGTTGTTCTCATTATAAATATTATGTTTGCAACAACCTACATCGCTGTGGTCTTCTGTTGCTGTGGAAGTGACGTCAAAATGTTTATCAATAATATTATCATTATTTGCATCATGATTTTGTATATATGCGACGGTTTTATTTTCGGCTTTTTTGTTAATATTAATCTGATTTGAATTGAAAATACTATTGGGCGTTTTGCACAAAAAATACACAGCATAGCCCACAATTACTGCTAAAACAAATTTAATCAAAAACAGAGGAAGTATAGTAGACAAAAATATATGCGGAGCATTGCCAATGTTAGAAAGAAAGATAGGCAAAGCTTCGTCACTGGTAGCAATATAGATAGCGATAAGTGCGCCTGCATTAATATGTTTTGAGGAAAAAAGGTTGGTAGCCATCACAGAAAAACCGCATTGTGGTATCATGCCTGCTGTTGCTCCCAAAACAGGCGAAAAACTGCCGTTAAGCAGGCGGGAGGATTTGAAATTTTTGCTGGTCTTATTCTCAATTAATTCAATTAAAAAATAAACCACAAACAAAAAAGGCAGTAATTTTAAGCTGTCTAACAGCGCATCAAACAACACATCTAATAATTTTATCATAGTTAAATATTATAGACCAATGCTTTTTGGAAATCAAGCGTTATGACAAAAAATGACATATATAGACAATAGTTAAAATTGTGTTTAGCTAACTAAAGTATTTGTATAAAAAATCACAACAATGTGTTTTTATTTTTTTTTGTTTGTCACGCATATTTCACTATTTGTTGCTATTATGTTAGTGAAAACTAAATTACTATGGGATATGATAAATATTTTTAATATTCCAAACTAATTTACAATCAAAGTCGAATACAAAAATATTTTTTTTGGATTGACATGACGACGGTATTTATGCTAAAATTATCAAATGCTTGCGAAACGCCGTTCGCCACGTGAAAATAATTGGAGGTATCTACATGAAAAACAGAAAGTTACTAGTTGTGTTTATAGCGCTTGTAATGATATGTTCTATTGTGATGGCGGGTTATGCGCCGTTAAACGAGAGCATAAAAGCTTCTAGCGCAGCTAACACATCCGCAGTGACTAATGAAGGTGTAAAATCTGATAGCTTTTCTAAGTTAGACGGTGATTACACCCGCAAGTTTGATCCCAACGTGTTTGCAGAAGGCATGCTTACTACATCAGATGAATTGGATGCTTTAACTAACACCGAGCGTTTCGATGCGGATGAAGAGATTTGGGTTATTGTTAAAATGCACGGGGATTCCTTGGTTGCACAATATAATAATACCGAAAAACAAAACTATTCTTCCTTGGAGGAGTATGTTAATTCTCGCCAAGGTGCTTTAACTCAAACAAATTTACTTGTTCAGCAAAGCACTCTTATGAAATCGTTTAGCAAAGCTAAACTTAATATCGAATACAAATACAACTATACTTCGATATTAAACGGTTTTGCTGCAAAAATCAGATTTGGCGATATCAGCAAATTAAAAGCATATTCCGCTGTTAAAAATGTTATCGTTTCGGAAGTTTATGATATACCTCAAGCGGTAGTTTCAAACGAAGTAAGCGTATATAGCACGGGTATCTTTGATAGCTCGGCTTGCGGTTACACCGGCGAAGGATTAGTAGTTGCGGTACTCGATACAGGTATTGACTACGAGCACGAAGTATTTAAACAAGACATGGACGATCTTGATATCGCCATGGATAAGGAATACATAGCAAGTAAGATGAGCGGAGACGAATTGAAAGCAAAAGAGCTTTACGCAGGTCTTACTGTAGACGATGTTTACTTCAGCAAAAAGATTCCTTTCGCTTTTGACTATGCAGACAAAGATACAAATGCTTATCCCATAAACAACCCGCACGGTGTTCACGTTTCGGGTATTATCGTTGGTCAATCAGACACAATAACGGGCGTCGCTCCTGATGCTCAACTTTGTGCTATGAAAGTTTTCTCCGATTTCCAACGCGGCGCACGTCAAGTTGATATTTTGGCTGCTTTGGCTGACTGCATTACCTTGGGCGTAGACGTAATTAATATGTCACTTGGTTCGGACGGCGGATATCAAACTGTTGCGGAAGGCAACTATATGGGTACGCTTTATGACAGTTTGCGTACAGCCGGCATATCAATGTTGGTTGCAGCGGGCAATACTTACAACTCTTACATGAACAGCGCATACGGCAGCACAGCTTTAACTTCTAACCCTGATACAGGTATTATCAGCAGTCCTGCCAGTTTTGTAACAACTACAGCGGTAGCTTCTATAAGCGGCGTAAAATCGGAATTCTTATCAGCTAACGATGGCGAAACAATAGCTTTCTTTGATGACGCTAGCAACGCAGCTTCTATTCAATACGATTTCTATAACATGTTAGAAGCCAAACTTAAGAAAAACCCCTCATTACCACAGTTTGAAAACGGTAAAGTAAAACTTGAATACGTTACTGTCCCAGGACTGGGTTCTATATTTAATTATAGGGGAATAGATGTTCAAAACAAAATAGCTTTGGTACAACGTGGTACCATAACCTTTGAAGAAAAAGCAATGGCTGCAAATACCAGCGGCGCACTTGCTGTTATAATTTATAACAATACAACAGGCGTTATTAGGATGTCGATAGGAAATGACCTTCAAATACCTGCTTGCTCCATAAATATGGACTCAGGCAATGCGATAGCGGCTCATCCTACCGGCACTATTACTCTTGACAGAAATAACCTTGCAGGCCCCTTTATTTCCGACTTCTCTTCGTGGGGTCCGTTGCCTGATTTAACGCTTGATCCTGATATTACAGGTCACGGCGGCAATATTTTATCCAGTATTACTGGCGGCAACAAATATGCATTGTACAGCGGCACAAGTATGGCAACGCCTAACCTTGCCGGTGTAACGTTGCTAATAAGAGAATATTTGCAAAAGACATATCCTCATCTTACTCGTCAAGAAATAACACCAATAGCAAATCAGCTTTTAATGAGCACAGCTACTATTGCCAACAACGAAGACGGTGATCCTTACAGTCCACGCAAACAAGGCGCAGGATTAGCCAATTTAACAGCCGCTCTCAATACTAAAGCGTATTTGACCGTTGACGGCAGCGAGTTTACCAAGCTGAGTTTGTATGACGACAAAGAGAGGACAGGTGTATATGATCTTAATTTTAATCTGGTAAATATTGGTACAGAAAATTTAAGCTATGCTGTTGATACCGATGTTATGGCTGAGCAATTCTCTTGGGTAGAGGATTACGAAGTGTTCTCTATAAAAGAGAGAGCGCATATGTTTAACGACAGCAATATAAGAGTAGAAGTTGAAAACGGTACATACAATAACGGAAAAATTACGGTTGAAGGTGGAAAAACCGCTAAAATTTCTATATCTATTACCATTAGCGCCGACGCAAAAGCGCATTTAGCAAATTTTGAAAACGGTACATACGTTGAAGGTTTTGCGCGCTTAATTGCACAAGAAGAAGGCAGTTTCAACCTCAATATACCTTATTTAGCCTTTTACGGCGATTGGACCGATGCTCCAATGTTTGACGAAGACTATTACGATGTCGAAGCGAGCAAAAATGACGGTACTCTTACTGAAGAAGAAAAATTAAAGGCTACAATATATCCCACTACTCCTATGTCGGCTTACTATTTGGATATTCGTCCTTAT
>ENA-UOOR01004869-UOOR01004869.1-fermentation-metagenome-genome-assembly--contig:-NODE-4869-length-10305-cov-2.151317_pt1 | contig 10305 bp, 8 predicted proteins | sample MGYA00245780_ERZ724029 | MGnify/ENA primary metagenome ERZ724029 (study PRJEB28704, sample SAMN03018315) | fermentation metagenome | biome: anthropogenic terrestrial biome; feature: soil; material... | reverse complement strand
GTGAGTACCGGCATCTCTGCTTCGGGCAAGAAGCTCAGCAACCTCTCCTTCGATTTGCACGAAGGCGAGATTGTCGGCATAGCGGGTGTAGGCGGCAACGGCCAGGAGCTTCTTGTGGAAACCATTAGCGGCCTGAATACCGATGTTACCGGCGGCCATGTGCGATACAGGGGAAAGGATATCACGGGGTATAACGCCGCCAGGATGCGAGAAATCGGCATTGCCCATATCACCGGCGAACGATATCTGCGCGGCATTAGCTCCGTATCGAATATCTACGATAACCTGATTATGGGTGCGCACCGCCGTGCGCCGTGGGCAAAGGGCATGTTTATTAAGCCCAAGGAGCTTGTTGTTCTGGCCGATACGTTGATTCAGGATTTTGACATCAAGGCTGCCTCGCGCAACATGGATATTATGAACCTATCCGGCGGCAACATTCAAAAATGCATCCTTGCCCGGGAGTTGAACCTGGCGAAGGAGTTGATCCTGGCCGAAGAGCCCACGCGCGGCGTAGATGTTGGTTCACAGTCCTTCATTCACCATACGCTTATCCAAAAATGCAAAGAAGGCTATGGTGTTGTGCTTGTTTCGACCGACCTTGACGAAGTGCTGGCTCTGAGCAGCGTTGTGTATGTGATGTTTGACGGCCACATTATTGGCACGGTCGATCCCGAATCGCCGGACGCACGGGAGAAGATCGGCCTGCTGATGGCCGGAATTGCCACGGAAGAGGAGCGTGACGCCATATGAACAAACCTTGGGTACAATCTATACTCAGGCTGCTCATCGCATTTGCGGTTGGCCTTATTATCAGCAGCATCTTTATTCTGGCCGTGGGAGAAAATCCCATTGAAGCCTATATCGCCCTTCTGTCAGGTGCTTTCGGAAGCAACCTGAGCATTTTCACCACGCTGCGCTGGACTGTGCCTTATATCATCGTCGGCGTAGCCGCGGCGGTATCCTTTAAGGCCGGGTTGTTCAACATGGGCCTTGAAGGCTGTGTTTATGCGGGCGCGCTTGTAGCGGGGCTGCTCGGCACCATGAAGGGGATGTCCGCCGTGGTTCACATACCGCTGTGCATCCTTGGCGCGGCTGCCGTCGGCATGATGTGGGTGCCCGCCTTCCTGAAATCACGCTTCGGCACGAGCGAGGTAATCATAACATGGATGCAAAGCTATGCGATGGTACTGCTATGTTCCTTCCTTGTGACCAGCTATTTTCAGCGGCCTGAAGATATCATGAGCGCGGCGCAGCAGGTGCGCACGCCCTTTATTGAGGCCTCTGCCACGCTCAATCCAATCGTTCAGCCCTACAAGCTAAACTCCTCGCTATATATTGCCATCGTGCTGGTTATCCTGTTCTACGTTTTTACCAAGTATACCAAGCGCGGTTATGAACACAGAATGATGGGGCTCTCCTATGACTTTTCCGTTTATGGCGGCGTGAATACCAAGGATATCCAGTTCTGGGCACTACTGATAAGTGGCGGCATCGCCGCGATTGCGGGTGCTGCGGAAACGATGGGCGTAAACGGGCAGTATATACACGGTTTTTCAACCTCCATGGGACCAAACGGCATTATGGTCGCCCTGATGGGCAGGCTCAACCCGGTTGGCATCGCAGCAGCTTCCCTATTTATGGGGGCAATTCAAAGCGGCGCACGCGCCATGGTTCGCGCTACCGATGTTTCTGTTTACACAATGAACATCATGATCAGCATCATCGTTATCTGCATTACTGCCGATGGGCTCTACGAGTTGCTGCGCATCAAGAAGCGCCAGAGGGAGGGCGATTAATATGTTGGATATCCTTTTTAGTGAGCATACCATTACTACGGGTATCTGCCTTGCAACCCCCATCCTGCTATGCGCGCTAGGCGGTGCGGTTTGTTCTAAATCCGGCAACTTCAACATTGCCATGGAAGGGTTTATGCTTATCGGCGCGTTTTTCGGCGTAGTCGGCGCTTATTATATGAATAGCGTAGCCATGGGTTTGCTCTTTGCCATGCTCGCCTCGGTTCTGATTGCGCTTCTATACGGCTTGTTCCTGATGAAGTTCAGAGCGGATGAAATCATTCTGGGCTTCGGCTTTAACATGCTGGCGGTTGCACTTACGGGATGGCTGCTAGAGCCGGTCTTCGGAGGCGCAGGCTCCTTCTATAACCCTGCCACGCCGTCTCTTGAAAAAATTGTAATCCCCTTTTTGGAGGGTATTCCCGTTCTTCGCTGCCTGAGCGGCCACAACATGATCGTTTATCTCTCCTGGATACTGGTGCTTGTGATTCATTTCATGATGTACAAGACCCCGCTAGGATTCAGGCTGCGGGCCCTGGGTGAAAACCCACGCACGCTGGGGGTAAGCGGCTTGCACACGGATAGATATCGCTACTTGTCGGAAATTATCGTTGGCGTGCTTTGCGGCCTCGCAGGCGCCTTCCTTTCCATCGGCAATCTATCTATGTTCACCGAAAACATGACCTCTGGCCGCGGATATATCGCAGTTGCCGCCGTTGGCTTTAGCAATGGCTATATTCCGATCACCGCACTTGCCGGCCTGATCTTCGGCCTGACCAGCAGCGCGGCTATACAGTTGCAAGGCATTGGATTCCCCTCGCAGCTGGTCGATATGACGCCTTATGTAATCACGATTGTTATCATTTTGATTTCTGCGTTTAATCGCAGGAAAACCCGATAAAGCAGGAGGATGAAGCAATGACGACTTATATCAAAGCAGCCCGGCTCATTGACTGCACCGGTGCGCAGCCAATGCTTGCTCCGGTGATCGTTGTGGATGGCGAGTATATTACCCGCATCGCGGATGCCGCAAGCATCGAAATTCCTTTGGATGCCAATGTCATAGACTGCGGACAGGATACCCTAATGGCGGGCCTGATCGATTCCCATATCCATGTGGGTGAGGATGCGCGGCGGGATGAATCCGTAAAGCAGCAGCATCTTCAGCCGGACGGGCTCCGCGCAATCCGTGGCGCGGTGACGCTGAAGGACGATTTGATGTGCGGCGTAACCAGTGCCCGCGCCTTGGGCGACGGCACGGGCTGTGTGGACGTGATCCTCCGCGATGCGATCAACCGCGGGGAAATTACGGGCCCCCGGCTTCAAGTTGCCGCGCAGGCTATCCGCCCTTCTAACGGCACCGCCCCTGAGATTGGCGTTGTTGCGGATGGCGAGGATGAAATGCGCAAGGCCGTGCGTCGCGCAATCTTCAACGGCGCTGATGTGATCAAGCTTTTTATCTCCAACGTATCCAGAGGCGAAACCTATCTGGACTATCTCAAAGGCGATCTTACGCAGGTATCCGCGTATACGAAGCGTGAGCTTGAGGTAGCGGTTGAAGAGGCGCACCGCTGCGGCATAAAGGTTGCCGGGCACTGCATCGGCGGCGATGTGGTTAAGTGGGCGCTGGAGGCTGGTCTCGCATCGCTCGAACACGCAAATCTCATTGAAGAGGACGATATCCCTTATTTCAAAAAGTATGGGGGATATATAAGCGATCCTAACCTAATTTTGTTTTTCGATCCGGTGCGCGGCTTTGAGTCTCCCACGATCAAAACACACAAATGGAACCAGCTCCCGCACTGGTGGCATGAAAAGGTATGGCGCGCGCGGGAACAAACTACCCGCGTTATGGGCAAGGCCTTAAAGGAAGGTGTGAAATTCGCTTTGGGCACAGATCTAAACCACACGATGCTCTGGCTCGAATGCAAATATTTCATTGAAAACATAGGTGCTTCCAATATGCAGGCGCTGCTTGCCGTTACCAGGGACAGTGCGCAGCTTCTTGGGACGGACCACGAGGTTGGCACCATAGAAAAGGGAAAGCTTGCGGATATTATCTCTCTCGACGGCGATCCGCTCGCTGATATTTCCGCCCTCAGCCGGGTGAAACTGGTGATGAAAGGCGGCAGCGTCGCAAAACGATAAGTTGCGCCCGGCATTGTATCCTGCCTCTCGGAACCGGAAACAGCGCGGGCTTATGGCTGGATTTTTCAATGCGTATCCAAACCGAATCAGCAACACATAAAAGCGGACCCCGGCAAGAGCCGGGGTTCGTTTTCCCATTTAATAAGTCCCTATAGGGGGCTGCACATATTCGGGAAGAGGGCAAACATAGCGACCGCCGTTTTTTTCGGCGACCTCACGCTTTGCCTGCTCTATCAGCGCCGGCTGCTCCATCGTGCGCACGCAGGCCATCGCCATCACCTGTGCCGCTCTGAGCATGCCCTTCATCCCGATTGCGGAGCATGAAAAAGCCGTATTCTGCCATGTATGGCCGACATTCCCCAGGCAGGCCGTGGCGACGTGTAGCATGACGGTCGGCGTAACATAGCCTACATCCCCCACGTCCGTGGAACCGGATTCGTAGCCGGTTTCACGGGGATTAAAGGGATGTACGGCCTTATCTAGCGGCGCCATCAGCGCTTCATCCAGTTCGTTCGGGGCGAAATACTCCGTTAACGCCTCCCGTATATTGGCAAGCGTGTGCTTGCTGTAGCTGCGGAGAAAATCCGTCGCGAGCTTGTAATCCGCATCATCCCAATCGGGCGCGCCGGCGGATCGAAGGCATTCGTCCATGACGGCTGCCAGCGTTTTGTTTGGCACATAGTCTGAAAATGCCATGGTAACGTCAAACCGCATCTGTGTGCCGGTCATCAGGGCCGCGCCCTTTGCCACGTCAACAACCCTGGTGAACAGATCCTGCATCTGCCTTACCTTGGGCGCACGCACTTCATATTTAATAACCGCGTGGCTCTGAACCACATTCGGCGCAGTGCCGCCGGCATCCGAATAGGCGTAGTGGATGCGGGCGGAATCGATTATATGCTCGCGCAGGTAGTTCACGCCGACGTTCATCAGCTCCACTGCATCCAGCGCCGATCTTCCCAAATGCGGCGTGCCGCCCGCGTGGGAAGAAACGCCGTCAAAGATGAAGTTTGCGCCCATAATGGCAACGCTGCCTTTGGCTGGAACCTCGTTAACCGTAGCCGGGTGCCATGTATAGGCAAAGTCTACATCGTCAAAATAACCGGCGCGGGCAATGAACTGCTTGGAGCCGGCCCCCTCTTCCGCGGGGCACCCGAAGAAGATCACCGTGCCGTCTCTGTTTTCTTGCAGCAGATAATCCTTCAGCGCTGCAGCGGCTGCATAGCAGCCCGCACCCAGCAGGTTGTGGCCGCAGCCATGCCCCGCCCCTCCTTCCTTAACGGGTTCCTGTGTGGGAAAGGCGGCTTTTTGGCTTAATCCATACAGCGCATCATACTCGGCAAGCAGTCCTATTGTTGGCTTCCCGCTGCCGTTCCTGAAGGTAGCCGTAAACGCGGTGGGTATTTGGGCAATGTTTTTCTCAATCGTAAAGCCTTGTTTTTCTAGCGCCTCCTGCAATGCTGCGGCCGAACGAACCTCGCAGTACGGCAGCTCCGCAAAACCCCATATCTCGCTGGCGAGGCGAACGGCCTCATCAGCCTTAGCTGCGATCAGTCGGTTTATCTTATCATTCAAACTCATAGCGGCTCCTTTATAAAACCATGCTCAAAAACCGGATGGTGCTTGGATCACGCGGGCAGGTAAACATCACATCCGGGCTGCCCTCCTCCTTGATGACGCCGTCGGATATAAACAGCACGCGGTCTGAAATCTTACGGGCAAATGCCATTTCATGCGTGACGATCACGATGGTCATGCCGCTTTTTGCCAGGTCGCCGATAACGCCCAAGACCTCCTTCACCATCTCCGGGTCGAGCGCGGAAGTCGGCTCGTCAAACAGCATCACCTCAGGGCGCATGGCCAGCGCCCTTACGATAGAGAGCCGCTGCTTCTGCCCGCCGGACAGCTTGCGGGGGTACTCGTCGGCTTTATCTGTTAGCCCTACGCGGCCAAGCAGCGCCATGGCTTCTTCCGTGGCTTGCGCTTTGGGTATTTTCTTCTCCAGGATCGGCGCGAGCGTGATGTTCTCCAGCACGCTCATGTGGGGGAAAACATTAAAGCTCTGAAAGACCATACCGATTTTCCGCCGGTATTGGCAAATGTCCAGGTTTTTTTGCGTGATGTCCTGCCCTTTAAAGTATATCCTGCCTTCGGTGGGCTGTTCCAGCAGGTTTAGGCAACGCAGAAAGGTGGATTTGCCGCCGCCGGAGGGACCTATGACAGATACCACCTCGCCCTGCCGTATGGCCGTGGTGGCGCCTTTTAATACTTCCAGCTTTCCAAAGCTCTTTTTGAGGTTTTCCACGCGCAGGATTTCGTTAGTCACTGACCATCAGCCTCCTCTCCAGCAGCTTGAGAAGCTTTGAAAGCAGAAAATTCAGCATAAAGTAGATGACGCCCACGATCGTCAACGATTGCAGCGCAAGGAATGTCGCCGACTGCACGCTCTTATAGCTGGTCATCAGCTCGCCCACAAAGAACACCGAAGCAAGCGACGTTCCTTTTACCGTGGAGATGAATTCATTGCCAAGCGCCGGCAGGATGTTCTTGACCGCTTGCGGAAGGATGACCCGGGTCATCACATGGGTATTGCTCAGGCCGATGCTTTTCGCGGCTTCCCACTGCCCTTTATCCACGGCGTTGATGCCGGCGCGGATGATCTCGGAAACATATGCAGAGCTGTTGATAACCAGCGCTACGACGATGCAGGCTGTGTCCGAAAGCTCAAAAGGCACGATCTTTGGCAGGCCAATCCAGAAAAAGTAAAGCTGCAGCAAGATCGGCGTGCCGCGCAACACCTCAATGTATATATCCGAAAGGGTATTGAGCGCTTTGCATCTCCCCATGCGCATCAGCGCCACCAGCATGCCCAGCAGCGTGCCGCACAGCACCGTCACCGCCGAAATCCACAGCGTTCCGCCAAGGCCCGAGAGGAACACCGCGCTATATTTGGCCCATAGCTTCACAATTTTATCCATGATTGGAATGCTCCTACCGAATCGGAATTTTTACTCAATGCCCAGCGTTGCGGCATAATCGGCGTACTCGCTAAACCAGGCTTCCAATTTCCCCTGGGCGCGTAGCTCGTCTATGCACTGGTTGATAACCTCCATCAGGCTCTCGGTGCCCTCCTTGGGCGCAGCAACCCGGGTGCCGTTCATCTCTTCGCTCACCTCAAAGCGGAAGGAGGTCAGGGTCAATCCACCGTTTTCTTCGGCATAGAGCTGCGCGGAGGCAAGGCTGCATACGCAAATGTCGGCCTTGCCTTCGGCCACCGCCAGGTAACCATCCGTCATGGCGGATACCAGCTTGAATTCCTTGCAGGTTTTGATATTGTCGTTATACAGCGCCTCCTGAACGGAGCCGCTTTGGGTAACGATAACGGCCTGCTGCGCTTCTTCGATGGTGGTGTACTTTTCGGCGTCTTCCGTTCGCACAAGGAAGCCGTAGCCATCGTCGCTGAAGTAATATCCTTTGGACATCGCCATGTTTTCCGCACGGGCTGGAGAATAGGCGATTGCGGATATGGCCAAATCATACTTGCCGTCAATCACGCCGGCCTGCACCGCGGAAAACTCCAAGGGAACGATGCGCAGCTCCACGCCGATCTTTTCGGCAATATACCTTGCCAGTTCTATGTCCATACCTACATACTGGTCATCCCCGGTCTTGGTCGTGTCCATGAATTCATAGGGAGTAAAATATGGTTCCGTGCAGACTTCTATGTATCCTTGCTGCTTGATTTGCGCCAGCCGATCCGTCGCCTTGCTGCCGGCGCCGCTTGCACAGGCGGTGCAAGCAAAAAGCGTCGCAATTGCCAGCAGAATCGCTATAGTCCTTTTCATTTTGAATTCCCCTTTTCTTTTCGCTCTCGCGTTTTACTGGATAGATCATAACACAAGCGTTTCGAAATATCAATACGTTAAAGTGATAAAGTGATATCTTGATAAAGAGCAAGGCAATGGCTGCTGCTTACGCAGATCCTCGGCGAGTGCAAGCGGCTGTTTGCTTAGCTGCCGCTTTTCATCAGATAAACAAACCAGCAGGCTCCGTAAGGGGCCTGCTTTTTGGTTCCGTATATTCTCCCAATATCAGCCGGCTTTTTCTTCGTCCAGCGGAAGGCCGCGCCCGGCCTTAGCTGGATGTGGCTTGCCATCCTGCTCAGCTTTGCCTTTTATCTGCCTGTGGTGCTCTGGTCCAATCAAAACCCCAAGGTTGGCATGCTGATGCTGCCCAAAACCTGCGCTTACCTATGGATGCTGGCTATGTGCCTTTCCCTTTAAGCCGCCGCGCATATATAAAGGAAGAACAGGACGTATGGCTGATGGAAAAGATGGCCACTTCAACCGCGAGCTTATCCCGGAGCGCGCCACCGCCTGATCTTGGAAGGCGTTTGCCCGGCCTGCCAAGATCAAGCCGGACAAGATCGGTGCAACAAACCATAAAAACAGCGCCGCGGCTTTGCCGTGGCGCTGTTTGATTGGCACCGGTTATGGCTAGAACAAAAGAAATACGTTTTGGTTGAACCAGGTATAGCCCAAATCGAGGCGGGAAAACAGGCCCAGCCTGGCCAGCAGGCCCAGCAGCAGCCACACGAGCAGCACACTGAGCAGGATGTTAAAACCGAAGAGGATCGTACCCTGTGCCCGTTTGCCTCCGCCCCGTTTTTTCGTCTCTGCGGGCGCGGCCGCAATAGCCTTGGGCGCTGCAGGCGCACCCGCGTCGCCCAAAGGACGGCCGGAGAGGTAGGCGGCGCTCTCCTCCATCACATACCCTTTGAGGAAGGGCCAGTAATCCTCCCCATCATAATCCACCACGGAAAGGGTGTCGAAGGCCTTGATAAAAACCGACTTGGTGACGATGCGCGCGGCTTGCTCCACTTTGGTGTGGGAAAAGGCCAGGTCATAAACCCGGGCGCTGTATTCGTGGAAGAAATCGATTTTACAGCTGCCGCCTTGGCGAAATTGTTCGGCTGTATAGTGCCGCATCTTGACCTCCTGACGCCGCCCGCGTGGGTCGCCGCATTTTGTGATATTTTACCACGTCTTCCCCATATTTGTCCAATAGGGGAAAAATATACCCCGCCTGGCAATCCGTGGGCACAGAAACCCTTTCCAATGGGCGAAAAATAGATTATAATCAAATGAATATAAGATATCTTGGGGGGGTGTTTCGGCAAATGGCTTGCCCTGCCCCCAAATATACATTCATGTGAACAGGAATGGTATAATGTATGCGTCAGAATGGCCAGAAACCGCGCATCGCGGTCATCGGTCTTGGCTATGTGGGGTTGCCGCTGGCCGTGGCCTTCGCTAAAAAGGTGGAGGTTATCGGCTACGATACCAACAAAAGAAAGCTTGACACCTACAAGCGGGGCCTCGATCCGACCGACGAGGTGGGCAATGAGGGCATAAGAAACACCACGGTGCGCTTTACGACGGATCCGTCTGCGCTCAAGGCGGCGAATTTCCTCATCGTGGCTGTTCCCACCCCCATCTTCCAGGATAAAACGCCGGATCTTAACCCCGTGCTCAGCGCTTGCCGTACTGTTGGCCGCAACCTGACGCCGGGGGCTACGGTGGTGTTTGAGTCCACCGTCTATCCGGGCGTTACAGAGGAGCTGTGCGTGCCCGCCATCGAGGAGGAATCGGGCCTCGTCTGCGGGAAGGATTTCTTCGTGGGCTATTCGCCCGAGCGCATCAACCCGGGGGATCGGCAGCACACCCTATCCTCGGTGGTCAAAATCGTTTCCGGTATGGATGAGGCTACCTGCGCATACATTGCCGAGGTTTACGAAATGGTCGTGCCGGCGGGCATTTACCGCGCCAGCAGCATCATGGTGGCGGAGGCTGCCAAATTGGCGGAAAACGCCCAGCGGGATATCAATATCGCCTTTATGAACGAGCTGGCCATGGTTTTCGACAGGCTCAGGATCAGCACGCGCGATGTGCTCGAGGCCATGAATACCAAGTGGAACGCGCTGCGCTTTGAACCGGGCCTGGTGGGCGGCCATTGTATCGGTGTGGATCCTTACTATTTCGTTTACCAGGCGGAAAACCTGGGCTACCACTCCCAGATCATCCTAGCCGGGCGCAATATCAACGACGGCATGGCCCATTTCGTAGCCGATGCGGCCATCAAGATGATGGTTCTGGCCGGCAAGCGCGTGCGGGAGGCCAAGGTATATATTTTGGGCGCTGCTTTTAAAGAAAATTGCCCGGATATGCGCAATTCCAAGGTAGCGGATATCATCCGCCGCCTTAGCGAATATAATATCGCCTGCGGCCTGGTAGATCCGCTTGTCGACGCGGAAGAGGCCGAGGCCGTCTTTGGCGTTCCCCTTACCCCCCTCTCAGAGGTG
>ENA-UOOR01004867-UOOR01004867.1-fermentation-metagenome-genome-assembly--contig:-NODE-4867-length-10307-cov-14.646606_pt1 | contig 10307 bp, 9 predicted proteins | sample MGYA00245780_ERZ724029 | MGnify/ENA primary metagenome ERZ724029 (study PRJEB28704, sample SAMN03018315) | fermentation metagenome | biome: anthropogenic terrestrial biome; feature: soil; material... | reverse complement strand
AAACGTAGATCCTGCTCTTTTAAAAAGTGCACCAAGGATGCCGAGAACAATCAATACTCCGCCAATCCAGAATAACCATATAAGAGGCCTTGTAGTAGAATATACAACCTGTTCAATAGATGACGATGCATTTTCAGCAGGAGATATTATTATATCAGAGCCAATAGTATGAATAGTTGTGTTTTTCTCCAAGTCTAATTGTGAAATATCTATATTGGCGCCATAGCCTAAGTTAGTGTAGCCGCCTGCTGTTATCAGAACTGCTCTTTGCTCACTGAAGGCAGTTGAGGTGACGGCTCCTAATATTAATAGCATAACCCCTGCATGCGCCACAGCAGCAAACGGGTTCTTAATCTTTTTTAAGTATAATGTTGGTTTTAAACTTATAGTTTTAATTACCCAAAGCACCAGGGGTATAAAAAGCATCCAGAGAACAATCAGCCATATTAGTGATGTAAATTTCATACTTAGGCATATTAAAGCAGTTATTACAGCACTGGTAAAGATGACCTTAAAGAAAGCTTCCTTAAAACTTGTATAGCATTCGGCTATGAATAGGAATGTGAAAGCTATTGAAATGAACAAAGCTGAATAATTGAAGAATACTGTAGCGACTTTAGCCCCTGAGAAGAGGGGAAAAATGGTTCCCAAAAACACCAGTGCTGCAAAGGCATATAAAAATACAGTAAGTATTGAAAGTATGGAGATAACTCTATACTGTTTGTTAATTTCATTCCTTTTTACTTCTGACAGGCTAAAATATAGTATTGCCAAAACCGACATGGCAAAAAAAGCAAACAACGGTATGCTCAAAGAAGACCCTGTATAGGCATGTATGGACTTGTCTTTAAGCATACCGCTTCGTGCAAGAAAGGTTCCAAAGGCTGCCATAACAAAAGGGAGCATATATTTAACCCGGCTCATAGCCTTTGATGCAGTATATTCTCCATGGACAATCCCTGATAAGAGAAGCCATGGTATAAGCGCAGCGTTTTCAATTGGGTCCCATGCCCAGTATCCACCCCACCCAAGTGCCCGATATGCCCAGAGACTTCCGGTAAATATACCCATGCCAAGGAAAAGTAACCCTTGAAGAGCCCACCTTCTAAGCATAGTCTTATTACAGTACTTTTCAATTTTGGGATCAGTACCAAGACCAAGTGAAAACAACACTGCCATTGATGAATAACCTATGAAGACAAGTGGTGGATGCACTGCCATCCATGGGTCCTGGAGAGCCAAATTTAATCCCAGTCCTTCTGTAGGAACATAAGACATTATCTTGAAAGGCTGGCTAAAAAGTGCCATCATAATTATGCATATATTAATTACTGCAAAGCTTGGAAAAACCAATTTGTTTTGAAAATTTTGCTTATTAAGTGCCCTCCAAAGTACAAACCCTATCCATGAATTGATTACTGCCCATAAGAGCAAAGATCCTTCTTGTCCCGCCCATAACGCTGACACAAGGTAGACGGGGGATAAATCAAAAGAAGTATGTTCATATACATACACAAGGCGAAAATCATGATGCACCTGGTAGTATACAAGCAGAAGCATATCAAGGGTTATAAATATAACTGAAGTTATTAAAAGAATATTAGTAAGCTTTTGGGCAAAAGGTTTTTTATTTAAAAGGATGCCTGAAATGGCAGCTGCAAAATTTATAATAGCCGCTAAAACAAGTATAAATTCTCCTGCATTTACCAATATATCATCTCCCTGCACCATGAAGTTTTCCGGTACCTTCGTGGCAAGCACTGCATTGTCTTATAAAATCCGGCTTGCCATACAGCTGCAGCGGTATTACATTATCAAGTGTTAGTGTTGAAGGCCATTCACTGTGTGGACTGTTATGGCATGAGGTGCATTTTATCTGTCCATTCATCTCATCCGGGCCATTAATCAAATATGAATTGTGATATAAAATACCGGGATTCACCGCATATGCCGGCCCATGGCAAGCACCGCAGTCAGGCTCGTCAAGCCATGGCTTTCGCCCGTTTTCAATACTCTGTGATACCTGTTCAATATTTCCATGGCAGTTACTGTTATTGCAGGTAATGTTATTTGCTGCCATCACTCCTCTTAAACATTTGGTCACAGTCCCGGGGTGGCAGTTATAACACTGGTTTTCAAGCTTTGACATACCCATCGTTTGAGAGTGGAAACCGTGCATGGCAAGCGAAAGTGATGGGACATTACTCTTATCGGGAACATTTGAAATATTATCACTGTGGCATTCACTACAACTGTGGCGATTATTCTGTGTTAAATCAGCATAAAGCTTTGTTCCCTCTTTTTTGTCATGTGATTTTAAAATGTTTTTATCTGTATCCTCGGTTCCGTGGCAATTACTGCACATCATTTCATCAGATACAGGCAGTACTACATTATCTTGTATAGCAAGAATCTTCCCTGTTGAACTTTCTCTGACTGTAATTTTTACAGTTTGATATGGATTTACCTGTTTTTGGTTGTCATTGTATGGTACGACAGGTATGGCTGTTGCCTCAAAATATTTTTTATCCTTTGAAAGTGTAAGAGTACCTTTTAGTTTGTTTCCGGTAATACCTTCGTCAGGTTCTATGTTAAACCCATAATCTTCGGCATATTTCCAAAAATTAACCTTGTCGGCAGATGAGGTATTGTTGTTTACCTCATATTCCAAAGTTATACCTGAGGTTATAAGCTGAGCATCCTCCTTGCCTTTTGCAAATATTTGCACTATAAGATTATTACCTGGAGGAAAAATCATAAAAGCCGAATAATCCGATTGAATGCAGTGCATTCCAAGGTCATTGCTTGCTAAAATAACATATTCACCTTTGGTTTGCAATGATAAAGTCTGAGTAGATTTTACGAAATATGATGCCCCACATAGCAAAATCATGCAGGACAGGAACGCGATTACAATCCTTATAGAATTTTTACGAAATGAAATAATTATAATTCTACTCATATATCACCTATTGATATTAAGAAGTATCAGAAACGATCTTTATATATAACTATATTCTCGTATTAATTAACTTATACATAATTGTAGAATCATTGGCGTGTAAATTTAATGTCCATATTTTTAGGAGCTTAAAGAAGGTTATGGAAATATTGTTTATAGTCTAAAAAATATTTTGTATTTTGATTTTTTCTATTTCTGAAATATGATTCAAGAAAAACTTTAAAACGTGAACGCTTGCAAGTGATTCATCTTTAGTTTTTTCTTTGGTATATTGGGGTAGTTTCCTTAACTCCATTTCAATATTATCTATTTCTTGATGATTTATAAATAATTTTATTTTTTTAGAGTAATCTTCCCATTTATTTGTAAATTCTATAGAAGTTTTATATGCTTTATCCCAATTATCATCAATAATATTCTGTTCTATTTCATCATTTAGTTTTCCTAAGTTTTGAGATGCTTTGTTTAGATACTTAATTGAAAAAGACATAGTAATTATCATAATTACCGATATTAATAAGGCTATAACGACATTTCTCATGAATATTATTCACCTTCTTTCTTAAGCTGATAGGCAAGTTTACCTTTAGAATCCAATGAAGCCAAGAAAACTTCATCGGCAGATAATATATTATTTTTCTTCAGCTGGTTATTAAGCCAAGACTTATCCTTGTTTATAACCTCTAAGTTTTTATTATTTATTTTGCCATCAAGAATTAAGGTAACAGGTAACTTATCTTGAGTAGGTGATATTTTTAAGTCCTTTCTGGTAGCTGGTTGAATATCACTTTTGGGGATTATAGATATTTGGCCGCCTGTTTCCAGGATGGCATACTCTATATCCCCAAGATTGAAATACTCTTTCAACCTTAATTCTTCCAACAAATCATTAAGATTAAGTCTGTTATTTTTAAGTTCATTAATATTGATTTTTCCTTTTTCTATTAATATACTGGGTTTACCGCAAAAAACAATTCTTGCAGCTTCACTTTTAAGCTGTAATGTGGAAATTAAGACTTGTAAAACTAATAACGTTATTATGGGAATTATTCCATGAGCTAAAGGTATGCCTGTATTTTGCATAGGCATTGCTGCAAGTTCCGAAACCATCAGAGCAATTACTAGTTCAAAAGGTTGGAGTTGACCAATTTGTCTTTTCCCCATTACCCGCATAATAAATACCACCATAAAATACAAAATTATAGCCCTAATTAAAACAATAAACATAAGATCACTTCCATTAAATTTTATTTTTATTTTAACATTGTTAATTAGTATTTGTAGGGTATTACAAATTATACTTGGGCTTTTGTATTATTATTTTTTATTTAAATTCACTTCAATTAATTCACCAATATGACCCTCTTTCAGGGTAAAATCAGCGCATATGATGGTGCCGGGTTTTTTATTAAAAATAGTATTGTCCGAGTTGGTGCATTGTGTTATTATAATTTGACAATCATATGTAATATTTAGCTTAAAGCATTATAATCTATTGAATATATTTCTGCTGTATTCATTTTGGGGGTAAGCTCAATGTATATGCATGATAAAAAAGAATATAAGATATCTTTGCTTGGTGAATTTATAGACAAGTCTATTGAAGATGAATTTCTAACCGATAATTTAAGCAGTTCATCTAAAATTGCATCTTCTATTGCACTTGTTATTGGTTTAATAATGATGCTTTTCCTTGTTAACGGCTACATGGTTGATGACAGGACTCCTTCTTTTATAAATATTATACTTATAAGGTTGTTAATCATTATTATTTCAGCGATAATTTTTATTATTGCGAAAAAACTGAAGAGCTATAGAAATCTTATTTATTTAATTACCTTTTATCAGGTAATGATGGTTATTTACTACCTGTTTGTATTGACACAATACGATACGCTCAACTTTTTCAGCGTTCAAGGTTTAATGGTCATAACTTTAGCAATTTACATTCTTCCTAATAAAATTATGTTTTCACTTATTCTCTCTATTATATTCAGCATTTTATTTTTTCTTTACCCTATTCATAGGATAGAAGAATTTGAAGCTTATGAATATTATAAACTTATTGCATATCAAATCATGCTGCTCATATATTGCATCGTAAATAATTATTGGACGGAATTAAATAAAAGGGAAAAATTTGCGGCCAATAGAAAACTTTTAGAATTATCGTCTAAGGATCCCTTAACAGGTATTTATAACAGGGCGAAGTTTGATAATGATATGAATAAGTGGGTAAGTTTATCCGGAAGATATGGCAATTCTTTTTCTGTAATTCTATTTGACATAGATGGTTTTAAAGAAATAAATGATAACTACGGGCACCTTGCAGGTGACAGCGTAGCAGTAAAAATTGCTGAAACAATTAATAAGTCAATTCGGGACACAGATATTTTTGCCAGGTGGGGCGGTGATGAATTTGTGCTTCTGCTGCCAAATACAGATATTCGGGAAGCCGAAGAGATGGCGGAACGAATGAGATTATGTATCCGTAATAATTTGTACAACCCGGCAACAAATATTACTTGCAGCTTTGGTGTAGCAACTTATGAGAAAAATGATACTACACAGTCGTTACTACGTAAAGCAGATAATTTGCTTTTACAAGCTAAGATAAACGGGAAGGATAGAGTTGCAAGTATGGAATAGCTGTGTTGTCACGAAATAGGGGGGTTAATATGTTTTTTATTGCAGGCATAAGTCAAAAAAGAGAAGATTTAGATTATTATGAACCAATAATGTGCAGCTGCTGCATAAAATACGGTCGATATGAAGCATATATGGAATATAGTGTATTCAGTTTATTTTTTATACCATTGTTTAGGTTTAATAAAAAGTATTATGCAAGAACAACTTGCTGCAACAGTCTGTATTTAATAACAAACAAAGAAAAAGGACTGATGATGGAAAGAGGGCAAGGACACAATGTTTTTTTGAAAGATAAAGACTTAAAACTGATATATAAAGGAATATGTGAAAATACGTGTCCCAACTGCGGCTCTCAAGTGAGTGAAGAACATAAATATTGCCCAAACTGCGGGAATAAACTATAAAAAAAGAAGCAGCACCCAAAGCGGTACTGCTTTTTTGACTATTTGTTATCAAGCTTTATTTCAGCAATTTTTCTTTTTAATTCCTCAATATTTCTTAAGGAATCAGTAATTTTGTTGAAAATTTCCGCTAATGGACTATCCGGATTATTTCTTTCCTCTTCAAAAACATATTTTCCGATTTCCAAAAAATATTGGTTGATTTGTTTTTCCTCAGCTGAAACAGCATTTTTAAGCTTGGTTGTTTCAGCAAGCTCCTTAGCCTTTTCCGATGCTGTGCCGGCAGCATCACCTATTGCTTTGCCTATTTTGTTTAAGAATGCCATAATTACTCCTCCATTTTTAATATTTGTTCTATTTATACCATATATTATTTAATTTAAACATATATGACGAGAAAAACGCCTAAGAATAATTTTATACAAAAATTAATTATTTGCAATCACCCTGAGGGTGATTTAAATGGATACGTCAAGATTATTCTAAATTTCGCAAATTTCGACAACATCTTCATTATTAATTGATATATAATAATTGCGTTTGGGGCTTTTTTGGATTTATTATTTTATTTTGAAAAGTCTACAAATTATTTATATTGATTTTTAATTTTACAAATGAAGGGGTGTTAATATTGCAACAAGACAAAGTAATTGTGCTGCCGTTTTTAAGTAACACAAATATCGAAAATGCAGCAAGCAAATTAAATTTAGCATTTAAGGATGCAGAGGAAAATTTTCCGGAAGACGATGATAATGATGTGTATGTAGAATTTTCAAATGAATTAAAAAATCTTATTAGTAATATTCACGGAGAAAGTCAGCTTATTGAGCTTTTTGCACAAGATGAAAAAATTCTTGACAAGAAGTATTTGACAGATGGAGTCAATTCAATAAAACAAAATTGTCTAAAATTAACAAAGACTATAAACAATATGATTGAACTCAGAAATTTTGAAAAGAAACAAACTTGCCTATTGGTCAACAATGCAAATATCGTCGAAATTATTGATAATATAGTCATTAACGTATCTACATATATCAAAGAAAGAATAATTTTTGATACCAATATTGAAGAAAAGTTTATGCCATTTGATATAAATAAGTTTCAAAAAGCAATATTAATTATCTTATCAATAGCAGTCAGGTATTCAGATAAAAAGGGAATATTAGTGAATTTAAATGTCTTTGAAAATAATATCACTATTACTGTTTCTTTTAATAATAAAAACAGTGAATTAATAAATTTTATTAAGTATAAAATGGACAACCTTATGCCTGACAACTTAGATGAATTATCTATAAGTTTATATTTATGCAAAGCATTAATTGCTTTGCATGAAGGAAGCATTTCTGTCGTAGGAAATACACATGAAACAATTTTTACAATAGAGCTTCCATGCGAAAATACAGATTCAATCTACTATTTGTTCATGAACGTCATTAAAAATGAATATTTGGCAGAGCAAATACAAATAGAGTTTTCCGACTTATATGAAATATAATACTGTAAAAAGTTTTCCGATATATAAATCTTAGACTGTTCTTATGATTGATTTTTGTCGTATTATCTGATATATTATAAAAAAAACGAAGAGGCAAAAATGGACAGTTTAGAGAAAATGATAATTGAGCAGGGTGAAGTAAGAGAAGGAAATATTCTTAAGGTGGATAGCTTCCTGAATCACCAGATTAATCCCGAATTTTTATACCGGATGGGAGAGGAATTTTATAGGATTTTTAAAGATAAAGAAATTACAAAAATTTTGACAATTGAAGTAAGCGGAATAGCAGTTGCATTAATGGCAGCATTGATATTTAAAGTGCCTGTAGTTTTCGCAAAAAAAACAGTGAGTTTAAATTTGGATAAAGACATTTATGCAAGCAAGGTTTTTTCTTATACTAAAAATAAAGAATACAATATTATGATAAGCAAAAGATATCTTGACAGTAATGATAAGATTCTGATTATTGATGACTTTTTGGCTGAAGGAAACGCAATCAGGGGTTTAATAGATGTAGCACAAAAAAGCGGAGCCCAAATAATGGGTATCGGCATCGCAATTGAAAAAGGATTCCAGCAGGGAGGAAAATTCCTTAGGGAGGAAGGATACAACCTTAAAAGCCTTGCAATAGTAGATGAATTAAAACCCGGTAATATAAGGTTCAGAATTCAGGAATGAGATTCTCGGTGAGGTGAGGGAAATGCCTACAACTTATGCTCATTACACATTTGGCGAGAGGGTATTAAAAGAGTTAAGTGAAGAACTGAGGGAAGAGATAAAAAAGAATATTGAATTATTCCATATCGGATTGCACGGACCTGATATACTTTTTTATTACAAACCCTTAAGCTCAAATAAGATTAATAAACAAGGAAATGAAATTCACAAACAAAATGCAAATGTATTTTTTGAAAAAGCAAAAGAAATAATATTATGCGATGAAAATGCTTTTGCCTATATTGCGGGATTTATCTGCCACTTTATGCTTGACAGCCAATGTCATCCATACATAAGAACTAAAGAAGATAAGTTCTCCCACAATGAAATTGAAGCTGAATTTGACAGAGCAATAATGCTTAAGGATAATTTAAATCCAATAACATTTAAACCAACTTCACATATTGTCCCAAGCATTAAAAATGCAGAATGTATTTCAAAGTTTTTTCTTGGAACTACACCGGAAGAAATACTTAGCTCATTGAGCTCAATGAAGTTTTATTTAAATTTGTTGGTAGCACCGGGAAAGTTTCAAAGAGCTTTATTAATAAGCGCACTGAAAATTTCAGGAAATGATAGTAAAATAGACCTTATAAAAAAATACTCACCCAATGAAAAGCTACGTGGAATAAATGATGAGTTGATGAGATTATACGATGAAACAATAGAACCTGCGGCACTGTTGATTAAAGAGTATTTCAGCAGTCTTGGGGAAAAAGGCATAAATTCAAATGAAAAAGTTAATGAAAGGTTTGACAGAAATTTCGGATAACTGCTTATAACAGCAGTTTTTCTTTTGCTTGTAAAATCCTTAAATATATAATAATATTAATGGTAAGAGGACACACAGACAGGGGTGGAGATTATGGATAAATCTAAAGAAAAATTAACTAAGCAAGAAAGCTCATGGATTTTATATGATGTTGGTAATTCAGCATTTATTCTGCTTATTTCAACAATAATACCTATTTATTTCAAAAATATTGCTACAATGGACGGTGTTACACCTGCCAACTCAACTGCTTACTGGGGATATGCCATGTCAACTTCAACGCTGATAGTGGCAATATTCGGTCCGATATTAGGAGCATTGGCAGACACCAAGGGATATAAAAAGCCATTGTTTACATTGTTTTTAATGTTTGGTGTGATAGGGTGCGCAGCACTTTCGCTGCCTGTTTCATGGATAATTTTTTTATCGTTGTTTGTATTTGCGAGAGTAGGAATCTCTGGAAGTTTAATATTTTACGATGCGATGCTTCCTGATGTGACAACCGATGAAAGGATGGATTTATTGTCTTCACACGGTTATGCATGGGGTTATATAGGAAGCTGCATTCCTTTTACCGTCAGCCTTTTATTGATTTTGTCCGCAGATAAAATAGGAATAACTTCGGCTTTAGCAACGGGGATAGCTTTTATACTCAATGCCTTGTGGTGGTTTTTAGTAAGTCTGCCGCTTCTTAAAAATTACAAGCAGCTCCATTACGTTGAAGTAGACAATGCTCCCGTGGCTAAAGCATTCCAACGACTTGGAAGAACATTCAGGGATATAAAAAAACATAAGGAAATATTTATGTTTTTGCTTGCCTTTTTCTTTTATATAGACGGTGTACATACAATTATAGGAATGGCTACATCATACGGAAAGGATGTTGGAATAAGCGATAATAATTTATTGTTGGCACTTCTTTTAACTCAGGTGGTCGCTTTTCCCTTTGCAATAATTTTCGGAAAGCTGTCTAAAAGGTACAAAACGACAGACTTAATAAGTACCTGCATCATAGGTTATTTTTTAATAACACTATTTGCGCTCCAGCTTGATAAAACCTGGGAGTTCTGGTTTTTGGCGGTCTGCGTAGCTGTTTTTCAGGGAGCTATTCAAGCTCTGTCCCGTTCATATTATGCAAAAATAATACCAAAGGAAAGCTCAAGCGAATACTTCGGCTTTTACGATATTTTCAGCAAAGGTGCTTCCTTTACCGGAACAACACTTATGGGAATTACGACACAAATTACGGGCAACTCAAAATTTGGTGTATTGACGATTTGTTTTATGTTTATAATAGGATATGTA
>ENA-UOOR01004864-UOOR01004864.1-fermentation-metagenome-genome-assembly--contig:-NODE-4864-length-10311-cov-2.428725_pt1 | contig 10311 bp, 8 predicted proteins | sample MGYA00245780_ERZ724029 | MGnify/ENA primary metagenome ERZ724029 (study PRJEB28704, sample SAMN03018315) | fermentation metagenome | biome: anthropogenic terrestrial biome; feature: soil; material... | reverse complement strand
GATAGGTTTAATACCGTGTATGATGGATTAGCAAATATACAACTGGAACAGGTTCCGATTTCTATATCTATCGAATCTCATAGGTCGGAGATCAATAGGAAGAGAACTGAAAGAGATTTTGCAATTCTGAACCAGGATATCAATATTATTGATTTGGCTAAAGACGATGATTCTAAAAGGACTGTAGAGGTTGTTGTTGCAGCAATCCATGAAGTTTTCGACGAAAAAGATTCACTGTTTACAACAAATGTTGTTGAAACAGATCATCCTAAAGAAGGGAAACTCAATATTGTGGTTTTACACGAAAAAGAATACTACGATGATGTCGATCCGTATTCTGAGAGGTTCCCGGGTTGTATAATTCAGCATGTTACAGTCGAAAAGGCTAACAAGAATACTAAACATATCATCAGAACCATAGCAAATGAATTGTTGATTAAACAGGATATTTTAAATAAAAGAATCACCTTGTTTGATTGGTCATCTATGAATTATTCTGAAGATGTAACATTCATAACAAAAACAAAAGAAGATGATGAGAATCATTATCATCTGATGATAGTTCATCCTGATGGTTCATTTGATTTTGTCGAGAAAAAGGATTTTGAACAGATTGATCAGTATACACATTTACTAGACTATTTCTTAATTGATGAACAGATAGATAACTTGATCATAGGTCCTGAAAACAGTGTCGTTTCCATTTGGGATACCGGATGGTATACTATCCCGAATTTAAATGAAATAGCTGTATATTTGAGGGAAGGAAATACTAAGCTAAAAGGAAAAGAAAAACGCCAGGAACTGTTAGAAGCCGTTACTGACATCAGATCATTCGAACAAAACGGGGATACGTACTATTATGTAGGTGTGATTGGTGATGGAATGCAGTCGAAGGTTGTTAATGCGTCACACATTAGGAAATATGAATCTGTTAATGGAAATGGGAATATAAAAACAATTTTAGAAATGAAGAATACTCAAGTGGTAAGAAATGGACAATTTACAGTTATTCCTTTTCCTTTCAAGTATTTAAGAGATTAATAATAAATGCTTTTTTGTAGCAAATATGAAATGGTACAATAAAACAAAAGGTGATTAATATCTAATTATCTCAGAGAAACCAGAAAGAATTGGAACGATAAGGATTCTATATTACGTATAAATGGAGGAATAGCCTATGAACGCTTTTAGAAAACAAGTTGAGGAATATTTAAAACAATGGCCAGATAACAAAGCTGTTATCTCATATGATTTTTCTAATGATGTAATACAATACGGTCCAAGGAGAGATAGCAGAACCATTAGTAAATTACCAGGTGATGAAGAGTATGTTCGTGCATATGTGGTAACCAAACTTGTTAATGAATTAGGCTACAGTATGGATGATATTGCGTTTGAAAAGGAGTATTCAATTGGGCGTCCCAGTCGTAAAAAGGCTAGAATAGACATTATTGTTTATAAGCCGCATAGTAATGATATTTTTATGTTTATTGAATTAAAAGCACCAGATAAATATAGAGATAAAAAAAACAAAGCAATTGAACATCAGCTGTATGCATTAGCTGCTCAAGAAATTAACAGTGAATCAAATAAAATAGATTATTTAGTGTATTGTTCTCTCAATGATTTGGACTGTTCTGAGTTGGTAACGTTAATTGATTATAACAAGTACGATACATACACAAAATGGAAAAACACTCCAGATTACCATTCTAATTTATTGATTGGGTATAGTGCTGCCCCTAGTGCAACCACAAAGCGATCTTTTGGAGTCAATGATGTTGATAGTAGAATTGAGGGAATCATCAGCTCATTGAATCAACACATAAAATATACCGAAGTTAAGGATTCTCTTCTTTTTGTAAATACTTGTATTCTTGCTCTTTTTAATGATGAGTTTAGAAAAGATGTAATTGATGGGATGTATGATAGTGATTCGATAGTATCCATAATCGATGAAATGCAATCAATAATCGTAAGAAGCGGTGGTGAGATAGATAAGTATTCTTTTACTAATACGAGCAACAAAACATCTATTACAGCACTTATTAAATCAATGTGTACTTCGATGAAAAGCAAAAAGGAATTAAGCAGCACGATTTATTCATTGCTTGATTTCTTAAAGGATTTATCTAATAAAGTTTTCCCTATCATTTTATATGGAACAAATGAAGATAAACTATTAATCTCTGAAACAATATACAAATATATTTACATACACAAAAACGGGAACAATAGTATTATTTCCACTCCAGCAAATATAACTTACTTTATGGTAAAACTCCTGGATTTAAGAGAAGATGATTTCTTTGTTGAATTCTGTAGTGGATTTGGTAATTTTACTCTTTCATATTTGCTTCACATAATAAACAGCTATAACAATGCTAATGGAAATAAAGTGTCTGGAATTGAAAGTGAAGATTATATTTATTTGTTCTATATCACGACACTAAGAATAATTGGTTTAAACATAATTCAAGCATTGAATGGTGATATGCTACGATTGCATAGTATAAACGAACTAATTCCTTCATATAACTCTAGATATAAAGTTGGAGCATGTATGAATCCTCCTTTTGGGGGAAAAGATAATAAAGTTGCTGCAAGCCTTGTTATAAAAGGGTGTGAAATATTACCTAAAGGAAGTTTGTTTGCAGTTATTCTCCCTTATGTGTTTGCAATAGGAAATTCCAAAGCAAATGGATTTGATGCGCCTCAGTTTCATAAAGATTTGTTAAAAGATAATACACTGCTTGCTTCTTTCTCTCTTGCTGATGGTACTTTTGGAGTGGCTGCCTCAACAGTCGTAACAACACTAATTATCCAAACAGGGATACCTCATTTTAAGAAAGATGATAATGGCGACTTTATACTTGATGATGAAGGAAAAAAAGTACCAAATAAAAAGACGTTCTTAATGTATTGTAAGGATGATGGTTATAAAATCCTTAAAAATGTCAGGGTTGAAAAAAAGAAAGGCCTTGGAGAAGAAAAAATTAAAGAATGGCTTCAGGATTATCAAAATAAGACGGTTAACCCGTTTAAATCTGTCTATAGAAACATAAGCGAAGAAGACGAATGGCTTATTGAAGTATATATGAAAACAGATTATTCAACACTATCTCAAGCTGATTTTGAGCAGACTGTACGAACATTCCTTGCGTATAAAATTGAAAATGGAAAGGTTGAAATATGATTTTAAATTGCTTGAAAACAAAAGAGTTTAAGCTCGAATAATTATTTACAATAATTGGCACCAAAACAACAAAAGTAGATGAGTTGGAAAACTATGGAATTGGTAGGTATCCATACGTGACTACACAAGCAACAAATAATGGAGTTGGTGGTTTTTATGATTATTATACAGAAGAAGGGAACGTACTAACAATTGATTCTGCAGTAATAGGGTATTGTTCATACCAAGAAGAAAACTTTAGTGCAAGCGATCATGTTGAGAAGCTTATTCCAAAATTCGAATTAAATAAATATATAGGTCTATTTTTAGTGACCATTATAAACCAGAATCAATTCAAGTTTTCATATGGAAGAAAGTGTAACCAAAAACAGATCGGAAATATCGAAATAGAGTTACCAGTTGATAATGCCGATTTACCAGATTGGACTTTCATGGAAAATTATATAAAAAAATCTGGAGCGGAACATATGCTACTTCTGTACCATATAAGAGAGTTGGTTTTGATGTTAATGAATGGAAGGAGTTTACTTTTGAAGAGTTATTTATTATAAAAAAAGGAACGCGATTAACAACTGACAATATGGAACCAGGCAATATAAATTTTATTGGAGCCATAGATAACAATAACGGAGTCAGGGATAAGATAGGTAACGAAATAAAATTTGAAGCAAATTGTATCACTGTGAATTATAACGGAAGTGTTGGTGAAGCATTCTATCAATGTGAACCATTTTGGGTAAGTGATGATGTTAATGTTTTGTTTCTTAAAGAACACCAACTAAATAAATACATAGGGTTATTCTTGTGTACACTCATTAAGATGGAAAAATATAAGTACTCATATGGTCGAAAATGGAATTTAGATCAAATGAGAAAATCATGTCTAAGAATACCTGTTGATAAACAGGGTAAACCTGATTGGGATTTCATGGAACAATATATTAAATCATTACCATTTTCAGATAGAATTTAGCAAAATAAGATTTTTGAAATAGAAAAAACGAAGAAATCTATATGTATAAATCTTCGTTTTTTTCAAAAGGTTACATTTATGAGCGTCAAAAAGTCCGATTTTCGTAATTTAAGAACACAATTTTGCCTGCGAAAGAATAGTATGGATTGATGCCATACGGTAGGAATATGCCCATTTTGCTACTTAAATGGGATATACAATAATGATAAAATATAGGTAATAGGTAAGAAGGTGATCATATGCCAGGTAATAGTAAATTGGGTAGTGGACTGGATGCAATTTTCGGATCTGATATAAACAGTCTTCTTGATGATATACAAAACGGTACAGAGCCGGATGGTGTTACAACAACTAACACTTCTTTGAGGTTGGCCGATATCAAGCCTGATCCTTATCAGCCAAGAGAAATCTTTGATGAAGAGAAACGTCAGGAGCTTGCTGATTCTATTAAGGAACATGGTGTATTCACTCCTGTACTTGTCAGAAGAGTTGTTGATGGCTATGAGCTGGTAGCAGGGGAGAGAAGAACCAAAGCAGCAGAGCTTGCCGGTTTAATCGAGATTCCTGCCATTATCGTTGATTTTAATGATGATCAGATGATGGAGATCTCCTTATTGGAGCGTGTGAGTTCAAGTCTCATCCAGCGCACCATGTTAACAGAGAAGTCCGGTTGATCCGGGCTTTTATTCATCTCTTTCAGTTTAATGATTTTTAACAATTAAACATCTGGGTATGATAGGAGATTAAGTTATACTCTATGCAATAAACAAGTGAATATACAACAAACTGGAATAAGAGAATCTGAAGTTCAAATTTGTCAATCAAACAGTTCACATAATGTTGCCGGGATTTTTTCTATGTGTTTCTAAACATATATTGTATAATATGAGTGGGGGGGATTATATATGTTTAGTAAACGTCAGATTCAATTACTGTGTTACCTATGGGAAGCATATGACTATATCAGTCTTGAAATGCTCTCAGAGGTTTTTGGTGTTACATTCAGAACTATTAGAAATGATGTTGAAGAACTAAATGAAGCATTAAAAAGCCGAGGAGCTACGGTAATAAAAAAAGCTGGGGTTGGTTATAAAATTCAAATTACAGACCAGAAAGCTTTTGAAGAATTTAAGGACCATATTAATCAAACCTATGAAAGTGGGGTTATAATACCACATTACAATATTGAAGTGGTTGACCGAATAGTTAGAAAACTGCTTTTTGATGAAAATGGAGTTAGAAAAGAAGAACTACAAAAAGAAATGTTGCTAAGTGATTATGCAATAACAAAAAGCATTAATACCGCTAAGGATGTATTAAATAAATACCATTTGGGTATTACTTCGTTACCTTATCATGGCCTTATAGTCAAAGGGGAAGAAAGACACTTAAGATTGGCAATGAGTGATTTCCTATTTGAAGATACAAATGGTTGGGAGAATGAAACTGCAGTTAAAAAGAATAATGTTGAGCTGGACAGAATAAAAAGAGTTACTGAACGTGCTTATGCTGAATACAATTACCGTATAAGTCTTCACTCAGTCATAGACTTATCAAAACTCATTTATATCAGTTGCAAAAGGTACAGAGAATACCCGGTATCTATAAAAACTAATAATGTGTTCATTGAAGAATCTCAAATTGAAAAAGAAATAACAAGGTCAATTTATGCCAACCTTGACTTTGATATGTCTGAAACCGAGCAGAATTATCTTGCGCTATGTGTCAGAAGTAGGAAGAGCTATTCATTAAGAGATGAGTTCGACGATACTATATATAATCGTTATTTATCAATCTGTGACAGTATGCTGACAGAATTGGACAAATATACTAGGATCAATTTCTTAAATGATTGGGATTTGAGAAAGCTGATATCATTTGAACTAAGAAGTATGGTTGTACGCTTGTCGGAAGGCTATGAGTATAAGAGCATATCAACACTTAGAATGAAAACAGTTATGCCAACTTACAATTATGCGGTGATAGCAATGAGAAAGCTGATAGAAGAAAACAGATGGTATATTAATGATTCTGAGATTTCCATATTGGCTATTATATTTCACCGTTCTATTTCTAAATACAATATTAATTATCGCAAACAACGTATAAGATTGGTCTTTAATGATGGATTTATCAGCTCCAGAATTCTTTATAATCTTTTGAAAAACAATTTTGATCGTTACATTGATACTGTAGAGACTGAAGAGTTTATTTCCTATCGCCCTGAAGAAAACAAGTATGACATTATAATGTCAGATATGCCTAAATCGTATTTTTCTCATGACTATCACCCATTCTATCAGTATATGAATGTCTTTAATGATAGAACAAAGAGAGAAATAAAGAACATGCTCACAGATAGAACGGGAGAAGTTGATGAGTTTATCACAAGTATTAGATGTTTCCACAAAGATGTATTATGTAAAGATAAAGAAGCGTTCTTGAACAAATATGTGAAAACACTGGACTTTCCAGATAATAGTTGGAAAATACATCAGAGCATTTTAGAAAGAGAACAATTTAGTAGCTGTGAAAACAATTATGGAATTGTTGTATGCCAGACCATGTATCCTATGATTGAAAACACTACTATAGATGTTTACACATTGAAGAAAAAGATATTGTGGGAAGAAGAATATGTAAAACTGATCTTCATAATATGCAATGGATATAATGAGAAATATCCATTCATGTCACAAAATCTAATCAATCTTATTTTCAAAAAGCCAGATGCGATCTATGATGTTTTGACATCTCATACAATACAAGACATTAAAGAAGCGATACATAAAGCAATTTTATAACGCCAGAAAAAGCAGTTAATAAACTGCTTTTTTTGTAATTGAGGTGTTTTTTGTTGTGTGTGATAATTTAATCAGAAAGGAATAATGATACATTTTCATTATTCAATCACAGCAGCTTAATAATAACATAAGGGCAAGATTTGATTATTAAGAAAACTTAAGGGAAAGGAGGAGATAATGTCGATTATTCATGTAAGAATTGATGAAAGACTAATACACGGCCAAGTTGCAACCATGTGGACAAACACATTGCATGCTACAAGAATAATGGTTGTTGATGATGATGCTAGTGAGAATTCCACAGTAAAAATGACTTTAAAACTAGCGACCCCAACCGGCGTCAGTTTATCAGTGCTTGGCATTGAGAGAGCAGCTACGCGTATAAATGAAGGCGCATACGACCAACAAAAAGTGTTCATGGTAGTAAAAAGCCCGTTAACATTGGTTAGTTTGATTGATCTTGGAGTACATCTCGAAGAGGTAAATGTAGGAAATATCTATGATAAAAAAGACAAAATCAATGTCGCATCAAGTATTTACATTTCAAAAGAGATGGCTGATGCGTTCTATGCTCTTAACGATGCAGGAATACATTTGGTAAAGCAATTAGTGCCAAGCCATAAAGTTGAAGAATTTATGCCATTGCTTGAAGCTGCTGTAAGCAAAGAAGAAAAATAGAAAGGGAAAAAGTATGCAAATTAATTTTATCCAGATGGTATTGATTATTATTTTCTCTATCTGGTGCATTTATGATTATCTGAACACAAAGCTGTTCTATCATTGTGGGCAGTGTGTTGTTATGGGATGGGTTACAGGACTGATCCTTGGTAGTGGAACAGTTGGTCTTACGGTCGGTGCGACTCTGCAGTTAATGACGCTTGGTGTTGCTGCATGGGGTGGTTCTTCTATCCCTGATTATCCTCTTGGAGCGATGATGGGTACAATAGTAGCTATAGCGAGTGGCGGAGATGTTGAATATGGTATCTTAGTTGGAGTTCCTGTTGCTGTCTTTGCAGTTCAGCTGGATGTATTCGTCAGAATGCTGGCAGTGTTCTTTGCAAGAGCTGCTAAAAATGCAGCTGCATCATTGAGAATGAAAGAGAGCTATACATGGATAGCAACTGGCTGGCTGACCTGGAGCGTAAAGTATCTCGTTCCGTTAATTCTGCTGTTTATAGTGGGGCCAGATAAAGTTGTTGCTCTTATTGATAAGGTCCCCGCACCTATTACTGCTGCATTAAAAGTTGTCGCAGGTATGCTTCCTGCTGTAGGTATTGGTATTTTGCTGAGATATATGAATGCAAAAGAAAATGTATCTTGGGTTATCCTTGGCTTTGCTGTTGCAACATACCTTGGACTAAACGTTACACAAGCAGCAGTAATAGGCTTAGCTATTGCATTAATTGCATTTAAAATGAATACCGGTGAAGTTTCAGTAGCCACAAACGGAGGTGACGACGATGAGTTATAATATCCTGACAAAAGAAGATTTAAACAAGGCAAAAACAAGATACGTATTTGGTAGTGGCTTATGCCCTGGTTATGAACTTCAGGCTGCACCATCAATGGTTTTCACTCTTGGACCTGCTGTCAGAAAAATAGTAACGGATGACGATGAATATAAGAGAGTACTTGACAGTTTATTCACTTACTATAATACAAACCCATATGCTGGTGGATTGATCATGGGATCATGTCTTGCAGTATATGAAGACGCAAATGTTGATATCGATAAAAAGATTGAAGCAGTTTCAGCAATTAAAACTGGTCTAATGGGGCCTTTAGCTGGTATTGGTGATGCTATATTGTCTAGCTTGCCAATGACCATATTTGGATCCTTATGTTCCTATATGGCTCTTGAAGGAAATCCTACTGGCATATTTATTGGTATGATTTTTAGCGCTTTTATGACTTTCTTCGCAAAGCGTTGGTTATATGAAGTTGGATATGTATCGGGCAGCAAGTTCCTTGATTCACATAGTAGGCAAATCAAGAACCTGACAAAGGCAGCATCAATATTAGGACTTATTGTCATTAGTGCACTTATGGCCTCAACTGTCAAACTGTCAACTCCATTAAAGATCGTAAATGGAGACATGACCATTGTTATTCAGGATACTCTGAACAAAGTGTCAAAGAATTTATTGCCGGCTTGTCTTGTAGTATTTGTTTACTGGCTGCTTGGTAAGAAGAACATGACATCAGTAAAAGTTATTCTTACTGTAATTGCTTTAGGCATTGTTGGTTATTTCATAGGTATATTCGGCTAAGAGAGGGAGGATTAATGTAAAATGATTAATAGTAAAATTAACTATATGGACGAAGCTGCTGAACTGTCTCTGGTTAATATCAAGAACAGAAAAGAGATTACGAAAAAATTTGTAGATTATTTTGTAAAAAATAATTTTAAGAGAATCCAGTTTGTTGGTTCAGGCAGTTCATATAACATTGCCAAAAATGCTAGTTATTTTGTGCAAAAAGTCCTTAATATTCCAGTATCAGTCAATTGGGCATTTACATTTCTAAACTATGATATTGATTATGTAGAAGACGATACACTAGTTGTCCTGTGCTCTCAGGGCGGGTTTTCTACAAACACAGTAGGTGCTGCACGCAAGCTTACTCAACGTAGAAAGAAGTGCATTGCTTTCTGCAAATTTACTGATACACCACTCAAGGATGAAGTAAAACTCCTAATTGACTATAACTTTACAGCTGGAGATCTAAGACAAACAAAAGGATTTGTAATGAGTTCTTTGTTCATTATGCTGTGTGGACTTGAAGCTGCTTACGCAACGAAGAAAATAGATGATGAACAGTATGCCAAATATGTTGAAGAACTTACATTAGCAGCCAAAAAACTCCCAGAGGTTAAGAAGGTATCGGAAGATTTCTATGCAAAGAATGATGAATTGCTTAAGTCCATAGACAGATTGATGGTAATAGGATGCGGTCCTAATTACGGTATAGCTATGGAAGGTGCATTGAAGTACGAAGAAACATATGGAAGTCATGCTGATCCATTTGAAATGGAAGAGCTTATTCACGGAAAGCTATGCGAAGTGACCAAGAACTCAACAATCTTTTTTACAGATAGCGCATCAAGCGCAACCCATGAAAGATTAGTTGAAATCTATAATGTTCTGTTTGATATCTGTGATAGGATAATCATTTTGACTGATTCTGATGATATCAAGGGAAAATATGTATTGAAAATCGATGATGACAAGATTTCTGAGGAAGTAGCAGTTATCTATCAAGCTGTTCCATTTCAGTACTTTACCTATAAAACGTGCCAGGATACGATGGTAGAAGCTCATAGTCGTGAAAGAGTC
>ENA-UOOR01004863-UOOR01004863.1-fermentation-metagenome-genome-assembly--contig:-NODE-4863-length-10315-cov-9.373489_pt1 | contig 10315 bp, 7 predicted proteins | sample MGYA00245780_ERZ724029 | MGnify/ENA primary metagenome ERZ724029 (study PRJEB28704, sample SAMN03018315) | fermentation metagenome | biome: anthropogenic terrestrial biome; feature: soil; material... | reverse complement strand
CGCCGACATCCTGCTTGTAAGGCAGGCGCTCTGAACCAGCTGAGCTAATCGCCCTAATTTTTTTAACTCCTTTTCAGTGCTCTTTTCCGCTCCTGGAGGTTGCTCTCTGAAAAAGTGATGCAAAGATAGACTCTTTTTTTTTTACTGCAAAATATTTTGCAAATAATTTTATAAAAATTTTTTCGGCTCTATAATTATCATTATTTTTGTATCGTGAAAACAGGGGAGTTACGTTTTTTTTTAGAAGACACAGCTACGATGAAAAAGTGAATGAGCAGAAAAGTGATTTCCCGCCATTCAGAAATCGATTTAAACCCACTTGCGCAACGCCAAAACAATGAACTTGAACAAACTAACAGCCATCTCGCCCATCGACGGACGATACAGAGATAAAGCAGATGAACTTGCTGCCTTCTTTTCGGAATATGCCCTGATAAAATATCGGGTGAGGGTAGAAGTGGAGTATTTTATTGCTCTATGCGAAGCAGGTATACCCTCTTTGGAGAAAGTAGACAGAGAAAGGTTCTCATCCTTGAAAGCACTCTACGAGCATTTCTCGGAAGAGGATGCACTAATGATCAAGGAGATTGAAAAGACCACCAATCACGATGTGAAGGCAGTAGAATATTATCTGAAGGAAAAATTCGACCAGCTTGGGCTTTCCGAATACAAAGAGTTCATCCACTTCGGACTCACTTCACAGGACATAAACAACACGGCCACGCCCATGATGTGGCAGGAGGCACTGCAAACGGTCTACATTCCGGAACTTGAAAAAATAGTCGCAAAGATAGATGCTTACGCCGATGCATGGAAGGACATCCCCATGCTGGCACGCACCCACGGACAGCCGGCATCGCCTACCAGGCTGGGTAAGGAGATGAAGGTGTTTGCTTACAGGCTCGCCAATCAACTGGAGGTGCTGCGACATATTCCAACAAAAGCCAAGTTCGGTGGCGCCACGGGAAATTTTAACGCACACAAGGTGGCGTATCCGACTATGGACTGGAAAAAATTCGCCGAAGAATTTTTGCGTGACAAACTTCATCTTCTGCGGGAGGAGTATACTACGCAGATTTCCAACTACGATGCACTGGCTGCCTCTTTTGATGCCCTGAAGAGAATTAACACGATTCTCATTGATTTCTGCCGTGATATGTGGCAGTATATCTCGATGGAGTACTTCAAACAAAAGATCAAGGAGGGAGAAGTGGGTTCGTCGGCCATGCCACACAAGGTGAATCCCATCGACTTTGAGAACGCCGAAGGGAACCTCGGCATTGCCAACGCACTTCTGGAACACTTGTCGGCTAAGCTGCCCATTTCACGGCTGCAACGCGATCTTACCGACTCTACTGTGATCCGAAACATTGGCGTTCCCCTCGCACATGGAATAATTGCACTGAAAAGCACAACAAAAGGACTGGATAAATTGTTATTAAACAGTGATGCAATAGAGGGAGACTTGGAGAATAACTGGGCAGTGGTTGCCGAAGGTATTCAAACCATATTGAGAAGGGAAGGGTATCCGAAACCTTATGAGGTGCTGAAGGGCCTCACACGAACCAACAAACATATTACGAAAGAACTTATTTCAGAATTTATCGACGGATTGGCCGTGGACGAACGGGTAAAGCAAGAGTTAAAAGCAATTACACCGCAAAGTTACACAGGTATTTAAGTATTTAAAGGAAAAAGAAAATTAAATTTATGGAGAATCTGGTTGAGTTATCTTGCCGATATGGATACCTGGCCAGTGTTTTAGGAAAACAAGGGAAACTATAAACCGTGAGGTTTTATCATTCAAACAAAAAGGAAAGCAACATGACAACAAACAACGAAGAATCGCGTCCGAGAAGAAGCTTTAGCAGCGCGAACAATGAGAGACACATTTCACCTAACCGGAGCCAGAATTATGATTCGCGCAACAGGAATCAGGATTATGATTCACCAAACCGAAACCAGAGTTATGATTCATCCAACCGGAACCAGGGATATGAGCGGAGACCACGCCAAGAAGGGTATCGCTCACCGGAGCGTTCCTACAATCAGAGTTGGGGCGACTCACAACAAAGAAATACATATGGTGAGGGCGAAGGAGCTCCACGGAAACGCCGCCCAAGGGTGGGGGAACGCATCCAATCACCACAAAGGGGACCAGGGGGAAATTATGGAAACCGCGGCTGGGGTGATCAATCACCAAACAGAAACAGCCAGTCGGCTACAGGCCCCAAAAAGTTGAAGAAGAAAAAACCATTCAAGCAGATCAAGTATAAAGAAAATGCCGATCCCAATGCACCGATCCGGCTCAACAAATATCTTGCCAATGCAGGCGTATGCTCACGCCGTGAAGCGGATGAATTCATACAGGCAGGTGTGGTAAAAGTAAACGGGGAGATCGTGACCGAACTGGGAACCAAAATAACCCGTGCCGACTCGGTGATGTTCCACAACCAGCCGGTAACGCTGGAGAGTAAGGTGTATGTGCTGCTGAACAAGCCAAAAGGGTTTGTGACCACTACCGATGATCCGGAAAACCGTAAGACGGTGATGGAACTGGTAAAAAGTGCTTGCTCTGAACGGATATACCCTGTGGGACGTCTTGACAGGGCCACGACTGGTGTGCTTTTGCTCACCAACGATGGAGACCTGGCATCAAAATTAACACATCCGAAATACGAAAAGAGGAAGATCTACCAGGTGTGGCTCGACAAGCCGGTGGCCATGGAGGATATGCAGGCTATGGCCGATGGAATTGAACTGGAAGACGGGGAGATCCATGCCGATGCAATCAGCTACGTCACGGAAGAAGATCTGACGCAGGTGGGCATTGAAATACACTCGGGCAAAAACCGTGTGGTACGCCGCATGTTCGAGAAACTGGGCTACCGGGTATTGAAACTCGACCGGGTTTATTTTGCCGGACTAACCAAGAAAAAACTCTCCCGCGGAAAATGGCGTTACCTCTCAGAACAGGAGGTAAACATGCTGCGCATGGGGGCCTTTGATTAACGTTTCACCTCAATAAACCGGTTCGCCCTGCATCCGAAAAAGTGCAGGGCCACCATTGACCTACCGGTCAATTATTCACTGATTACTCATTTCTTCTGAAAAGAAGGAAGAACACAGATATAGCATCATTCCCGCAGGGGAGACAGCCTTGAATATGAAACAACTTAAAAGAACAAAAATTTCGGAAGCTTTACAGCTTACCAACTTCGGCGAAGAAGTAAACATTAAAGGGTGGGTGCGCACCCGCAGAGGTAACAAAAATGTGGGATTTGTCGCTTTAAACGATGGGTCAACAATCAACAACATCCAGATAGTGATTGATATATCGCAATTTGGTGAAGAGTTTCTTAAACCTATTACCACTGGCGCATGCCTCAACGTAAACGGCACATTGGTCGAATCGCAAGGGCAGGGGCAGTCGGTGGAAATACAGGCTACCGAAATTGAAATATACGGTGAGGCCGATCCTGCCGTGTACCCACTGCAAAAAAAAGGACACTCGCTCGAATTCCTTCGCGAGATCGCCCACCTACGCCCACGCACCAATACGTTCGGTGCCATCTTCCGGATGCGGCACCACATGTCGTATGCCATTCACAAGTTTTATAACGACAAGGGTTTTTACTATTTCCATACGCCCATCATTACGGCTTCGGATGCAGAGGGTGCCGGCTCCATGTTTGAGGTGACCACACTCGATGCCGAAAAGCTGCCACGCAATGCAGAGGGGAAAGTTGATTTTACCGAAGACTTCTTCGGCAGACAGACCAACCTCACCGTTTCGGGACAGCTCGAAGGGGAGCTGGGAGCCATGGCGCTGGGTGCCATCTACACTTTTGGCCCTACCTTTCGTGCCGAGAACTCCAACACACCACGACATCTTGCCGAGTTCTGGATGATTGAACCGGAGGTTGCCTTCAACGACAACAACGACAACATGGACCTGGCAGAGGAGTTCTTGAAATACCTGATCCGCTACGCGCTGGACCATTGCATGGAAGATATTGAATTCCTGACGAAAATGTACGATAACGAACTGACCGACCGGTTGAAGTTCGTGGTAGAGAATGATTTTGTGCGTCTCACTTACACCGAAGGGGTGAAGATACTGGAAGACTCGGGAGAGAAATTCGAATTTCCGGTTTACTGGGGAGCCGACCTGCAGTCGGAACACGAACGTTACCTGGTAGAGAAGCATTTCAAACGCCCTGTGATCCTGACCGACTATCCGAAGGAGATCAAGTCGTTCTATATGAAACAGAATGAAGATGGTAAAACAGTCCGTGCCATGGACGTGCTTTTCCCTAAAATTGGAGAAATCATTGGTGGCTCGGAACGTGAAGCCGATTACGACAAGCTGCTGCGTAGGGTAGAGGAGACAGGCATGAACATAGAGCCCATCTGGTGGTATCTGGAAACACGCAAGTTTGGTACAGCCCCCCATGCGGGTTTTGGCCTTGGCTTTGAAAGGCTGATGCTTTTTATAACAGGTATGGCTAACATCCGCGACGTGATCCCATTCCCGCGCACCCCTAACAACGCGGAATTTTAAGATCGAAAAATTACTGGATGAAGAATATACGCAATTTTTGCATCATCGCGCACATTGACCATGGCAAGAGTACCCTGGCTGACCGCCTGCTGGAGTTTACCAAGACTGTAGAAGGAAAGGAGTTACAGGCACAGGTACTCGACAGCATGGATCTGGAGCGGGAGAGAGGCATTACCATCAAGAGTCACGCCATAGAAATGGAGTATGTCTATAAAGGGGAGAAGTACACGCTCAACCTGATCGACACTCCGGGACACGTGGATTTCTCCTACGAGGTTTCGCGCTCCATTGCTGCCTGCGAAGGTGCTCTGCTGGTTGTTGACGCGGCACAGGGTATTCAGGCGCAGACCATCTCCAATGTATACATGGCTCTGGAACATGATCTGGAGATCATTCCCATACTCAACAAGGTTGATCTGGAAAGTGCCATGCCCGATGAGGTGGAGGATCAGATCGTGCAGCTACTGGGTACACCGCGGAACGAGATTATCCGTGCCAGCGGCAAGACCGGCATCGGTATCGAGGAGATTCTGAGTGCCATCATCGAACGGGTTCCCGCACCACAGGGCGACCCCGAGGCACCCTTGCAGGCGTTGATATTTGACTCTGTCTTCAATTCATTCCGGGGCATCATTGCCTATTTCAAGATTGTGAACGGCACCCTCCGCAAGGGCGACCTGGTAAAGTTCATCAATACCGGTAAGGAATACGAGGCCGACGAAGTGGGTATCCTACGCCTTAACATGGTGCCACGCGAGGAGGTGCGCTGTGGCGATGTGGGATATATTATCTCCGGAATCAAAACGTCGAAAGAGGTGAAGGTGGGAGACACTATTACCCATGTGAAACGTCCCGCAGCCAAAAGTATTGAAGGGTTTGAGGAGGTGAAACCGATGGTTTTTGCAGGTGTCTATCCCATTGTAAGTGAGGATTTCGAAAACCTGCGTGCCTCGCTGGAGAAGTTGCAGCTGAATGACGCCTCGCTTACATTTCAACCGGAGTCGTCTGTGGCACTGGGATTTGGATTCCGTTGCGGCTTTCTGGGGTTGCTTCACATGGAGATCGTCCAGGAGCGACTCGAGCGGGAGTTCAATATGGATGTGATCACCACTGTTCCCAACGTTTCATACCGGATATACGACAAGAAAGGAATCATGAAGGAGGTGCACAACCCGAGTGGCCTTCCCGATCCCACGCTCATCGAACGAATTGATGAACCCTTTATCCGTGCATCGGTCATTACCAACACCACCTACATCGGGCCCATCATGACGCTGTGTCTGGGGAAAAGAGGTGTGCTGATCAAGCAGGATTATATTTCGGGCGACCGGGTGGAGATCATCTACGACCTGCCCCTGGGAGAGATCGTGATCGACTTCTACGACAAGCTGAAGAGCATATCCAAAGGATATGCTTCGTTCGATTACCACATGCACGACTACCGTCCCTCGAAGCTGGTGAAACTTGATATCCTTCTCAACGGCGAGCCGGTGGATGCACTCTCCACGCTGACGCATTTCGACAATGCACAGAGCTTCGGTAGACGCATGTGCGAGAAACTGAAGGAGCTGATACCACGCCAGCAGTTCGATATTGCGATTCAGGCAGCTATCGGTGCGAAGATCATCGCACGCGAAACAGTAAAGGCGGTGCGCAAGGATGTAACGGCCAAGTGTTATGGCGGTGATATCTCCCGAAAGCGCAAACTACTCGAAAAACAGAAGGAGGGCAAGAAGCGGATGAAACAGGTTGGTAATGTGGAAGTACCGCAGAAGGCATTCCTTGCTGTATTGAAACTGGACTAACTAATAATGCCGAAACAATGAAAGCTAATTTTTTTCTTTTGTTGCTGTTTGTTATGGGGAGCATCTCCTTTGCCCGTGCACAGTATGTGAACGAAAAACCGATTGCAGAGCTGGATGCCGATTATATTCGCATCTGGTCTGATTCGGGACCCCTGCTGAGCTCGAAGATCACGGTGCGGGTGGACTGGGGCCAAGGAGGCCGCACACCGCAGATCACCGACGACCGTCGCCGTCCCATTTCGTTTAACGGGATGATTGCCGTGCTGAACATGCTCAGCAAAGAGGGCTTTGAATTGATTGAGATTGTGCGTGATTCCAAAGATGAGACAGAAATATTCTACTTGAAGAGAAAAGAAGGGTTCATCCCATATACCGATAGCAATAGCGGAGATGCCGTAGAATATGATTCCGGTACGCACAGCAGGTAATAAAAGAACCGGAGAAAAGTAAAAGGCACGCCAATCACTTGGAATGCCTTTCTATCAAAATAATAAAGTAGTAGAGAGGCTGTATGCAGGTTATTTGCATACAGCTTTTTCTTTTACATCACCACAACCACCGACGGATTCATACCCACTGCGGTAAGCGTGTATTTCAACTTGCCATTTTTATCAAAGCAATGAATATTCCCGGGGGTGATGTAGTCGGTTTCCGCAACGAAGAGATCGCCCGTCAAGCCATCTACCGAGATATTGTTTATGGTCTCGATAGTGGGACCATCGGTGATAAAATTGTCTGTGAGTATCTTTTCGGTGAGGCAGTCGAAAACAATGATGCGATTAGGTTCTCCATAAGTACCATTGATAATATATGCCTTGTTGTTGGATATTATAAATTTAATGGGCGACATGATACCATCAATCGGGGTCACTTCTCCAGTTGCTGCGTCGATCTTTTTAAATGCAGCAGGAATGTCGTTGTAATTGCCAGTCACACTCACGTACACATCTCCCTCGCTATCTGCCTGAACTGTACCTGGATTGGTTCCAACCTCCACTTTGTAATCTTCGGTAAATGTGACGGCATTGATCACAGAAACGGTATGATCGTAGCCATTGGCCCAGTTCAGCCCGCCAGAATTGGCCACGTAAATCTTGTTATTTTTGAAGGCTATTCCTTCCGGATCCATCCCTACAGTCACCTTGCCATCCGGCTGTAAGGAAGCCGTATCAATGCGTGTTACCGTGTCATCGAAAGAAGTGACGTATATTTTGCCGTTGCCTGCTGCCAGACGGCGCGGCTCCCGGGCTTGTCCATTATCAGATTTCATGGGAATCTGTTTGAGAGATTTGCCGGATGAAGCTTCCACAACTTCAATGGTGCTCGACTTGTTCACGACTATGAAGATTTTGGCGCCATATTGTATCATGTCGTTCCCTACATCTCCCAGTCCTCTTTTGTTCACCGTGCGGAAATAGTCGGGATTTAATACCCCCGATAACAGATCCAGTCTTGCCAGGGTACTGTTGTTGCTCCCCATGGCGCCTTCGCTCAGAATAAGCAGTTCCTTTGCCTCTATGGGAGTTTCAATCTCTCCCGGTTTATCAGAATCGGAGCATGCCACCAAAAACAATGTGGCTAGTACCATGAAGTACCATCTTTTTTTATTCATCATGTTGCTGTTTATATTAAAAATTTATGGATATAGTTGTTCTGAATGAGCGTCCCGGCATGGGGTAGTTGCGTACAATCTCATAGTTTTTACCACACAGGTTGAGTAATTCCACTGCCAACATGAGTCGGCCCATGCTTGTCTGCCACTCCTTAGCCAGGGAAACGGCGTGGTCGGCATAACCGGGCATGCGGGATACCTCACTGTTGTAACCATTTGCATATCTCTCACCCGACCATATCAGGGTGTATGCTGCCCGAAACCAGGGCATTTCCAGTGTACTTCTGACCGAACCGGAATGACGAGGCGTATAGGGAAGTTGGTGGTTATAGGAGGATGATGAGGAGTTGCTCTTATCGACAGCCCTTTGATATCCATGGGTTGCTCCAAAAAGCCACTGAATACGATCAGAAAGATGAACCAGACCTTCTATGGAGAGATCAAGGCCGTTTATTTCTACCAACCCCACATTCATCATCGCCCACTGGTGTAAATTGCTGGTAGGGTAGGCTATGATTTTATCTTTTACACGATTGTGATAGAAGTCAGCTGTGAGTGTGAGCAGAGGCATAGCTTGGCCAATGGAAGTGCCGTAGGTGATGCCCGTATTGAACTGCTGTGCCTCTTCGGGCAAAAGCAACCGTGTGCCCACAACTGGATAATAAAGATCGTTGAAAGTGGGTAAACGGAAATTGTGTTTGTAAAAAGCCCGCCATCGAAGGTCAATTTCATCAAACGGCTTGAATGAGGTGCTGAAATAAGGGGTGAATTTTTTCCTGTCAGCAGCTGCATCCCCATTTTTTACCCGCTCATCTGTTTGTGTATAAAGAAGGCTTGCTGTAGCCAACCAGCGATTGCTAATCCATTTGGCTGCCAATGCCGATTGGAATGTGAGACGTACAGGAGTGGCAAAAGCAGTTCTATTGGCATGCATGGTTGCCAGAGATAGATCGGTTGACGCAGCAAAGGAAAGTCTTTCAAATGCCTTGAAAAGCGCTGAAACAGAACCATAAGATTCATGTTGGGTGAAAATATCTTCCATTTCCCCTCCCTCACCCAGATAGGCCGGATCGAGATAACGAAGATATCCGTGGTTGTATTTCGCATTTGCCTGTAGTACCCATTTTGGTGAGATGTGATGATCCATGTGCCCCTGCACGAAAAAGGTGTGATCCCACAGCCGCTGTTTGGAGTAGTTTTTTGTATTGTAAAAGATGGTGGCACCGGGTAGTCCTCTCTCTGACTGAAAGTAATAAAAGCGTAAATTACCTGTTGTCTCCCTCGATGGCTGGAAAAAAAAGGCTGTCTCCAAACGCATGTTTTTCACATCGCTATTCTCTCTCTTCTCTCTGGAGGTGCTGTCACCCTCTGCACTTCCATACTTTAACAGGTATGGATATGCGCCATTTGCCGACATGAATTCACCACTGAAAGCAGCCAACAGTTTATCGGATAACTTCAGGTTTTGTTGAAGTGAAGGGTTGAAAAGGCCGAAGGAACCTGCCTTGATAGTTGCTTTTCCATTTATTTTTCCTCCTTCCTCAAATGAGGGGGTGGGGGAGGTTATGTTGATTGCAGAGGCAGAGGAGAAGGCCCGTGCAGGTTGAAATATCTGATCGTGCTGGCCAATGTGAAGCGTGATATGCTCAACTTGGTCGAGTGAAAAACGACCGATATCGATTTGCCCGGACTGTACATCGGTGATGGCTACGCCATTGTAGTTCAAGGCTGTATGATGCGCACCCAGACTTCGTACCGAGACGGTTTTCAGTCCACCGATGCCACCATAATCTTTTACCGTAACTCCAGAAAAATGTTTCACAGCATCTGACAACTGCATGGCATGCAATCCAGAGATGGTTTTACGTGAAAGGATCTGCATGGGTGCTGTGGAACGAATCTCCCGGTCGGAATACCTTTCGGTGATTACCAACTCTGGCAAAAGCAGTGTATCGGCTACGGTCTGTGCGTCGAGCACGGCGACAGAACTGCATAACAGAAATAACGAAAGAAACAGTTTGTTTGTAATGGACTTCATCTATACCGAATTTTATTCCGGTAAAGCTTCATGAAAAAGAGGCACGTAAAAAATTATAATAGTGCGTGTCGTTTTCAAGCTTTATTTCCCGAAAGCTATTTAACATATCCGAAATAAGTGGCAGGTCTTCTGACTTACTCCCGTGTCTGAACGCCTTCCCGATATCACTCTTTCTCTTTTTGCGGGGTAGCTTCCCCGGTAAGGACGAAAGAGTGGTGTACCAGTGGCCAAGGGTTTGTTCAGCACGTAAGCGGAGCTTACAGCAGCGGGTCTGTTCAGGATTTTCACCTGATTCC
>ENA-UOOR01004859-UOOR01004859.1-fermentation-metagenome-genome-assembly--contig:-NODE-4859-length-10321-cov-7.321547_pt1 | contig 10321 bp, 7 predicted proteins | sample MGYA00245780_ERZ724029 | MGnify/ENA primary metagenome ERZ724029 (study PRJEB28704, sample SAMN03018315) | fermentation metagenome | biome: anthropogenic terrestrial biome; feature: soil; material... | reverse complement strand
ATCTATGGTTTGAATATCATTTAAGATTAGAAGAGAAAAAACCGGAGGGCAGCAATATTACAATGGAAGAAATAAAAAGGCGGTATCCAATTCCGTTACGAATTGATTTTCGGATGGAACAGGATAAAAATTAGGAAAGTTTATGAAAGGTATGATGATTTATATGAAAGATCCTATATTAGTAATTATGGCTGCCGGTATGGGCAGCAGATACGGAGGTTTAAAGCAAATTGATCCGGTGGATGACAGAGGGCATCTGATCATTGATTTCGCAATCTACGATGCAAGGAAAGCAGGATTTAAAAACATTGTTTTTATTATTAAGCAGGAAATGGAAGAAGAATTTAAGAAAGTAATCGGTGCCCGGATCAGTAAAGAGGTAAAGGTAACCTACATATACCAGCAATTAGAGAATATTCCGGAGGGTTTTCAAGTTCCAGAGGGTAGAGTAAAGCCTTGGGGCACCGGTCATGCCATCTTAAGCTGTCTTGGTGTGGTAGATGCACCCTTTGCGGTTATCAATGCGGATGATTATTATGGAGCCAATGCGTTTACAGCAATTTATCATTTCTTGGTATCCACACAGGAGGATAAAAAGTACCGATATGCCATGGTAGGTTATAATCTAGAAAATACGCTGACAGAGCATGGATCGGTAGCCAGAGGGGTATGTGAGATCACAGAGAAAGGTTATCTGAAGGAGATTCATGAGAGAACCAGGATTGAGAAATGTGAGGAGGGAGCAAAATATACCGAAGATGAAGGAGAAACTTGGACATTGATTCCGAAGGGAAGCATCGTATCGATGAATATGTGGGGATTTCACCCGAGTATATTGGGGGAGCTGAAAAGAAGATTTCAAAGCTTCTTAGAACAGGAAGTCCCGGGAAATCCTTTAAAATCAGAATACTTCCTGCCAGATGTTGTGGAGGAATTACTGAAAGAGGACAAGGCGACGGTAAAGGTGTTAAGGTCAGCAGATAGATGGTACGGTGTTACCTATAAAGAAGACAAGGAAGTCGTTGTTAAGGCAATTGCAGAATTGAAAAAGCAGGGTATTTATCCTGAGGAGTTTTAATAACTTATTGACAGGAGAGGAAGTCATGACAAGAGAAGAATATTGTGCCAAAATTAGGGAAGCAATAGATCAGATTGCATTTGAAGGGACTTTTGTTGATTATAAGCGTTATGGTAATGGTCATATTAATGATACTTTTATGACGCATCACAGGCTTGAAGACGGTTCTATTATCCGTTGTATCCTACAGAGAATGAACCATGATACCTTCAAACACCCGGAGCAGTTAATGGAAAACGTAGCAGGTATCACAGAATTTCTAAAAAGAAAAATATTACAAAACAAGGGTGATGTGAAGCGCGAGACAATGAACATTATACCAACCAAGGACGGAAAGACATTTTATAAGGACAGCATTGGCTCCTATTGGAGAGCTTACCAGTTTATTGAGGATGCGTCCTGCTATGACATGGTGGAGAAGCCGGATGATTTTTATCAAAGTGCCATTGCATTCGGTCATTTCCAGAAATTATTGGCGGATTACCCGGCGGAAACCCTGTATGAGACAATTCCTAATTTTCATAACACTCCGATTCGCTTTGAGACATTAAGGAAAGCAGTACAAGAAGATGTGCTAGGGCGGGCAAAGGAAGTAACGGATGAAATTGCCTTTGTTATGGAAAGAGAAGAATTTACACATACATTAATAAATCTGTACAAAGAAGGTAAGCTGCCGCTTAAGGTAACCCATAACGATACCAAATTAAATAATATTATGATCGATAACAGGACGGGGAAGGCAATCTGCGTAATTGATCTGGACACGATTATGCCGGGCTTCTCGGTAAATGATTTTGGTGATTCGATCCGATTCGGTGCCACCACAGGAGCAGAAGATGAACCGGATTTAACGAAAGTTAATTTTGACTTATCTTTATATGAGATATATACAAAAGGTTTCCTGGAAGGCTGTAATGGAAGTCTTACAGCTACAGAAATCGATATGCTGCCGGTCGGCGCCAAAATGATGACGTTAGAATGCGGTATCCGTTTCTTGACGGACTATTTGCAGGGGGATATATATTTTAGAATAGACCGTGAAAAACATAACTTAGACCGTACAAGAACCCAATTTAAATTAGTGTCCGATATGGAGAAGAACTGGGAAACAATGCATGATGTAGTCAATAAATATCGTTAGGGAGGATTTGCACGAAAGCACTCGGGGAATGGTCTCGTGTTTTATTCTTGCAGTCTCCGCTTTTTATGGTCATACGGTTTAGATAGAAAAAGATCTGTAACACAACAAAAGCGTGTATCACAGATCTTTTCCTATCTAAGCGGTATGTACTATGTTGTGAATAGTATATCATGTAGAACTCATTACCTTCTTGTATTATCAATCAGCACAGTTTTATTCCGTCCTTACTGCTTTGCTTTGTCCCAGTTTTGATTGTGGCAGGTTTTGAACAGCTTTGGCGTTCTATTAACTTGGTTGATATATATATCTTTTGTGGAAATTCTGATTTGTTAATAGAATTTTTTTCCAAGATCTCTAATGCACTTTCAATCATATTGTCTATAGGAATATGAATCGTTGTTAATGCAGGTTTAATGTGCCTTGTAGAAGCCAAATTATTAAAACCAATTATGCTTATATCTTTAGGCACTTTAAAGCCCTCGTTCATGAGTGTTGCTAAAACTCCAATAGCCATGGAATCGTTCGCGATAAAAATAGCCGAAGGTAAATCACTGGTATTCTTTAGCATGTCCTGAGTTACTCGGCAACCTTCCGAATAGGAAAAATGTTCTCCGGAATATATATAATTCGGATTGTATATATTATGCTTTTTCATAAAAATCTGATATGCTTCTTGCCTTTCATCTAAGTCGGAATATTTACTGTTTTCAGTACTATAGCCATCCCCCATGTAAGCAATTTTACGATGACCTAAATTATAAAGGTAGTTCATAGCTTGCATAGCACCAAGATAAGTATTGGAAAGAATACAGTCATATTTCTCTTCGTTTGGTTTGGAATCTATAAAAACAATATTTTCTGAAATTGAATCTAGTCTTGCAATATCTTCCTTAATAAATTTTCCAAAAGCTATAATTCCATCAATCTTTATATCTACAGAGCTTACATAAGTGCCATCAATATTTATCAATTTAAAAAGGTTTATATTTTGTAATGCACAATATTTTTCTAACGCATTAATTAGATGCAGAAAGTATGGATCATCTAAAAGAGCTAACTTCGAAAAATTATCTACATAACCAACATTAAGCCGGAGTGATTTTACGTTTGTTTTTTTCTTTACATATTCTAATTCTTCTGCTATATCAAAAATTTTAATTTTAGTCTCTACACTTACACTTATATTAGGATCATGATTTAATACTCGTGAAACAGTTGCTTGTGAAACGCCAGCAGCTAAAGCGATATCTTTTATTGTTGCCATTATCCTCTTCTCCATCACCAATCATATTTTTTGTTTCTTATCTAGTATAGCTTAGCTTTAGTAAAAAGTCTATAGATAATTTACTAATAAAGTTTAATAAAGGTTTAGTAAACATTAAAATAAACATTTACTAAACTGGTAGAATGTGTTATTATAAGTCTATCAAGTAAAATAGAATGAGAAAAAGGATACATAAGAAATTATGAGTGAAAAATTTAGCTTTGATTGGATAACCCAACCTTTCGTTTTTGAGAAAAATGTAATAGCGGCTCATTCAGATCATGAATTAATTGACTGTACTGGAAATTCAATAGAACATTTTATATTAGATGGAGAATGGAACTTTAAGTATTTCAGAAATCTAGATGAAGTGGATATGCAGTTGATGAATGCAGATGGAGAAAAGCTTATGAAGGATACCATTATGGTACCAGGACATTTGCAGCTTCAAGGTTATGGTAAACCACAGTATGTAAACACTCAGTATCCATGGGATGGAATTGAGGATATTAAGCCTCCATATGTACCTGAGAAAAATAATCCGGTAGGTGTTTATGGAAGAAAGTTTGATTTACCGGAAAGCTATCTTGAAAAAAGGATCAGAATCCGCTTTGAAGGAGTAGAAAGTTGCTTTTATTTATGGCTTAATGGCAAATTTATTGGATACCATGAGAATAGTTTTTGTCCGGCAGAATTTGATTTGACGGAAGCTATAAAACCAACCAATAATTACTTATGTGTAATGGTAATTCAGTATTGTAGCGGAAGCTGGTTGGAAGATCAGGATTTCTTTAGACTTTCAGGAATTTACAGAAGTGTTAGTATTTATGGTATCGAAAGAGTACATATTGAAGATTTAGACATAAAGACAGATTTACAAGAGAATTTTAACGTAGGTACTGTAGAAGTTAATGTTAAATTAGATCGTCATCTGTGTGCAGACTCTGTAAATCAGTACCTTGTAAAATGTAAAATATATACTGAAAATAAAGGGTACTTGCATGAGGAAGAAAGTTTAAAAATAATAAAAAATACCGAGGAAAGTTTATCTTTCACACACTCAGTAAAAAAACCTGAGCTTTGGAGTGCGGAATCTCCTAATTTGTACCTATGTGAAATAACTGTATTGGAACCAAATAATCAAAGATTTGTTTGTGGCGGTAAAACTTACTTTGGTTTTCGGAAAGTTGAAATTAAGGATAAGGTTATTTACTTAAATGGTCAAAGAATTGTTTTTAGAGGAGTAAACAGACATGAGTTTCATATAGACAAGGGAAGGGCACTCGATAAGTCTGATATTGAATCTGATATCATTTTAATGAAGCAAAATAACATTAATGCGGTAAGAACCTCTCATTATCCGAACCAAACAGATTTTTATAAATTATGTGATCAGTATGGATTATATGTTATTGATGAAAATAACCTTGAAACCCATGGAACTTGGCAAAAAATAGGCAGAGTTGTAGATGTGAATTGCGAAGATTTAGTGCCAGGTGACAACTTACTGTGGCAGCCTGCAGTATTAGCAAGGGGAGAAGCCATGGTAGAAAGAGATAAAAATCACCCTTGTATTTTGATGTGGTCTTGTGGAAACGAATCTTTTGGAGGATTGGTTATTAAAAATCTTTCCGATTGGTTTAGAAATAGGGATGTCAGTAGATTGGTACATTATGAAGGCGTTTTTAGGGACAGGAGATATCATGATACCAGTGATGTCGAAAGCAGAATGTATGCAAAACCATATGAAGTAATTGAGTATCTGGAAAGCAATCCCTCTAAACCCTTTATTTTATGTGAATATGCACATGCCATGGGCAATTCTTTTGGTGGAGTGCACAAATATACAGAGTTAGAAGAAAAATATGAAATGTACCAAGGGGGATTTATCTGGGATTTCTGTGATCAGGCACTTAAAAATAAAAGTGTAGATGGAAAAGAATATGCAGCAGTAGGTGGTGACTTTGATGACTATCCCAATGATGGATATTTTTGTGGAGATGGTTTATGCTTTTCAGACCACACTAGCAGCCCCAAAATGGAGGAGGCAAAATATTTATATCAACCAATAAAAATAGAATTTAGAAATAATAAAATGATTATTAAAAACAGATACCTTTTTACTAATACCAATCAGTTTGAATTTAGGTGGAAGGTTATGGTTGATGGTGTAGAAAAATGTAATAGTACTATTGTTATAAATATTGAACCAGGACAAGAGGATATATCTGATATTCCGGTAGATGAAAATATGCTATCTGATTATGATGGTGAAGTTATCTTTGAATGTAGTTATCATCTGAGGAAAGGAAATTGCTGGGCAGACGCAGGCTTTGAATTAGGATTTGGACAATTCATAATGAAAAATAATAAAAAAGCATTAAGCCAGAAGGATAAAGCTATTGCAAAAATAATAGAAGGCGATTTTAATGTAGGGATTAAGATGAAAAACAGCTTTGCACTTTTTTCAAAGGCAGATGGAAGGTTAATCTCTATTAAGAAGAGTGATAAGGAAATCTTAGCAAGTCCTTTCAGATTGGATTTTTGGAGGGCACCTATTGATAATGACCTGGGAAATAACAATGTATTTCACTGGTCCCAATGGAAATTGGCATCCCTTTATCAAAAATGTGTAGATATCAAAGTGAATAAAGAAACTGGAAGCATCCTTAGTAGGTTTAAACTTGCTACGAATCCTATTACATATTGTACTCTGGAATTTCAATGCTTTTATGAGAATTTAATAAAAATCACTGTTAATTTGGAAGAAGTAAAAGGTACTTTACCTTGTATTGGGTTCAATTTCCGGGTAAAAAAGACATATGACAATATATCGTGGTACGGAAATTGTCAAAAGGAATCCTATCAGGATCGGAAAAACGGGTCCCGAATTGGACGCAAAAAAGAAAAAATAGATAACCAATATGTTCCATACTTGAAGCCGCAGGAAAATGGGAATAAAACGGATCTAAGGAGCTTTGAAGTTCTGGATATAGATATGGAAGGTATTCAGATGTTTAGCGACAATACGTTTGAAGCTTCAGCTCTTCCATATACAAGTCATGAGATGGAAAATGCGCCAAATATTGTTTCTTTACCAAATTCTCAATCCTATGTAATTGGTATATACGGTAAAAAGTCTGGTGTGGGCGGAGATGATAGTTGGGGTGCACCTGTTTTGGAGGAATATCTGGTTGATGCAGAGAAAGATAAAACATTTTCTGTATTTATGAGAATTCTATAATGGGTTATTATACTACTTAAATCAATGTAATAAGCAGTATAAAATATAAAAAAAGGGAGAAGTATTTATGAAAAACAAATTATTATTTATGGTGCTATGTGTTACAATGGTTGGAATGATGTTCATTGGTTGTAGTAAAACACCAAAAACATCAGAGACGGATGCAACTACGAAAGATTCTGAACCTACAGCAGAACCCACAAAAGAACCTACAGCAGAACCTGTAGCGGAAGAACCAACAAGTCAATATGCCAAAGCGGAGGGTCCTATTGTTTACTGGTCTATGTGGGATGCAGGGTCAAAGACAGCGATAGCTATTCAGGAAGCAATTGATGCATATTGTGCAGCCTCAGGCAATGAAGTACAGGTAGAATGGAAAGGCCGTGATATTCAAACATTAATCGGAGCTTCTATTGATGCTGGAGAGAATATTGATATCTATGAAGATGACTTCCAGAGATTATCAACTACATTTGCAGATTATGCACTATCATTAGACGACATGGCTGAAAAAGCTGAATATTACGGAAAGTCAAATCAAGCTTTAACAGACTCCGTTAAAGGATGGGCAGGTTCATTAAAAGCAATTCCTTATCAGGGATATGCTTCAGGAATTGTATATAACAAAGCTATATTTGAAGAAATTGGTGTGCAAGAACCTACTACATGGGATGAGTTTTTAACGGTATGTGAAAAAGTTAAAGCAGCAGGCTATAATCCACTTGCACTTGATAGTGCCTATACTACGGTTAATTTAGGATACCATATAGCAAGATATTTGGGTCAGGATGGTGTAAAACAGCTTGTAAATAATGGTGATTGGACTGAAAATGAAGCAGTTCTTAAGATGGCTAAGGATATGGAGAATCTTGTTTCATCCGGATATTTTTCTGAGTATGCTCCAGGAGCATACCCGGAATGTGAAAACGAAATTGGATATGGCGAAACAGCTATGATTGTTAATGCTACATGGATTCCCAGCGAAGTTTCTAATAATACCGGATGCGATTTGAAATGGGGAATGTTCCCATATCCAGCAGTAGAGGGTGGCGTTGATGGAACAGAAGGAATGATGGTAGGTGCACAAGGAATGTCGATCAATAAAAAGTCAAAAAATGCTCAGGCTGCATTTGATTTAGCAATGTTCATTACAACAGGAGAATGGGATGCTAAAATTGCTCAACAAACAGATGCGATTCCTTCCGACCCGGCGAATACCGAATGGCCAGAATTAATTAAAGACTTCAAACCAGCTTTTGATCAGGCAACAAAAGGATATGAGTGGGCTTGTGGTATTCAAGCGAATGAGAAAATGACTCCTATGATTACAGAATGGGGTAATAAATTATTCGCTGGAGATTGTACAGCTCAAGAATTTGTAGATGGATTAGAGAAAGAGAGCAATAAATAACTTACGCACTTTTTTGGAACATATAGTATCTCACGTATGAATCATCAAACGATGATTCATATGTGGGATATTATAAAGATAAAATGTAAAAGCAGAAATAGGGAGGTCGATGATGAAAAAAAATAAATCGATGATGGTTTTGTTTTTAACTCCTGCAATATTAATATTCTCAGCTGTGTTTATATATCCGATTTTCAGGACTATAATGATGAGCTTTTTTGAAGTGAAACGCCCTAGTATGCCTACCAGTGAATGGGTATTTAATGGCTTAGATAATTATATGAAAATATTTGATTCATCATTTTTTTGGACCTCTATGGAGAATATTTTAAAAATATGGCTAATTGGGGGCATTTTTGTATTAAGTATTGCTCTATTGTTTGCAGTTATTTTAACCAGCGATATATGTTTTAAAAACTTTTATAAATCGGCAATCTATATGACGAATGTTATTAGCAGCGTTGCAATGGCTTCTATGTGGATTTATTATGTATATAATCAAAGATATGGTTTACTACATAATCTTTTTAAGACTTTAGGGTTTGAAAAGTTAGCCAAGATCAAATGGCTTGGTGCCGATATGATTTTCTGGTCAATGCTATTTGCTTTTTGTTTTTCCGCAGTGGGTTATTACATGTTAATTTTTATTAGCGGAATTGAAAAAATACCACCTGAACTTCATGAAGCGTCGACAATTGATGGTGCAAATAAATTTAAGCAATTTTTTTATGTTACTTTACCATTATTAAGAGGTGTTTTTAAGACCAATATAACATTTTGGAGTATTAATGCAGCTGGATTTTTTGTTTGGACAAAAATGTTTTCACCAATCCAATCGGAAAATGGGACAATTACTCCAATGGTATATATGTATGAATTGATTTTTGGAAGCAAAATTGTAGTTAATACAGATGCTGGAGCAGGAGCGGCGATAGGCTGTATTCTTACTTTTTGTGTTTTATTAATCTTTTTTATATTCAACAAAATAATCAAAAATGATGATTTGGAGTATTAAAGGAGGAGCTATGACATTTTTTCGAAAAAATAAGGAAAAAAGTAGAGAACCAATTAATTGGAAAAGGCAATTACATATGCTTCCCGGACATTTAATTCTCCTAATTTGGATTGGGTTTACAGTTTGCTTTATAGGATGGATATTTGCCGCGAGTTTATCTACTTCAGGTGAAATTTTTAAAGGTGATACCTTAAAATTTGCCTCTGGCCTCCATTTTGAGAATTATGTAAAAGCATGGAAGATTCAGAATGTTTCCGTATATTTTATGAATTCTTTACTATATGCTTCTGTATCAACAATATTATTGGTTTTTATTTGTGCACCTGCAGCTTATGTACTTTCTAGATTTACTTTTTTGGGAAATAAAGTTTTCAAAAGCAGTTTAGTAATGGCAATGAGTATACCATCTATTATGATTGTAATCCCTATTTTAAGTATTACCACAAAACTAAAATTAACTGGTACCAGGGGATTACTTATTTTCCTTTATGTAGCTGTTAGTATACCTTATACAATCACTTTTCTATTGAATTTTTTTGGCACGCTGTCTAGGACATATGAAGAGGCAGCAGCGATTGATGGGAGTTCTGCGATAAAGACTTTTTGGATTATCATGTTTCCCTTGGCTCAGCCTGGAATTGTTACCGTTAGTATCTTTAATTTTTTAGGTATTTGGAATGAATATTTCTTATCCTTAGTTTTTGCAAGTACGGATTCAAAGAGATCGGTTGGGGTAGGATTATATACAATAGTGGCTGCCATGAAGCAAAATGGAGATTATGGAGCTTTATTCGCAGCGGTAATTATAGTGTTCTTACCTACATTTATTTTGTATCTATTATTATCAAGAAGAATTATTGTTGGTGTAACAGGTGGCGGAATAAAAGGTTAAGGTAATTGGGAAATAGATCGGATGACACTAAAAGAATAGATTATGAAAAAGAACCAGAGGGATTTAAAACTTATGCTTTTAGCCTCTGGTTTTTTACCTTTTTGAATAGGATGAGGATTATCTCGGGAAGGCAAGTGTCATCATTTATCCACCATCTTAATATACTTGGAAGGTGCCACACCATATTTTTTCTTAAAGCATTTGCTAAAATATAAAGGGTCCGAAAATCCTGTCATCTGTGAAACGGCTTGTATGCTATTATAATCATGATCAAAA
>ENA-UOOR01004858-UOOR01004858.1-fermentation-metagenome-genome-assembly--contig:-NODE-4858-length-10322-cov-3.730204_pt1 | contig 10322 bp, 12 predicted proteins | sample MGYA00245780_ERZ724029 | MGnify/ENA primary metagenome ERZ724029 (study PRJEB28704, sample SAMN03018315) | fermentation metagenome | biome: anthropogenic terrestrial biome; feature: soil; material... | reverse complement strand
CAATGATGAAGCAGCCTACCTATTACCGAGTGCCCGAGGTGGCTCTTGCCGCACCCGAGGGGACGGCCTGCCACGGCTGCCCCTACTGGCGGGGCATCGCCTGCGTGTCCTGTTACCGGGAGCTTTTGAAAACGCCGGGCGGTGGGAGGTGACGCCTTGTCCCGTGAATTGACCCGAGAGGAAAAGGCGGCGATCCGCAAGCTGGTGACAAAATGGTGTGCTAATTATGACCGGGACTATGGCTGCCTGCCGTTGGATTGCCCCTGCTATATGCTGAGCAAATGCTGGACGGGAGCGGATTGCCGCTATTTTCGGGAGGCCATTCTCCCCAACGATCCGGCGCTGGAGGCGCTGCTGGTGAGCGAAGGGGCTGCCCCGGATTTTAAGGCTTGCCCAGTCTGTGGCGGGGCCGTCCCGAGGGATGGGCGACAGGCATACTGCTCGGCGGCCTGCGCCCGCGCTGCCCGCAAGCAGCAAAAGCGGGCGCACATGAGAAAAAAGCGGGGCTGGACTGTGGACAATTAGGCCATGTAAAACCCACTTATAGCAAGGCTTTCCGGGGGCGCTTGAAGGGCGGGGCGTATCATTTCACGCCCCACCCTAATTTCCCCCGATACTGTCCACATTTTTGAAAAGGAGGACTTATGCCGAAATATTATGAAGTCAGCGAAACGGCGGCAAAGCAGGCCAAGGACGCCAACAGCTTTTCCAATTATGTCCCCGGCTCTGCTACCGCCGAATACCGGGCAATGGTGGATCACGCCTATGCGCTGGGCGAGAAGCAGAAAAGCCAGGTCGATCCCATGTACCATGAAAAAATTGACGGCCTGCTTGACCGCTACGCCCGCAAGCTGGCAGACAATCTGAACAGCCGAAACGCCATTGATGCCCGTGTACCGTCCATTCTCATTTCCGGGGGCGGCAACTTTCCCACGGCACGAAAGGAAAAGCAGAACGCCGCCCGTGATAAAAACATGGGCGAGTACATGGAAATTAAGGGGTTGCTTGATAAAATGCGTTCCGTGGGCCGTGGCGGAATCAGCGCCGATGACGGCCTTGCCGTGGAAAAGCTCACGGCAAAGCTGGCGGGGCTGGAACAGGCACAGGAGCTGATGAAAACCGTCAACGCCTATTATCGCAAGCATGAAACGCTGGACGGCTGCCCCAGCCTGTCCCCGGAGCGAATTAGCGAAATGAAAGAGTCAATGGCTCGTGGCTGGCCGATGAAGCGCGCTCCTTATCCGCCCTATGCCCTTACCAACAACAACGCTAATATCCATCGGGTACGCCAGCGGCTGGAGGAGCTGCAAAATCGCTCCGAGTTTGCCGGGTGGACATTCCCCGGCGGCGAGGCCAAAATCAACGAAGGCGAGAACCGCCTGCAACTGCTGTTTGATGAAAAACCATCCGAAGCGCAGCGTCACGCGCTGAAGGGCGAGGGCTTCAAATGGGCACCGAGTCAAGGGGCGTGGCAGCGTCAGCTCAATCAAAACGCGATCCGTGCGGCGGATCGTCTGGATTTCCTGCGGTCAGAGGACGGCGGGCGTGTCCGTGATTTACAGCCCTACGCCCACAAAACCGCCCCAGACCGAGGCGAGAGATAGGAGGCAGTATGGACAAAAATCAAGGCTATGCCATTCTGAAGGCCGTCATGCTGGAAAACGGCAGAGGCTTCGTGCTGGGCGAACATCCCACCGCCCCATCCCCTTATGTCACATGGGCCTGCTACGATGACGAAAAAGGCCAGCGGCAGTATGAATGGGGGCATTACGGAAACGATTTGCCCACACTGGAAAAAGACCTTGCCACCCGTGTGCAGGGATACCAGCGGCAATTCAATGTAAAAATCGTACAGACCGAAGTCCCCAGCCTTTACAAGTATTACTCCACTCAGCGTCCTGTGGACATTGGCACATTTCCAAAACCGCCCCATAATGCCCCAGATGAAATCGTCAACTATGATCAGCGCGTTCCCGTGGAGGGCGGCGCATTTCTGGCGTGGGGGTATTTGACCTATACCAAGCCACTGACCGAAAAGCAGGCGTCGGATTATGAGCTGCGCCCCGCGCGTGACAATTTGGATATGCGCCAGGAGCCGCCTGCCAAGCGCTCCATTGCCGAACAAATGAAAGCAGCGGCAAGGCTGGCCGAAGAAAGCCGGGAGACTGCTACCCATAAAAAAACCGCCCCAGACCGGGGCGAGAGATAACGGAGGAGCCTATGAGCGAAACATACTATCCTATGAAAAATGCGGAACTTGCCGCCGAACAGAATTACAACATGATCGACGGCGTTCTCAATAATCAGCCGCCTGTCCCGGAGCATGAGAAAGAAAAGGACAAGGTGAAAGAGTCGCCTGGCAAGCGCCGCAGTCTGGAGCGCGAGGAACGGTGACAAAGCAGCGCCGCCGTCCCGTCCATCTTCATGTGATGGTGTCCGAGGAGGAACAGGCATTGATTGCCCAGCGCATGACCGAGGCCGGTATTCGCAACATGGGAGCGTATATGCGGAAAATGGCACTCAACGGTTATGTGCTGAATGTTGACCTTGCTCCCGTCCGGGAGCTGGTGTCTCTCCAGCGGCGATGTTCTAACAACCTAAATCAAGTGGCGATCCAAGCCAACACCTACGGCGGCGTGTACCCCGAGGAGATCAAAACCTTGCAAAAGGACTATGCCGCACTATGGGAGCCATTGTCCGAGTTGCTCAAAATGCTGTCGAAAATAATTAAATAAAAATCAGGAGAGTACAATTAGTGTTGTGCTCTCCTGATTCTATATTTGTTACCGACATTTGGGGCATCGAGGTAGTATCGCACCTGATGCAATTTTCTGTGAATCAATAGGGGTACGTGTGGTAAAATATTTGTGGCAATCCGTACACAAGTAGACATTTCCACCCATAATATCGCCTACATGGTTCTGCAATACTAAGGTGTCAATATTAAAATTGTATTGGGAGTACTTAAAAGAAGTTTGCCGATTTCGCCCATCTCGTTCATTTGGAGATGTAAGAACGGGAAATACATTTTCCGTATAATTAGGATACGCAACTTGTATGGCCGGAAGTATGTCAGAGTCACCAGCTACTAAGGCAAAGCAATCATCAGGATGCTCCATTGCATCGCGTACTAACAAGGCAACAACAGTCGTATCAACCTGTTTTTCTTGATAGCGTAAATCCGGGTGCAGTAGATTCAAGAGCATCCATTCTTGCAATGGAATGTGGAAAACACAGCTTGGATCATACCCAGCTTGAATTGCAGCAGAAGCAAAAGCTGCTCGATCTCTCACATTGCGTTTTGTAATTTCAATATTAGCTTGGGATATAGTAACGCTCTGCCCACTGTATGGATGTGTAATGCGTCTACCTACCCAATTGTCAAAATCTGCAGGTAAATCGAAAAGAGAAGTAACAAAATAGCAATTACCGATTTCTGTACACTCAGGATGCTGTTTTGAAACATGAGATAGCATTAAAGCATTTAACTTATTAAAATCAACAGCGAATTGATTCGGATATACAAGAAAACGATCAAACACATTCCCGTCAACAACCTTAAACAACCATGTCCCATCAATAAATACATGAAGTTTCGACATATTGCTCCTCCTTTTTATTCGTGCAGATCTATAAATAAATTATAGACCAGTTTTTATCACAAATCAATCATTTACACTATTAAAACCTAAAATGCGCCATCCTTGTTGTCCCATTTTATCGGAGTTATAATGGACATGTAGGGCAAACAACACACTTTTGAGGAGGTTTACATGATGTTCATTCTGAAAATAATTGCCGCTCCCGTGGTGCTGATTCTGACCCTCGCCTTGGCTGTGCTGGGCTTTGTGTTCTCACTGGCTTCATGGCCCTTTGGTATCCTGTCTTTTATCTGTGCGATATGCGGCGTGTTTGAGTGGTTTATCCAAGGAAATATGTCGGGCGGGATCACGGCGCTGGTGCTGGCTTTCCTCGTTTCGCCCTTTGGTCTGCCCGCCGTGGCGGAGTGGCTGATCGGCAAGCTGGGCGAACTCAACTATTCGCTGAAATGCTTTATCACGGGCTGAGGACTTCGGGACAATGTGTCCCAAGGCGACAGGCGGCGGCTGAACACAGCCGCCGCCCTTTTCATAGGAAGGAGACGTTTCTACGGCTACCACCTGCTTGATGACCCACCATATCAGCAAGGGCGAAACCATTGCCCAATCGCTGAAAGATCGTTTTGAATATGGGCAAAACCCGGACAAGACCCAAGCCGGAGAGCTGATTTCCGCCTATGAGTGCGACCACATGACCGCGGACGCTGAGTTTATTTTGAGCAAGGCAAAATACAAGGCGGTCACGGGACGGGAGCAGCGGCGGAACGCCGATGTACTGTGCTATCAGATTCGGCAGTCGTTTCTGCCCGGTGAGATTACTCCGGACGAGGCCAACCGTGTAGGCTATGAAACGGCCATGCGCTGGACGAAGGGCGACTATGCCTTTTTCGTTTGCACCCATACAGACCGCCATCACATCCACAATCATATTTATTACAATTCAACCTCGCTGGACTGTTCTCGAAAATACCGGGATTTTTTCAGATCGGCGGCTGCGCTGCGGCGGCTCTCTGACCGGGTATGCCTTGAAAACGATTTGTCGGTCATCCAAAATCCAAAGCTCCACAGCAAAGGGCGTTTTCTGCATTATGGGCAATGGATGGGTGAACGCCTGCCGTCCTATAAGCAGCGGCTTCGCATGGCGATTCTTACGGCGTTGAAGAAAAAGCCCGCCGATTTTGACGCTTTTCTCGCGCTCATGGAGGCAAGTGGATATGCGGTCATTCACGGGCGAGGCGGCGCGATCTCGTTCCGGGCGGAGGGGCAGGAACGAGCTACCCGGCTGCGGGCATCCACATTGGGCGACGGTTACGACCTTGAGGACATCCGTGCTGTCATTGCCGGGGAGCGTCCCATGCCGGAGCTACGGGATGAAACCCCATCGCCCCCGCGCATCAATCTGATTATCGACATTCAAGAGCGATTGCAGAATGGCAAGGGGCCGGGCTTTGAACGCTGGGCCAAGGTCTACAATCTCAAACAGATGGCCGCCGTCCTGCAATTTTTGCAGAAGCATAAGCTGACCAATTACACCCAGCTTGTTGCCCGGACGGAAGCCATAGTGGATCGCTTTCACCATTTGGGAGAGGAACTGCAACAGACCGAAGCGGCGCTTTCCAAAACCGCCGAGCTGATGGCGGCCACAGTGAACTACGCCAAGGCGCGGCCTGTGTTCGACGGTTACAAGGCGTCACGGTACAGCAAGAAATATCTTGCCGAGCAAGAGGCCGAGCTTGCCACCTACCGGGCGGCCACGGCTGCCATGCGGGATTTGCTGGGCGGGGCCAAGCTGCCAAAGATGGACGATATGAAAAAATCCCGCCGTGAGCTGGCCGAAAAGCGCAAGGTGCTGTATGCGGATTACCGGGACGCCCAGCGTGAAATGCGGGAGGCCGTGGCGGTAAAAACGAACATTGACCACCTGCTCGGCGTGACCGACGGGAGGGAAGATAAGGCACAGGAGCGTTAGCGACAGTACCGCATCACAAGGCGCAACGCGCCGCAAACTTTGGGACACTTTGTCCCGAAGTGCCGTGTTTGGGGAGGCTCCCCAACAAGCATTTTTGCAACGCAAAAATAGCAAGCGTGGCCACACTTGCCCTGCTTGCCGAAACCACGCATTCCCGGAGGCCGCAGATGCTATTGTCAAGATGTTTTAAGAGACTAGTTGCACTAATTATCTTTTTTCAAAATATGTTTTTTTGTGTAATGTCCTGCCCTGCTTAATCAATATATGATTAGAAGCGCATTTTTCCAACTTATTTTGTGCAAGGAGGTGCTTCCAATGGGCCAGTTTTCGCACTAATCCACGCTACAAAACAATTTAAAACCAAAGATTAGGAGGCCTTTATATGAAAAAGTTTTTATCTAGTATCCTTTGTTTGATCATGGTTTTCTCTATGTCTACTCCTGCATTTGCAGCGAATAATCAAAGCTCTGAATACGGTGATGTTGAAATTGCTTTAGCGAGGCAGTTCAACGCCATGGAAGATATCAGTGTCGAGCTACAAATGGAATCAGGTTTCACTGTTCATAAAATTAGTTTTCCAACCATTTCCGAACTGATAGAAAATACTCGTACGGAGAGAGTAGGTAACTCTGATGACCTTATTGCAACACAAAACCGTAAAAACATCCAAGTGCTCAAAGAATATATTGAAGGGCTTAATTTGACTGACCAAGACAAGCAAGTGCATATCAGGAGTATAGATGAATTTGTGGGGGACGGCTACTTGGATGGATACAAAATTTACACTAAATCCAGTCGTTCAACTCATACATTTTATGGAACATATTCTGGTACAACCTTTTATGAAAGACCATCGTCAGAAATATCTGTGAATTATAAAAAAGAAACCGAGCGGAACTTGTCAAATCTAAATAAGTGGATTGCAACCGTAAAAGACCTTGTTTTGACGATTGAGGATCTCACTCCTATTTCAATGGCGATAACAGTCCTTGATATTGGAGCCCGGATGTTTAGTGATAATTATTCCGCAAAAACTGGAGACTACTGTGAATACTATGTTCGGACGGTTCGTCGGGTACGTGAAATAGGACTTATTGATGCATGGGGAGATTTCCGACCTGTATTGGTGGATAATAAAGTTGATATGTATCCATATTCCGTCTATCATTTTGCAGACCCAAGTATCTATAACCGCTCAGCTGCCGTTACCGAGTATATGAACGATTGGAGAACCCTTTACTCGGAATATTATAACAACAAATCTTATAATATGCAGGCAGCATATAATCAATATACTCAGAGGCCGGATATAATTCTGTATATGCAAGGAGTCCTGATTAGTAGCAGTATGTTTAAATGGGAGTTGAAGTAACATTAAGAACTCGAAGAAGCGAAAAATACTTATCCTTTGCTCCTTTTTTGTCATCGTGGCAGCAGTTTATTTCAGGCCAAGAACCTTGTGGGATACTATTGGCCTCGAAAATATGGAATTAAATAGTACTGCATATTGCAGTTTTTCCGACATTTCTCAGGGTCATAGTGCTCATTGGTCTGGATCAGTTTCGGACTTGCTAGAACATGAATTACTTGGTCCCTTGTTTCATGAAGTTTCAATATCTGGACCGGTTTTTTTTAAGGACAGCGTGAAAAATCCCGACTTACTTAATTTATATTTTTCATTCCCCAAACAAGATGGGACGTATCGGCGTATAACTGTTGAATTGATTATATCTTATGCATCCTACGGCGACACTTCTGCACCCTATTCCGCTTTTGTAAATATAGACAACACGGGATATTTTGTGACTTCAGGTAAGGCTATCATTCATCGGCTATGCAATAATATTTTGATTGAAGAATAGTGCGTGCAGTAAGAAACCTCTGGTCATGTGGCCAGAGGTTTCTTACTGCAGCGATCAATAATTATTTTGCAGTAACTGAGTTCGTAATAATTGTTCTAGAATCATCACCAGAGCTGTTCTCTGCATAAACAGTAGCGAGCGCACGATACTCCTTACCCGGAGTCCCCTTATAGGTAATGCTGCCCATATGAGAAAAAGTATTGTTGTCCAGCATTCCATTTGCGACAGAGCCAAAGTATGTGGAAACGCCCATCCACTTATCCCCAGTCTTCTCCTGCACTACAATGTAACTGGCTCCAATAACATCCATGCGTCTGGTTCCGTCCACTTCAAATTCAATGATAACCTTTCCACCTGAAGACGTAACCGCATACGCCGTATAATAGGCAAGCTGATCACTTGCTTGCGGGCCAACCACACCATTCATATTCGCTGCCCCTGCCGGAATCGACAATCCAATTGACAGAGCAAAGACACAAAGCAACGCCAAAATATGATTCACTCGTACTTTCATTTGTTTAATTCATCCTTCATAAATAGAATTTACCATCTGCTTCAATTCATCCACTGTCACATCTCCCCAAATCGAGCAGACCAGTGCATCATTTGTCCACGTCACAAAATTCTCAGAGTTGTTTGTCATAACATAATGTACGATCCCATTGTATTCATATCGGATGACATCACCGGAATCTTTTTCAAACGATCCGATACTAATACTGGCATCCTCCTCCGTGGAATATTGTCGAACCGAAACAGACAGGCTCTTTTCCCCGGCTTCATAATGAGCTTGAATCGTGACGCCTGTGCTGCGAGGATTTGCATGGATCTCCACAGTTTGAAATCCGGATGGATACCACCGAGGGGCCACCGGCTCCGTAATGCCATACGCATCCAGAGCCTCTTGCAGTATCCCATATTCCCCGCCCTCTGCCGGGGCGGGGATGTTCTGTTGACTGTCGGGCGGTTGCGCAGAGATGCTGAAGTGGAAAGTTTCCTCCGTCCAGCGTGCAATGGCACCGAATATATCGAATCCAAATGCTTGCGCTGTTACCATACTACACAGCATCATAACAGCAGCAACAATGGCGGCGACAAGAGAGGTGCGCCAACGGCGACGGTGTGCAGGTTTTGCTGCGATGGATAATTGAACGGGCGGTGTCTGCTCAAAGAGCCGAGCGTGCTTTTCTTGAAAAGCTGCCAAAGACGCATCAACATCAAAGTCCAGCGTGCTTGGTTCCCGTTTCTCCAATTCAGCCAGACATGCGTCCATCTGTGTGGAATCATAATTGCTTTCATCCATCCCATCCCACATATCTGACAATACATCTGTCAGTTCGTCTGCGGTCAACTCATCCAGATGCTTTTGGTTTTGAGCGGCATCCTCACCGCGCCCGTTCTTCCGCGAGGAAAACTCATTCTCAGGCATCTTTGCACCTCCTCCACTTCAATATTGATTAAGCAGTTCATTTCATTACATAAAAACTAGAAAATTTTTTCTTCTTTCGCCATCAGCGCCTTATAGTGCGCTTTGGCTCGGAAAGCTCGTGTTCGACAATTCAGAACCGATATACCAAGTTGCTGTGCAATCTCCTCGTAAGATAATTGTTCCTCAAAAAGCAGGATGAGAATCTCCCGCTCTTTGGGGAGCAATTCTTTTGGAAGTAGCTCATCCAGCGGTTGGTGGTATGTATCAACGCATATTGCACTCTCATCGGAAATAAGCGGCATTTCAAGTCGATGCCGCGCTGATTTTAATTCATCAAGAATCAGATTTTTCAATGTCAGGCTCAACCATCCGGCAAGATTGGGGTGCTTGACCAGATCACGCTGCTTATACAACAAAATCAGAAAGGTTTCCTCGACCAAATCCTCGGCAAGATGGCTGTCGTGCAGCACATAATAGGCCTGTTTGAATAACCGGGCGGAGTGTTCTCTGTACAACTGGTCAAACCATTCATTTTGCTCCGGCATACGAATACTCCCCCTTTCATATTAGCCGCTCAGCAATTCCTGATCTAACTTACGGAAAAAATATATTACACACTTGTATCAGCTTTTCGTAGTCCTCTGGTGAAAAATTTCGTGTTCGCGCCAGCAACGCGTTCATCGTCTCCTGCTCCTGCTGCTCTTTCAGATTGCTCCCTAGCAGGCAATCTGTATCGACATTTAGGGCATTTGCGATTTTTACCAACACTGGCAAACTCAACTGCACACCGCTCTCAATATGAGAGATGTGTTGTGGTGATACGTCAATTATATCCCCAAGGCGATTTTGTTTCAATCCGGCTCTTTGACGATAATAACGGATATTACGCCCGATTTCCTTGTAATCCAAATCCTGTTCCACTCCTATACCGCCCCTCTTTGGTAAATATCTAACTTTATTTTACCGATATTTGCCGAATGTATGAATGGATAGCACAGGCATTTCCGCTATTACAGTTTAACAAATGCTGCTGTTTATATATTTTCTTCGGAATGCGAACTATTTTAGACGTATTTCATCCTATTACCGGATATTCAACATGGCTGTAAGCGTAATAATCTGGCGTACTGGGTCAATAAATAGGCAAAGATGTAAGATTTGAACTCAATGAATACCGAAAGGGCTTCTGTCATTCTTAATTATTTTGCCTGTTGCGATCTAAAAAGCATATGTGTGAGTAGCAGACGCATTTTTATGTGTCTGCTGGCTACTCATGCCATTTTTTCAATCGCAATGCATCGATAAAATCCGTTTGGCAAAAAGCAGCGTTCATCTTGGGCCTTCGTGGTCAGGAGTACGCTGCGGTTGTCCCGGTTGCCGCTCCCCGCCACCTCCATTTCTGATTTTACCTGATCCCTTGCACAAATCAGAAATGGAGGTCATACTTATGACTACGATCAATT
>ENA-UOOR01004855-UOOR01004855.1-fermentation-metagenome-genome-assembly--contig:-NODE-4855-length-10330-cov-7.115523_pt1 | contig 10330 bp, 7 predicted proteins | sample MGYA00245780_ERZ724029 | MGnify/ENA primary metagenome ERZ724029 (study PRJEB28704, sample SAMN03018315) | fermentation metagenome | biome: anthropogenic terrestrial biome; feature: soil; material... | reverse complement strand
TGGATATATTTGATAATCCTCTAACTATAGTGGACTTCCCGGTTCCCTTTTCTCCACTTATAAGTACACCGCCTATATTTGGGTTTACAAGGTTTAATATCAAAGCCTTTTTCACTTTATCTTGACCCAATATCGCTGAAAAAGGAAAACAATTATTAAACATAGTTAAATCACAAGCCTTTCGTCTACAATACCGCCTCTTCTATGAGCTCATCTATCTTGTCAAAATCAATTACTCCTTCTTCAAAGGGTTTTCTCCTCATTCTATGGGGAAGCGCTAATTTTGCTGCAACAAATAAATCCTCTTTATTGACTTGAGTATCTCCCCTATAAGCGGCATGGGTTACTGCGGTTTTCATAAAAGTTATATCGGCTCTATGCCCGTCAACTCCCATAGCAATAGCTATTTCTGCCGCCAGCCTTAGACAGTTTTCGGAATAGGTAACTTTTCCCAATATATCCTTTGCATTTTCTATTTTATTTAATAACTCATTTTGACTATCTTCATATTCCTGAATAAATGCCTCAGGATCCTTCTCAAATTTAAGTCGCCGTTTGATAACTTCAACTCTTGCATCAATATCTTTTTCTCCAAAAACCTCAACTACCAGTCCAAACCTATCTATTAGCTGAGGCCGCAAGTCCCCTTCTTCCGGATTCATCGTACCTATCAATACAAATCTTGACGGATGCACATATGAAATCCCTTCTCTTTCAATGGAATTGACACCCATGGCAGCAGCATCCAGCAGTACATCTACTACATGGTCATCTAAAAGATTTACTTCATCTACATATAAAATATTTCTGTTGGCTTCAGCCAAAATTCCCGGCTCAAATCTTTTTTCTCCCTTTTTTATTGCTTGTTCTATATCCAAAGTCCCTACTACTCTATCCTCTGTTGCACTGACAGGGAGATTGATTATTCTCATCTTTCTATGATTAATATTTATATCCTTACCTTCCTTATTCTTGCAGTCTTCACACCAAAAACTGTCATCATTTGGATCACAGGAAAAAACGCAACCCATAATCTCTTCTCTTTCCGGCATAATATCTGCCAGAGCCCTAACAGCGGTAGATTTTGCCGTGCCTTTTTCTCCTCTTATAAGAACTCCATTTAACTTTGGATTGATAATATTCAATATCAATGCCTTCTTCATGTCTTCCTGCCTTACAATTGCAGTGAAAGGATACACAAGCTTATTTCTATCCATTTTTACACCTTCTCTATAATTTTTCTTCTATATTGTCCTCCAGTTCCAAATACAATTCCTTTATCTTTTCAATTTTTTCCTCATCAGCATCCCAATACCCCCTGTTATAATACTCCATCATATGTTCAAGTATATCCATATAGGCATAGGGATTATTGTCTATAAGCCTCTTCCTTAGCTCTTCGTCTTCTACATAAGAGTCATAGACATCTTCATATATCCATTCCTCCACCTTGTTTGTGGTAGCAGCAAGCCCCATGATGTTTTCAAATCTATCAGCAATCTTTTGGACTCCATGGTATTGATGTTCAAGCATTCCATCTATCCATTTTGGATTGAGCACTCTGGTCCTTATACCTCTCCCTATGGATTTTTCAATGCTTTCACTGTGAATCCTATCACCTGTCGTATCAGCTATATATACTGAAGCCTTCTTTCCTCTTACCATTTCCACAGATTTTGATAATCCTCCTATGAATTCATAATAATGATCCAAATCCGTGATCTCATATTCATGATTGCTTCTTATTTGTGAGATTATTTCTACAGTTTTTAGATTTTCTTCATATAGACCTTCTATCTTTTTGCCGCGAACTCTATTGTTGTATACATATTGAAGACTATCAATATAGGCCTTGCCTATTTGCTCTTCTTCCTCCCAATTCTTCGTCTCTATAATATTTGTTATGCCTGTTCCATAGCTTCCCTCTTTTGGTCCAAAAATTCTGGATGCAGCTAATTCTAAGGCTTTCTTCTCTTCATAGCCTTCGTCTAATAACTTTTTATAAATTCTCTTTGTATTTCTCTTAAAATAGCTCTCTTCATCACTTTCATCCAATTGCCATAGGGCTTCAAATATTTCGCTTAGATTCCCAATTAAATTGGGAAACATATCTCTGAAAAATCCACACATATTTATAGTAACATCTATCCTAGGTCTTCCCAATTCCTCTATAGGAATGATGTCAAATCTGGGCTCCCATGTGCTGTTCTTTTCGGAAATCCTCACTCCCAAATAAGCTAAAATTTGAGAAAATGTTTCTCCTTGGGTCCTTGAAGTCTCCATTCCCCAAAGTATAACAGCAGTGGATAGCGGATAAGATCCCTCCTCTTTCTTATATGCTTCCAAGGTATTATTGCATATCTTTTCACCTCTCACATATGCAGTTTTAGTAGGTATAAGTCTTGGATCGAATTGAAAGAGATTGTACCCGGAAGGCAATATATCAGGATGTCTATATATATCTCCTGCCAGTTTTGCAGGATTATATTTTCCATCCAATACCCTCAATAATCCTTTCATCTCGTGATTTTCTCCGGAAGTTTCAACAATTCCCATACCATAGTTTAAGGAATCTATATACTCGTCAATATTTGTTTTGTCTATATATGGGAATCCCTCCAAATTCTTGTTTTCAAAATAAAAGTCCACTATTTTTTCTGCTGCATCATCAATTGCTTTTACAGTTTCATACTGGCAATTGTCCAAAAGCTCATTTAAATCATAACCTTTTGACCTTGCAACCAATTCTCTAATGCTTGTGATGCCATTTCTACTATATCTCAATATGCCCTTTGCATATTCCTTTGATTCTTCCATACTATAACCTTCGCCAAATATATGCAGTCCTTTTGGTATAAGACTTCTTTTCATCCTATATAATTCCGATTCGATTTCATCCAAGTCTTCAGGCAAATTAAGTTTTTCTGATAGTTCTTTGATATCCGATAATATATCTTCGCTGGTCTGCGGAGCTAATGATAGAGATTGATGATAATTGTCTATCAAGGACATCAGTCTTGAATAATCCCCATATAATTCACCCTGAATGAAAACCGGCGGCTGATATCCGATTAAATTTGCATGAGATCTCCTTTTAGCTATAGTTGCCTCTGATGGATTTCCGCAATAGTACAAATATATATGGGGTATATCCGCTAACAATCTATCCGGATAACAATTTCCGCTCATGCCGCACTCTTTGCCCTTTAGAAATTCCAAGGTCCCATGAGTTCCCACATGGATAATCGCATCAGCTTTAAATTCTTCCTTTATCCATTTATAAAATGCTATATACTGATGATGAGGGGGCATAGTCTTATCATGATATGATTTTTCTACATCCTCATTGGTACCTCTGGCAGGCTGCAAGCCTATGAATATATTTCCATCCACTATTCCGGGAATTAAAAACTCATTGCTGTCGGTAGCCATTATATTCCCCGGGGAATTACCCCATTCTTTTATCATTTCATCATAATCAAAGCTATTTTCTAAATCTTTTTTATAATTTTTATCTGGATATATTATCATTTTGTCGCAAGCATCGCTATATCTCCCCGAATTTACAATTCCTCCTGCTGTAAATCTTTCCATAAGCTCTTTCTTAGTCAAAGGGTCTAAATCATAATTATTTTCATGTAAATTCTTTAATATATTTTCTATTGAATTAAAGGTATCTAAAAAAGCTCCTCCAAATAGATTGCTCTCTCCCGGAGGGTAGTTATAGCATATGATAGCTATTTTCTTATCCTTATTTGCCATATTTTTAATGTGAATATAGGATTGTATTCTGGAGATTAGCTTATCCACTCTCTCATCTATTAAAGTAAGTTCATCCGTCATGATATCAAATTCCGCGTCATACTGCGGTTCACCCATAGCACCAACGGGATATGTCTCAATGCATCCGTCAAGTTCAGGCAGCATAACGGAGATTAAAACTTCCGAACTGCTGGCTCCTTGTATGGAATCCTTCCACTCCTCGACAGTTCTTCTGGACATAAAATATGGATGAAAATAGGGCACATCAATTTCCTTCAGCATATCTACAGCCGCTTGAAAATCGCCTCCCATAGGTCCTGCACCCAACCTAAAAGACATAAAATTGACTATAAGATCTATAGGCTTTTCTGTGGACTTCAACAATATATTTCTTATTTTATCCTCGTTATTTTTATAATCTCCTGAAATTCCAACAGGCAGTACATTGGCAAACTCCTCTATCCTTTTCTTAATCCCTGCAACAGAGGATGATGTATCCATAGGATATGTATGCCCATAAAAAAGCATGGATACAATGGGTTTTGATTTATCATATGGAAAATCCCTTATATATTCATCATAATTTTCATAAAAATACATGTTCTGAGGATTGCATATACCTGCTCCCACCGTCTCTTTCGGGTCAAGAGGCTTGGGCATATTTTTTATATTTCCATAATCTCTCAGCATCAGATACAGCATATTTGAAATATTGTAATTATCCGCTGTCTTAAAATACTTCATAATATTGGAATAATTTCTCATATCCCGCATCTTACCCGGCATTATTTTACCTAAAGTTTCAGCGGTATTTCTCATTTTTGCAATTCGAGCCATATCCACCTTCTTATTATCACTTTTCATGCTTTCAGCAGTAAAACCTCCGAGACGCATATATTCCCTTGCTCCTCCTCCATATGGAACTATATGCCCTTTGCACTCTTCAAGTCCCATATATACATACTCTACCAAAGATGAAGGGCTTCCCATCAAATCTACAAATACCAGATCGCTGGTTTTGATATCTTCAACTAATCTTTTGCCGCATTTCTCATCCTGCTCTTCTATTCCATAATATATATTTAAATCCAACGTTTTCGGGTATTTCTCTTTTATTTCTTTTCCCGCTTCAATCAAGCATCTTATTGCAGGGGATGATACAGTTACAAATGTAAGCTTCATCTTAATCCCTCCTAAATGACTCTTTTAGCATAGAAAATAGGCTTATTACTTTCCTTATCAATTATTGTTTCAGTTTGAACATTAAATACTTCTTCAATTACCTGAGATTTTAATATGCTCCAAGAATCTCCCTTTGCATATATATTTTTATCATATATGACGATAACTTCATCCGAATATCTAACTGCGTGATTTATGTCGTGCAGCACCATAACTATTGTTATTCCTTCCTCTTTGTTCAATTTGGACACCAACTCCAGTATCTCCAATTGATGGCATATATCCAGATAAGTAGTGGGTTCATCCAATAATAAAATCTCCGGTTTTTGCGCAATAGACATTGCAAGCCAAGCTCTCTGTCTTTCTCCACCGGATAGGGTATCTATCCGTCTGTTTTTTAAATTTGCAACAAAGGTCTTTTCCATTGCCCATTCTGTTATATCATCGTCTTCTTTATTCAAACCTTTCCACCAATCTCTATGTGCATATCTTCCATATTGAACTAGCTTTTTTACAGTTACATCACTCATGGTTGTATTGTTTTGGTTTAGGATAGCCATCTTTTTGGCTATCTCTTTACTCTTCATTTCAAAAATATCGTCTCCATTGAGCAAAACCTTCCCTTTTTTAGGTTTCAAACTTTTGCTCATCGCACGAATTAAAGTAGTTTTCCCGCATCCATTAGGTCCTATAATGGAATAGATTTTTCCCTTCTCAATTTCTAAATCTACTCCAGCCAAAACATTCTTATTTTTATAGTTAACGCTCAAATCCTTTACTCCCAGAATAATATCTTTCATACATTTACTCCCTTCTCAGCAGGAATAAAAAGAATGGCGCTCCTACAACAGCCATTACTATTCCTACCGGAATCTCTGTGGGACTTAAAAATGTCCTTGCAAATGTGTCACTGAACATTAAAAGTACAGAGCCTAATAGCGCAGTTGCAGGAAACATATATTTATAGTCATTGCCCATTATAAGCCTTATGCTATGAGGGACAATAAGACCCACAAATCCTAAAAGTCCTACAACACTTACAGCACTAGCAGCAAGAAAGGCCGCTAATGCCGTAAATCCTAACCTTGTCGCCTCTACATTCAACCCAACACCTCTGGCGACATCATCGCCTAATACCAGAATATTTAATTTCTCTGCAAATACATTGACTAGGATGAATCCCGCTATTGTATACGGTAATATGGTCCATACTTCCGGCCAACTTCTGGAGGATAGACTTCCATTCATAAAGGTCAATGCTCCATGAACCCTGTCACTATAAAAGACTAAAATTCCTGATATACCTGCTCCAAATAAAGCCGATACGGCAACTCCTGCCAATATTATTCTTGTAGTCTGTATTCCGCCCTTCCATGATAATATATATATCAAGAATGCTGCAAACATAGCGCCTATAAAAGCTGCTATGGGAACAAGTCCTATATACTGTGGAAATACTACCAATACAACAATCCCAAAAAGTCCTGCTCCGCTGCTTATGCCTATAATGCTTGGATCAGCCAATGGATTCTTCATTACTCCCTGCAAAATAGCCCCTGACAATGCTAGATTTGTCCCTACCAGAGCTGCCAATATCATCCGAGGCAATCTTATATTCCAAATGACCATCCTCTCCGGACTTCCGTCATCTGTCATAATGACTTCAAATATACGCTTTGGCTCTACCTTTAGAGTTCCTTTTATATTTCCCACCAAAAATGCTATAAACAGAAATATTATGAGAAGTATAATAACCCCAATTTTAAATCCTTTTCTGTCTCTAAGCAAAATATCCTCCTGCATAATTATTGGGTCACCCCTTTATATATTTCCGGATATATAATTTCAGCCATATACTCTATAGCTTCATCGTAATATGGTCCTGCATTATATAAAAAATATTCTTGAGGCAAATGTGCAACCCTGCCTTTCTGAATGGCTGTTACGCCTTTCCATGCAGGATTGTTTGCAAATTCTTCTTCGATTAACTTCTTTGCCAATTCATTACTGCCTATCATACTGGTGACCAATACATAGTCAGGGTCCTTTTCAACAATATACTCTATATCTAAAGGCGTAGTTTCCGAGCCTATAGTATCCGCCGGCAAATCCGAGGCAATATTATCCAGCTTCAATATATTTGCCACATCTCCTGCTATACTATTGTCCAATTTTACTGCAATGGTTTTGGACGTTATGTACAATATTACAACTGATTTTTTCTCATTTGGAAGTTTAGCTACTATTTCTTCCTTTTTTCTTTCCAGTTCGTCTATCTTAGATTCGGCTAATTTTTCATTTTCCAATATCTTGCCAAATGCTCTGTAAGTCGATATGACGTCATCATATCCTCTTATATGAGTAGTAATTACGTCAAAGCCCATATCTCTGAATTTCTTTGCCTGCGTTGACTGAGTACCGACTTGAGCTATTATTAAATCCGGTTGATGAGAAATTACAGATTCCATATCTATGGAATACACAGGTCCTATACTTGGAAGGCTTTTTATCTCATCTTCATATTCAGGTATAAGCTTTACATTATTCGACACATCTGATGTACATATAGATTTTCCTCCTAAATCATACCAAATATTTAAAGGAGTACCGGATAAAACTGCTGCATTTTCCGGCTTCTTTTCTATAACTGTTTCAAGTTTAAGAAAATCCTTCACCGTTAAGGGATAGCTTGTCCCCTCAACTGATATTGCCAGTTCATTGTCCCCTGCTTTTTCTACGGATTTTGTATTGCTCAATCCTCCTACACCTGTTGTTTTAGTACATCCTGTTACGATGGACATCATCATGATTAGAATCAACGGAAATAATATAATCCTATAGTGTTTCATATTTTTCACCCTCTCTTTGATTTAAAAGATAAAAAAACTTCAGCTACCTTTTATTCTCGGTTGCTGAAGTTTGCTCGCAAATAAATTATTATATATGATTAATTAAATAAAGATTTTTTAACAAATTATAGCCTTTTCCATCTACCGTAGAATTATTTCTTTTGCTAATAAATGAGAAAGTATTCTGACTTAAGTTCATCATCTTTTCTGCCTTCCCAGTTTCCCAGTGGCATATTGGAAAAGACTCCTTATTTACAGCGGCGGGACCGTGCAAGATTTCCACTTGCTTCCTAAACCCATTTAACAAATTATTTAGTTTTCATTTTTCATTATACAATAAATATAAGCCCTTATCAAGTAGCTTAATGCTTAATTCAATTCACAATCCTTTTACATAAAAGCAAGGATAACAAAATTTAATATAAATAATATTACAGATACTATTAAAATTGGATGAACATCTTTAACTTCATGTCTACAAATTTTAACCAAAAGATAAAATATAAATCCTGCTGCTATTCCATAGGAAATGCTATAACATAAAGCCATAAATATCCCTGCGAAAAAGGCGGGTATTGCTTCTTCAAAATCATCCCATTTAATTTCACTGAAAGATGAAAGCATCATGATGCCAACTATAATCAAAGCAGGTGCAGTGGCTTGTGTAGGAACCAACCCTGCAATAGGAGCTATAAACATGGAAGCAATAAAAGCTAATGCTGTAACAACACTGGTGAGCCCTGTACGGCCTCCTGCTCCAATTCCGGCTGCACTTTCAACATAAGTTGTTGTATTGGAAGTTCCAAGCAATGCACCAATTGAAGTTCCTATTGAATCTGCAAATAAAGCTTTATCCATTTTGGATTTAAATCCTGAACTTTCTTCCATAGCTTTTTCATCTTCTGCACTAAAAATTCCGGTTTTTCTTCCGGTCCCAATAAACGTCCCTATAGTATCAAAAGTATCAGATAAGCTAAAAGCGAAGATTGTCATCAAAACCAAAGGTATCTTTGCCGGATCAGAAAACAATGAAATTAATCCTTCTTTTCCCAAAGCTGCACCTATAGTAGTGCCTAAATCTCTAAATGCATCACCGATTCCGGCAGTTGCACCTACCTGAGAAATATCTACAATCCCCATTGGAATACCTATTAGAGTAGTTCCTATAATCCCGATTAAAATTGCTCCTTTTACCTTAAATATGAGCAAAACCATAGTTAAAACCAACCCGATTAGTGCAAGCAAAACACCTGCATTGTTTAAATTTACAAGAGCAGGGACTGCGGATGCATCGGCAATGACGGTACCGCTGTCTAAAAGAATATATTTTCCGGGATCGGAAGTAAAATTAATAAGTCCTGCGTTTTTAATACCGATATAAGCAATAAAAATACCTATACCGCCGCCAATTGCATTTTGTAAGCTAACGGGTATTGATTTAATAATTGATTTACGAATCTTAGTAGCTGTAATAATAATATTTACTATTCCGCAAATAAAAACCATTGCTAAAGCTTCTTGCCAGCTAAAGCCTAATCCAAATACTACGGTATAAGTAAAAAAAGCATTCAACCCCATACCGGGACCCAATGCATAGGGTACATTCGCAAAAATCCCCATAAATAAAGTACCTATCGCCGAAGCAAAAATCGTTGCAAGAAATACTGCATTCCAAGGCATTCCAGTTTGAGCCAACATTGAAGGATTAACAAAGATAATATAAGACATAGCAAAAAATGTAGTTAATCCGGCTAATATTTCAGTTGACACCGTTGTGCCATTTCCCTTTAAGTCGAAAAATCTTTCTACAAAGGGTTCCTTTCCATTTTCCATATATAACTTCCTCCTTAGATAAAATATTTCAAAAGACATATCTCAAGGATATATCTCTTAAAAGCATAAAAAAATTTTAATATAAGTATTATATCATAAATTTAGAAGTCTTATCCCAAATTATTTATTTAGCTTCTCCTTCTATCATTATTTTTTATATCCTAAATTTAATACATCTCTTAAAAAACTATCTATGCCAACTACAGGACTAGGTAAATCAATTCCCAATGCATATAAACTTGATAAAATAAAACCAAAACACAAAATAGAACAAACTACTATCAATTCTTTTTTGCTATTTCCTTTTATCACATCGGGCAAGGTTATAAATGAAATAATTAAGAAAATTAGAATTACATATAGCATTTAATTTCTCTCCTCACTAGATGATACATTCCTTATTTTAGCAACTATTAGTGTAATAAGTGGAAGTAAAAATTCATATATGAGCCATTGGAACGGAGTTATAATACTTCCATGCTCCATATGTTGTACCATTGAATAGTATAGATTAAAAGAATAAATAACTATAATTACCCCAACTCCTAAAACAATATTTTTGTAAGAGTTAAGTTTAAATATTTGACTGATAGCTAAGACTGATACATAATATAAGAAACTAATTTTAAAAAACAGTAAAATAATTAAGATTACTGCAAATAATACTTCCATTCTTCCTAAAGTGCTAGATAATCTTATCATTC
>ENA-UOOR01004850-UOOR01004850.1-fermentation-metagenome-genome-assembly--contig:-NODE-4850-length-10348-cov-4.963082_pt1 | contig 10348 bp, 5 predicted proteins | sample MGYA00245780_ERZ724029 | MGnify/ENA primary metagenome ERZ724029 (study PRJEB28704, sample SAMN03018315) | fermentation metagenome | biome: anthropogenic terrestrial biome; feature: soil; material... | reverse complement strand
AATTTTGCTTTTGCCATAGGTAGATTCTCCTCCCTTGGACAGTAATGTAATATTATTTAAAATCTATTTCAAGCCATAATGGCGTGGCCTAATTTACCCCTTGCTTCTGAATAATGCCTTCGGCTACAGATTGGGGCACTTCTTCATAATGGGAAAACTTCATCACATAAGTTGCACGACCTTGGGTTTTAGAACGTAGATCATTGACATAACCAAACATCTCTGCTAGCGGAACCATCGCATTAATAATCTGGGCTCCAAATCTAGGCTCCATTCCCTCAATTTTCCCACGTCTGGCATTTAAGTCGCCAATGACGTCACCCATATACTCTTCAGGGGTAACTACCTCCACCTTGAAAATCGGTTCTAAGAGCACAGGATGCGCTTTACGGCAACCTTCTTTAAAGCCCATTGAACCGGCAATTTTAAAGGCCATCTCGGAGGAGTCTACCTCATGATAAGACCCATCGACTAAAACAACTTTCACGTCAATAACCGGGTAACCAGCTAAGATACCGTTGGTTAAGGCTTCTTTCACACCAGCTTCCACCGCAGGAATATATTCCTTAGGGACAACTCCGCCGACAATCTTGTTTTCAAAGATAAAGCCTTCCCCTGTTTCTAATGGTGAAACTTCCAAAACCACATGACCGTATTGACCACGTCCACCAGACTGCCGTACAAACTTGCCCTCGGCTTTTACTTCCTGACGGATGGTTTCTCTGTAAGCTACCTGTGGTTTACCGATATTTGCTTCAACCTTAAATTCCCGCAGCAGCCGGTCGACAATAACTTCCAAATGTAGTTCACCCATACCGGAAATAATAGTCTGACCAGTTTCCTCATCGGTACGTACCCGGAACGTTGGATCCTCCTCGGCTAACTTCGCCATGGCTTGCCCCAGTTTATCCTGGTCGACCTTGGTCTTGGGCTCAATAGCGATGTCAATAACCGGTTCAGGGAAGGTCATTGCCTCCAAAATTATGGGACGATCAGCATCACACAAAGTGTCACCGGTAAAAGTATCCTTTAAACCGACAGCCGCCGCAATATCGCCAGCAAAAACCTCATCTCGTTCTTCACGATGGTTAGCGTGCATCTGAACGATCCGACCGATCCGTTCTTTCTTTCCTTTTCCAGGGTTTAATACATAGGACCCAGCCTTTAAGGAGCCGGAATAGACCCGGAAAAAAGCCAATTTTCCTACATAAGGATCAGTCATAATCTTAAATGCCAACGCCGCAAAAGGCTCGTCATCAGAAGCTATCCGTTCTGTCTCCTCACCGGTTTCTGGGTTACTGCCCTTAGTTGGTGGGATATCTAACGGTGACGGCATATAGTCGACGATCGCATCTAGCAACCGCTGAATACCCTTGTTTTTAAAGGCCGAACCACATAGCACCGGAACCGCTTGACTACTAAGGGTCGCCTTCCGAAGAGCAGCTTTGAGTTCGTCAATAGTGATCTCTTCGCCCTCAAGGTACTTAAGCATTAATTCTTCATCGGTTTCAGCAATAGCTTCAAGCATTGCTTCTCTTTTTTCGGCTACCAATTCTTGTAGTTCGTCTGGAATTTCGGATTCATCGCTCCTGGTTCCTAAGTCATCTACATAAATGATTGCTTTTTCTGTGATTAAATCTACCATGCCCACAAATTTCTCTTCAGCACCAATCGGCACCTGAATAGGAATAGGGTTTGCCCCTAACTTCTTCCTGATTTCTTCAACTACACCAAAAAAATCAGCACCTGTACGATCCATTTTGTTAACAAAGGCTACCCGTGGAACACCATAGCCGTCAGCCTGACGCCAAACCGTCTCTGACTGTGGCTGGACACCGCCAACTGCGCAAAAAACAGCAACAGCGCCGTCGAGTACCCGCAAAGATCTTTCCACTTCAACAGTAAAGTCAACGTGCCCGGGCGTATCAATAACGTTAACGCGATGACCTTTCCATTGGGCAGTAGTAGCCGCAGAAGTAATCGTGATACCCCGCTCTTGCTCCTGAACCATCCAGTCCATGGTAGCGCTACCTTCGTGGACTTCACCGAGCTTATGAACCTTACCGGTATAAAAAAGTATCCGTTCGGTAGTTGTGGTCTTACCAGCATCGATGTGGGCCATGATACCAATATTTCTTGTGTTTTCCAGTGAAAACTGTCTAGCTCCCAAAAAACTCAACCTCACAATCGCTATGTTAAACTGACCGACTTACCAACGGTAGTGAGCAAACGCTTTGTTGGCTTCAGCCATACGGTGAGTGTCTTCCCGTTTTTTAACAGCGCCACCTTGCCCATTAGCAGCGTCCATAATCTCAGCTGCTAGCCGTTCAGCCATAGTATGTTCGTTTCGGTCCCGAGAATAACTAACTATCCACCGGATTCCTAAAGCGGTTTTACGCTCGGGCCGTACTTCCACGGGTACCTGATAGGTAGCACCGCCAACACGTCTTGGCTTAACCTCAACCTGAGGCATAACATTATTCATGGCTTTTTCCATTACTTCAAGCGGGTCATTGCCGGTCTTTTCTTTAATAATATCCATTGCTGAATACATGATACTTTCAGCAAGGTTCCTCTTCCCATCCAACATCATCTTGCCGATAATTTTGGTTACCAGCTCACTGTTATATATAGGATCGGGTTTAGCAACCCGCTTGGGAACATGACCTTTCCTAGGCATATTTCCCCTCCTTACTCCCTATTCTGGGTGTAACTCTTATTATTTAGAACGTTTAGCACCATATTTCGAACGTCCCTGTTTACGATTGGCCACACCAGCCGTATCCAGAGCACCACGGACAATGTGATAACGTACACCAGGGAGATCCTTTACCCGGCCTCCCCTGATTAGAACAACTGAGTGTTCTTGCAGGTTATGACCTTCGCCTGGAATATACGCCGTCACCTCAACTCCATTAGTCAAACGTACCCTGGCAATCTTCCGCAATGCAGAGTTTGGTTTTTTAGGTGTAGCGGTTTTAACCACTGTACAAACCCCACGTTTTTGCGGAGAACCCAATTCGGAGAACCGGTGCTCAGCCTTTTTAGAGTTATACACCCACCGTAGTGCCGGTGCATCACTTTTTTGTGCTACAGCTTTACGGCCTCTTCTTACCAACTGATTAATAGTCGGCACCTATAGGCACCTCCTTCCCAAACGAAAGTCTAATTATTTTTAGGCTCCTTTAAAAGAGCAGCCACTGCTGCTCCAACTTGAATGGAGCAAGCAGCGCCTAACTGATCCATCGAAGGGACCTTGAGAAACTTGACCTTTTGCTCTTGACATTTCTGTTCAAGCGGTCTGATTACCTTGGGATCAGCATCGGCAGCGATGAAGACCAAGGCAACCTCTCCTTTGGTCAAGGCTTTGGCAGTTTGTTTTGCCCCAACTACCCTACGCTCTGGGTCATCAAGGATTGACAAATCCATCCTTCAACAACTCCATACTTGAGGAACGTCTATTAAAACACACTTTTGTATTTTAGCACCAGCTTTACAGGCTGTCAAGCTGAACTTAGCATTCCAATGAATTTTAATCAACTTTTACTACTTTCAGATGACGATACCTGCTCATACCAGTACCAGCTGGAATGAGTTTGCCGATGATGACGTTTTCCTTTAACCCTAACAACGGATCTACTTTACCTTTTATTGAAGCATCCGTCAATACTCTAGTGGTCTCCTGGAAAGAAGCCGCTGACAAGAAGCTTTCAGTTGCTAGGGAAGCCTTGGTTATTCCTAAGAGGACATCCTTATAGGTTGCTGGTTCGTGACCTTCTGCCACGACAGCCCGATTAACCTCTTCTAGCTCAAAAACATCGACTAACCCACCAGGAAGTAGTTCTGTATCACCTGGATCCTCTACTCTAACCTTTCTCAACATCTGACGGACAATAACTTCAATGTGCTTATCGTCAATATCTACACCTTGAGAACGGTAGACGTCTTGCACCTCTTGAACAAGATAAGACTGAACCGGCCGTACACCCCTGGTTCGTAGAATATCATGGGGGTTAAGGGCCCCTTCGGTAATCTGAATTCCAGGCGAAACCTGCTGCCCATCATCAATCTTAAGCCTTGCGCCAAAAGGAATCTGGTAGGTTTTCTCGCCGCCGTCGGTCTTAGCAATGATAACCTTGCGTACACCCTTGCTTTCCACCATTTTAGCGGCACCTTCCACCTCACAGAGGATACCCTGACCTTTGGGTTTACGTGCTTCAAAGAGCTCTTCTACTCGAGGCAGACCTTGGGTAATATCATCGCCAGCAACACCACCGGTATGGAAAGTCCGCATGGTTAACTGGGTACCTGGCTCACCGATAGATTGGGCGGCAATAGTTCCTACCGCTTCCCCTATCTGCACCGGTTCACCGGTTGCCAAGTTACGCCCGTAGCATTTGGCACAAACCCCATACCGTGATTGGCAAGTTAATACCGATCTGATTTTGGCCGACTTGAGACCCACCGCCTGAATCTTCCGAGCTTTTGACCTGCTAATCATCGTATTTTTGGCCACCAAAACTTCACCGGTCTCGGGATCAAGAATATCCTCGGCAGCTACTCGACCGTTTAACCGCTCAGCTAGCGATTCAATAACCTCGGGTCCATCAGTAATAGCGCTGACTTCGATGCTCTCTTTGGTTTCGCAATCTTCTTGACGGACAATAACGTCTTGAGCAACGTCAACTAGACGCCTAGTTAGATAACCTGAGTCTGCGGTCCGTAAGGCGGTATCTGCTAAACCTTTTCGGGTACCGTGGGTAGAGATAAAGTACTCTAACACATCAAGCCCTTCTCGGAAGTTGGATTTAATCGGAATTTCAATAATCCGCCCAGAAGGATCAGCCATTAAACCACGCATACCAGCTAACTGGCTAAGCTGTGATTTGTTACCTCGGGCCCCGGAGATCGCCATCATATACACCGGGTTGGTACTCTCTAGATTATCTAACATAGCCTCAGTAACATCTTCTTTAGCCTGGGTCCAGATATCGCATACCCTCCGGTAACGTTCTTCCTCAGTAATTAGACCCCGTCTATGTTGTTGATCAACCTTGGCTACCTCAGCTTCAGCAGCACCGATAACCTCTCTTTTCGCCGCTGGTATCTTAATATCAGAAACAGCAATAGTTGCACCAGAAACTGTTGCAAAGTGAAAACCTAGGTGTTTCAGATTATCCAAAAGTAACGCAGTTCCTGAGGGGCCTAGCTTTTCGTAAGCTTCGTCGATAACTTCGCCCAGTTTCTTTTTATCAATAGTTACATTCCAAAAACCTAGTTCAGCTGGGAGCGCATTATTAAAAATTACTCGTCCAACTGTAGTCTCTAGTAATTCGCCATCACGCCTAATTTTGACCTTGGCATGTAAAGCGACTATTTTGTGATAATAAGCCTGTTCAAGCTCGTCCTCATTGGCAAAAGCCATCCCTTCTCCTTGAACCCCCTCTTGATCCAAGGTCAAGTAGTAGAGTCCGATAACCATATCTTGAGTCGGTACCGCAATCGGCCGACCATGAGCCGGTGATAGGATATTGTTCGCCGATAACATTAATATCCGAGCCTCAGACTGTGCCTCTGCCGAAAGAGGAACGTGGACCGCCATCTGGTCACCATCAAAGTCAGCGTTATACGCAGTACAAACTAGCGGGTGGACTTGGATGGCCCGTCCTTCTACTAAAACAGGTTCGAAAGCTTGAATACCCAAACGGTGAAGGGTCGGAGCCCGGTTTAGTAAGACCGGGTGCTCTTTAATAACCTGCTCCAATACATCCCAAACCTCATCACGCATCCGTTCAATCATGCGCTTGGCGCTTTTAATGTTATGAGCGTGCCCCCCGTCTACTAACCGTTTCATAACGAAAGGTTTAAATAGCTCTAACGCCATTTCTTTAGGTAAACCACACTGGTGTAGTTTAAGCTCTGGCCCAACTACAATTACCGAACGTCCAGAATAGTCAACCCGCTTTCCTAAGAGATTTTGCCGAAAACGCCCTTGCTTACCTTTAAGCATATCACTTAGCGATTTTAAGGGACGATTGCCCGGCCCAGTTACTGGACGTCCCCGCCGTCCATTATCGATTAAAGCATCTACCGCTTCCTGTAACATCCGCTTTTCGTTACGAACGATAATGTCTGGAGCTCCTAACTCTAAGAGCCGTTTCAAACGATTATTACGATTAATTACTCGACGATAAAGATCATTTAAATCGGAAGTGGCAAACCGACCACCATCTAACTGAACCATCGGCCGTAATTCTGGCGGAATAACCGGAATAACTTCAAGGATCATTGACCCCGGTAAGTTACCTGATTTCCGGAAAGCTTCAACTACTTCTAAACGCCGTACCGCTCGAATCCGCCGTTGCCCGGTAGTCTCTCGTACTTCTGTCCGCAACTCGGCAGCGAGTTGGTCTAAATCGATCTCTTCCAGTAGCGTCTCAATAGCCTCGGCGCCCATTCCAGCTTTAAAACTAGCCCCGTATTTATCCCGCATCTCGCGATACTCAGACTCGGTCAAGAGCTGTTTTTTAGTTAGAGGGGTATCCCCAGGCTCTAAAACAATATAGGATGCAAAATAGAGGACCTTTTCTAAAGCCCGTGGTGAGATATCCAAAATTAAACCCATACGGCTCGGAATACCCTTGAAATACCAGATATGAGAGACCGGGGCAGCTAACTCAATGTGCCCCATCCGCTCCCGACGGACTTTAGCTCTAGTTACCTCAACACCACAGCGGTCACAAACGATCCCTTTGTAACGTACTCGTTTGTATTTACCGCAATGACATTCCCAGTCACGGGTCGGACCAAAGATCCGTTCACAGAACAAACCGTCACGCTCCGGTTTTAAGGTCCGGTAATTGATAGTTTCAGGTTTTTTAACCTCCCCGCTAGACCAGCTGCGAATCGTTTCAGGCGAAGCTAAGCCGATTTTAATTCGATCAAAATTATTTACATCTAACAACGGCCGTTCCCCCTTTAAAGTCTTGAAAAGGCGAATTATTCTTCATCCTCATCGTTATAGTCCAAACTATCATCTTCATCGTCCTGGTTAGAACCGATACCTTGGAGCAAGGTGAGTATCTCTTCCTCCGTAGTCTCATCGTCTAGATCGTCTGCATCAAATTCTTCATCTTCATCATCTTCCGGTAAACTAACCTCATCATCTGCACTATCATTTTCACTGTCATCTTCTTCATCGTCCAAGAATTCCTCAGCTTCTTCGTCAGATTCAGCTTCGTCATCCTCTGGTTTTCCACGCTCTTCCCGAACCTGAATATCTATACCTAACTCTTTAGCCATTTCACTAACATCCTCGTCTTCTTCCCGAATCTCTACTTCCTGTTGATCTTCAGAAATAACTCGAACATCTAAAGCTAGGCTTTGTAACTCTTTGATTAATACCTTAAAGGATTCAGGTACCCCAGGTTCAGGAATATTTTCGCCTTTTACAATTGCTTCGTAGGTCTTGACACGTCCGACTACATCATCAGACTTAACCGTTAGCAACTCTTGTAGAGTATAAGCTGCTCCATAAGCTTCTAACGCCCAAACTTCCATTTCCCCAAAGCGTTGTCCACCAAACTGAGCCTTACCACCCAAGGGTTGCTGGGTAACCAGGGAATAAGGTCCGGTTGACCGGGCGTGAATCTTATCATCAACCAAGTGAGCCAATTTCAACATGTAGATAATACCAACCGTAACCGATTCATCAAAAGGCTCACCAGTTCGCCCGTCGTAAAGAACGGTTTTACCATTCTCCGGAAGGCCAGCGTTTTTCAGCTCAGCCAAAACTTCTTCCTCTGATGCCCCGTCAAAAATAGGGGTAGCCACATAAAAGCCGGCACTCTTAGCCGCCCAGGCCAAGTGGGTTTCTAAAACTTGACCGATGTTCATACGGGACGGAACCCCCAAGGGGTTTAGAACAATCTCAACCGGTGTACCATCAGGTAAGAAAGGCATATCCTCTTCCGGCATAATCCGGGCAATAACACCTTTGTTACCATGTCGACCAGCCATTTTATCGCCCTCAGAAATCTTCCGCTTCTGGGCTAAGTAAACTCGAACTAATTGGTTTACACCTGGGGAAAGCTCATCCCCATTCTCCCGAGAAAAGACTTTAACATCAACTACTTTACCGCCGGTGCCATGAGGAACTCGTAAAGATGTATCTCGAACTTCCCGAGCTTTCTCACCAAAGATCGCCCGTAGTAAACGTTCCTCAGCGGTTAATTCGGTCTCCCCTTTTGGAGTAACCTTACCAACTAGAATATCACCGGGTCGGACTTCAGCACCGATTCGAATAATCCCCCGGGCATCCAAATCCTTTAGTTGATCCTCGCCAACATTAGGGATATCACTGGTAATCTCTTCGGCTCCTAACTTAGTGTCTCGAGCCTCACATTCGTATTCCTCAATATGAATCGAAGTAAATACATCTTCCTTAACCAATTTTTCACTTAGAAGAATTGCATCTTCATAGTTATAGCCTTCCCAGGGCATAAACGCCACTAGTACGTTACGGCCTAAGGCTAACTCTCCTTCATCGGTAGACGGGCCATCAGCTATAACATCGCCTTTCTCCACTCGTTGACCTTTACGGACTATTGGCTTTTGGTTAAAGCAAGTACCCTGGTTGGATTTTTCAAATTTTGCTAAGTCGTAGCGGTCTAATTTACCGTTGCTATTTTTAATTACTATCTGGGTAGCTGTAACCTTTTGAACTACCCCAGACTCCCGGGCTAAGACAACGACACCAGAATCTTTTGCCGCCTTAAACTCCATTCCGGTCCCAACAATAGGAGCGTCTGTAGTTATTAGGGGTACAGCCTGACGTTGCATGTTCGAACCCATTAAGGCCCGAGAAGCATCGTCGTTCTCTAAAAACGGAATCAAAGCTGTCGCGATACTAAAAACCTGTTTCGGGGAGACATCCATATAGTCGACATCTTCCCGGGGAATAATGATAATCTCATCCATGTAACGGGCGGTCACCCGATCATGGACAAAGTATCCGTTTTCGTCGACCGGTTCGTTAGCTTGACAAACTACATAGTTATCTTCCTCGTCAGCTGTCAAATATTCAATTTCGTCAAGAACCCGACCATTATCTACTTTCTGGTACGGCGTTTCGATAAAGCCATACTCGTTAATCATGGCGTAAGTACAAAGTGAGCCGATTAGCCCAATGTTCGGTCCTTCCGGGGTCTCAATAGGACAAACACGTCCATAGTGAGAATGGTGTACGTCTCGAACATCAAAACCAGCACGTTCCCGACTTAATCCCCCTGGTCCTAGCGCACTTAAACGCCGCTTGTGAGTTAATTCAGCCAAGGGGTTAGTCTGATCCATAAACTGTGAAAGCTGACTCGAACCAAAAAATTCTTTAATCGCTGCTACTACCGGTCGAATATTAATCAGAGCCTGGGGAGTAATAATATCTACATCCTGGATAGTCATCCGTTCCCGGACTACCCGCTCCATTCTAGCCAAACCGATTCTAAACTGGTTCTGTAGTAACTCACCTACAGATTTCAGTCGCCGATTACCTAAATGGTCAATATCATCGACATTACCAATACCATCGTAAAGGTTAAAAAGATAACCGATAACAGCTAATATATCCTCTTTTACTATGGTTTTAACATCAGGTTTTGGTGCCCCATTCGATAGAATAGCTACCACATGACCAGCAGCCGTCTTCACTTCAACCCGGGTAACCCTAGCGTCTTCAATAACGGCAGCTAATTTTTTGTCAATTTTAGTACCGGCTTCAGCTATAATTTCACCGGTTTCCGGATTAGCCACCGGTTTAGCTAGCACCTGGTTCACTAAACGATGCCGAATCCGTAATTTTTTATTAACCTTGTACCGGCCTACTGAGGCTAAATCATAGCGCCGTGGGTCGAAAAAGAGCGTATCAAAAAGTGATTCCGCACTTTCCACTGTCGGAGGCTCTCCTGGCCGGAGGCGCTTATAAATTTCAATCAAAGCCTCTTCTCGATTATTTGTTGTATCTTTCTCTAATGTACGGAGTAAGACCGGACTTTCACCGTAAAAAGCTTTTATATCGCTGTCAGTAGGATAACCTAATACCCTAGCTAACGTAGTAATTGGCACCTTACGAGTTCGGTCAATTCGAACATAAAGGTTCTTATGGGAATCGGTCTCAAACTCAAGCCAGGCACCTCTATTGGGAATAAAGTTTCCGGTATAGTGGTAATATCCGTTCTTATCCTGTTCCTTATCAAAGTAGACTCCAGGAGAACGTACCAGTTGGGAAACGATAACCCGTTCGGCACCATTAATAATAAATGTTCCCCGCTCGGTCATTAGTGGGAACTCACCC
>ENA-UOOR01004848-UOOR01004848.1-fermentation-metagenome-genome-assembly--contig:-NODE-4848-length-10349-cov-4.972411_pt1 | contig 10349 bp, 3 predicted proteins | sample MGYA00245780_ERZ724029 | MGnify/ENA primary metagenome ERZ724029 (study PRJEB28704, sample SAMN03018315) | fermentation metagenome | biome: anthropogenic terrestrial biome; feature: soil; material... | reverse complement strand
TTGCTTATACCCGTTTTCAAGTGATGAGGATATAAAATGGTAGAAATTAGAGAATTGGTAATTAAGACAACGATCAGTGACCAAAAAGCGGCTGGTAACGAAGACCGGACCGCAGGGAAAAAAGATCAGGACCTCATCAAATCTTGTGTAGAGGAGGTCCTGAAAGTTTTAAAAAGGGAAAAAGAAAGATAAAAGAGTGAATCGAAATGGCGATAAAAGACTATGGGAATCTCTTTAAGCTAACCATCAAAAACATGGTGACGAGTAAAGAATTCAAAGTAATGTTCAACCCTGAATCATACACGGAAACCTTTTCCAATATCTATCGGACGAAAGAAGATGTAAACACCGGGATGGAAGAGTATGTTTACGTCAAAACGAAGCCGCAAGATTTTAAGCTAAAAATCATCATTGACGGGACCGGGGTGACCAATTTTAATTCCCTCCTTTTCCCGGTCTTAAAAAACATGGGAAAAAGCGTGTATGATCAGGTCAACGAATTTCTGAAATTGGCCTGGTATCCGGAAGAAGGCCAAGTAAAGCCCCTATTGATCCAATGGGGTGATTTTTCCTACTACTGCTTTCTAAAGGATGTAACGATCAATTACACGTTGTTTGACCGGAAAGGCCATCCATTACGGGCAGAATTGGATGGTGTTTTTGTCAGTAACCCGGATCAAATGACGAAACAACTGAATAGCCGCTTTGATCTGAAACCGAACCAGGACCAAACCTCTCCTCCATCGGAGTTAGCCGTTACGTCTCAGCCCAAAAAAGACGTTTCGCCTAAACCAAACTCAGTAAATAATGAGGATACCGAGGCTAAAAATGGCATCGTGATCAGTGTCTCATGAGGGCGACGACGATGAAAAGCTTAAAGGCACAAATTCTCAGTGCGGGAGAGTTGGTCTCGTCTAATGTGATCAGTTTTGATCTGATCACTAGTGTGAATAAAATCCCCTATGCCCAGGTAGTAATCGGTGAAGGTGGCGAGGGAAACAAATCCGTCCTTGAGCTTAGTAACGAAACCTGTTTTCAGCCTGGACAGGAGATTGAGCTTCGGTTATCATCACCAGCCGGTGCAGCAGAGTTCCAAGGGATTGTGGTCAAACAGAATCTGCAGAAAATCAGCGGCCAATCATATCTCACCATTGATATTAAAGACAGCGCTTTCAAATTGTGTTTGACGAGGGAAAGCGCTGTTTTTATCAACCAGGATGATGTGGCGATCATTGGCAAGCTGGCCGAGAAAGCCGCTCTTACTGTGGAGTGCGGGGGAAAAACCCTAACCCATCAGCAAATGGTGCAGTATTACTGTACGAACTGGGATTTTATCGTTTCGCGGGCTGAGGCCAATGGGCTTCTGGTCTGTGTGGCCAATGGCGTAATTCAACTAAAAAAACCGGATTTATCCACCGCAACAAAAGTCTTAACCGAGGTTTATGAGTATGAGCTAGAAGTCGATCCCAGTAGTCAGTATCAGCAGGTGGACGGGGTCTGTTGGGACGTAAACGAAGTTAAACCGCTGAAGATTGCCCATACCAATAAAGACGTTACTTTAGAGGGCAACCATGATTTCGCCAAGTTGGGGGAAGGCCTAAGCCTTGATGCCTGTGTCTTGGTCAGCGGGATCCCGAGTAACGCTGCTGAAATGGAAGCCTGGGCCAATGCCTGCCGCCTCAAGAGTCGGCATGCGCTGGTGCAAGGCCGGATCTCCATTGCCGGAAATCCCCAACTCCAATTGGGTGATGTGGTGACCATCGCTGAAGCAGGAGAGCTCTTTAGCGCTACCGTTTTGATCTCCGGAATTCGCCATCGCATTACCAGTAATGGTTGGACCACTGATTTGCAATGCGGTCTTTCCAGTAAGTGGTTTTATGAAGAACACGCGCTGATGGATAAGGCGGCCGCCGGTTTGTTACCGGGGGTTAATGGTTTGCAGATTGGGATCGTGGAAGCTTATCCTGATGAAGGCGACCCGGATAAAGTACACCGGATCAAGGTCAAGCTTCCCGCCATTCATGAGCAAGAGAGTGTAATCTGGGCGCGGTTAATCCTGCCTTATGCCGGAAGCCAACGGGGCGCCCATTGGGTTCCTGAAGCAGGTGATGAAGTAGTGGTTGGCTTCTTCAACGATGATCCCCGGTATCCGGTGGTACTTGGTTCGTTATATAACGGCCAGGCCGAGCCCCCGCTGGCGTTGACGAAAGAAAACAATGAAAAGGGGTTTATTACCCGCAGCGGTAGTAAAATTGTATTCACTGACGAGCAGGACAAGGAAAGAATGGAAATTTCTACACCCGCAGGCAACACCGTTTTATTGGAAGACGAAAAGGGAATTACCATTCATGACAGCAATGAGAATAAGATCATCCTGAACGATCAAGGAATACATCTTGAGGATAGTTCCGAAAACAAGATTACCGCCAACAATAAAGGCACCGTGGTGGAGGACACCAATAAAAACGCGTTTATCCTGAATAAGCAGGGTATTGAGGTGAAAGACGCCAGCGGTAACAGTATTAATTTGAGTAGCGCCGGTATTGAACTAAAGGATATGAATGGAAATAAAGTGGCGTTGGAAGCAGGAGGAGTCACGATCCAAAGCGGGGCTAATGTTACAGTGAAAGGAAGCATGATTAACCTAAACTAGGTTTAACTTAGCTGGATGCTATATTAAAGCTTATTTTAGTGTCGTAACGCCTTAATTCATGTTTTATGGATTAAGGCGTTACCATATTATATCCAAAAGCGAGGAGGGATCAGATGGACGCCACAGATCTTTTGGGTACGGGTTGGCGGTTTCCACCCCAATTCTCCAAAAATGGTCAAAAAATGTTGCTGGGTTCGGATGGAACTGACGTCCGCGAGTCTTTAGAGATCTTGCTCTCTACTTTAGTCGGGGAACGGCTTTACCGTCCGGATTTCGGTTGCGATCTGAAGCGTTTTATGTTTGAAGAAGTGAACAGCGCCTTGGCTACGGAGATCAGAGAAATGATTGTGGCTACAGTCAATGCCTATGAGCCTCGGGTTGAGATCACTGAAATTACCATTACCGAGGCTGAGGAGAGCGCTTATACTTTGGTGATCAACATCGACTATCGTATTGTAGCCACGAATAGCGCAGAGAGTATGGTGTACTCGCTGGCTTTGTTTTAGGGCTGTTTGCGTTGTCATTTAATAAAAATATATTAAAAAAGGGTATGGTCATGAACAATAAAAAGAACAGATCAGGAACAAGTCAGGATGATCGAGGACTAAAGGAATTACAATCAAATTACGTTTCCGTGGAAGAACGCTCAATGGTGGATTTGCTGATGTATCTCCGGGCCTATGCCAAAAAGGTACGGTTTTACAGTGCAAATCAACAACACACCGAGTTTTGGTCGAAGTTTTTATGTTTTTCCGATGAAAAGCTTCTGGAACTGGCGGAATTTGCCGAGGACCCGGCGCTTTTTAGTGATGACCCTATACGACTAGCGAAATACTCCCAGCCCCATCTGGCGCTTTTGTTAACCTTCTTAAAGCTCTTGCGGTATCCGCAAGCGCAATTTGCCGCCTTGACTGAGCAGAATGTGGAGTATTTTTATAAGAACATTCTTAAACTGAACGAGCGGGCGGAAGTTCCCGACCAAGCCCATGTAATCCTGTCTTTAGCCCGGGATGTACGGGAGCATCTCTTGGCAGCAGGGACGTTGTTTAATGCCGGTAAAGATCAGACTGGGGTTGATCTCCATTACCTCGTCCAGGAAGATGTGGTGTTAAACAAGGCACAAGTAGCGGAGGTGAGAACCCTCCATTTTGACAAGGCGGTTACTGATCTCAAGTATGTCCATGAGCGTAATCAGCGGGGAGATGCGGGCTTCGAGGCGATCTTATGTTTGGTCTTGGGTAATCTTCCTAGTCTTCCTCCCTATAGTACCCCGGCTGGACGGCAGATCAAAGTTAATGCCGCCTATTTACGGACAGAAATATATAAAAGGATCAAAGGGAAAGAGAAAGACGAATTGTCGCCGGGTGACGCCACCTATATCTTTGAAACGCTTTGTTTCCGAAGTCTAAAGGATTTCCAGTATTGTCTGGATTTATTGTACCGAGAGCTTAACCGGGGGTATGTTGGGGTGACCTTCCCGGAGGATCAGGAGTGGGAAAAAGCCTATCAGATCCTGGCCATGGTGCACAAGGAAAGAATCGCCCGGACGCGGAGAGCACAACTGAAAGCCATCCATCAGGCACAGGGTTTCGAAAAGATGATGGAGTTTGCTTTTGGTGAGCCTGGACCCGGCGATCTGCTCTATAAAATGCCTGGCGCGATCAGTTCATTGCAGGAGTTGGCCGCTACAGCTAATGAAGCAACCCGGCAATATATTGAACACAAATTATGTATGTCGGTTGAAGATTTTCGGCGAATCATGGCCCAAAAGGACCAAGCTTTAACGGGGATCGCCGGGGAAGAAGTCTATACACTCCTTGAGACCGCCTGGACTAAAAAACGGGGCTATGTTTATCCGGTCATCGGCACCGAAATCATCCAAGGCTTTTATGCCGATCATATTTTTTCCGCTGATCGGGATGAAATCGCGGGTGAATTTGGCGCTTTCGGCTCATCAGGGACGGCCGATTCTGCGGTTGGAGTAGACTTGGGTTTTGCTGTCAGCTCCCCTTTACTCCGCCTGAATGAGGGAAAGAGAGAAATCGAGGTTGTTCTCTCCTGTGAAAAAGGCACACTTGATTATGACAAGCTCTCCGCCTTGATGGCCCATCAGGACAAGCTCTTCACGACGGAGCTGAGCGTAGCGGAAGGCTGGCGGGAGGCGGAGGATGTCGACTTTGCCGCCGGTAAGTTCGTCATTAAGCCGGAATTACAGGCCTTCAGCAGGGAAGATACTGCTTTGGTCTGTGACACGGTAAAGTATCCCTTTTTGAATCAGGATGCGGTCGGTACTTATCTTGGCTTTGCCAACGGTAAGGTGTATCGGGTGGAAGCTTATGAGGAAGCGGAAAGTAGAATCTACCTAAAATCAATTGGTTTGGAGCAAGTCGCCGGTGTCAACAGCTGGTTCAAGCGACTACGCCCAAAAACTTTTGTCACGGAGCTAAATACACCCTTGGCAGTTTCCCGTTATGCCCAGAAGGTTACCAGTACAATCGAGACCTTTGACCAGATGCATGAAGGGAAGTACTTTGTGGATCAAAACGGGAAAATCTTTCTGATTAAAAGGTTTATCACTGCTGCCGAGGTGGAGGTGGGTTACTGCGGTGAATTAAATCCGGAAGCGACAGGGCCTTTCAGCGATCTCGATCGCTTATTCTGGAATAAAGTCTGGGAAACTGTGGAACTTGAGGAGATGGCGGACGTGGCAGCCGGTGCCCTTGACGGGCTGGTGATCTCTGGAGTGTATGCCGCTAGGAAAGATTTTACTTTCAATGTAACCGATGGGGGATTGAAAGTCTCCTATCCCGAGGGCGCGAACGTACAAGAACTGTTGGCGGCGTGGGAATTATGGCAGGACCAGCCAGGAAACGATCCGGGCCGTTATGAGCTTCAAGGAAACAAGAACGGGCTCACACCGCTCAGCGCCATAGAGAAGCAACTGGAGAAGAGCGGAAAGATGATCAAACGCTACGAAACGCTGGAAGCAGGCGGGCTTCGGATCACATACGGTGGCCGTCCGGTTGACCCGGCGGCTTTGGAAATCAAAAAAGCTTCAACTAGCGAAGCCCAGGCGAGTTTCGCCATTTCCGATTATACCTTAATCATCACCCCGGGACGAGAGGCGCAGACGGCCAACCAGATTGCCGCTGCTTGGCGCCTGTGGCTTGAAGAGGGGCAAGAGGACCCGCAAGGTTTTCAGATCGAAGCTAACGACGAGCATGTCTGGGCCGCGGCCCCGGTTTCAGAATTGAAGTTATCCCCCCTTGATCGGCAGGTTAAGAAGGTTGATGTCTGTGATTCATACGGGGTCGGTATCCGTGTCTTGTATACCGGGCCGACGGCCGATGAGCCCAGACTGATCTTGCAAGAGAATGAGATTGATCTCTTTGATTTCGACATCTCCGGTCCAGTTTTATCTGTGAAATATCCCGCGATCAGTCAAACATCGGCATATGATCTGGTTACCGCCTGGGATGAGTGGAAAGGATCGGCCGTCAATGATCCGGGTAATTTCGACTTGCAAATGGTGGGGGATGGGCTCTGGACGGTTCAGGCCCGCACAGAAAAGGAATTGCAGGCCAGTGAGAATCAGCTTATTGAATGCACGATTCCGGAAGCCGGGATTATTGCTCGGTACAAACTAACTCCCGTTTCGGAAAACGCCATTGTGGAATTTATCCAAGGGGAACCAGTCCCGGAATTTACTTTTAGTTTTGCCTATAGTGACATCTTAGATGAGGAGCATAACAATCTTCCCACCAAAAAGTTGACCATTTTTTACTCGCCTTTACCAGAAAACCAGAACCCGGTGCTGCAAACTGCGTACCGTCGGCAACAGGTACAGGCGCTTTTGAGTAAATGGAACCGGGAATATAACAAGCATGGTTTCTCTTTGTCGCCGATCGATGAGAACGCCATGTGGGCGGATGCTTTTCCCGAGGAAAAGCAGGTCAATTTTATGGATGATTTGAACTATGTTTGCACGGTCGACCCCAATGGCTTTATTGTTAAGTTTAGGCCGGACGGGGGGGATCCGACTCAACGGCAAAAGGCGCAGGTGGCGATGGAGGAGAACACCAGTGATTATTTTGCTTTTGAATTGCACAATGATTACTATCAAAATTTAAAGATCTTATTCATCAAGTACCCGACGACGCGGAAAAACCGGACCGTGGCGGAACTATTGAAAGCATGGAAAAATGAAGACCAGTCTTTACTGGAAGCAGGGAGCCCATCCTGGACGGTTGACGGGGAACTGCGTGAATTCCAGTTGTTATCGACCGGGACCGGGAAATGGCAGCTGACCGGCATTACTGATCTGCCATTAACGGCCGAAGTAACAGACGATGTGGGCCTGACTGACCCGGTTAATCAACGCTATTATCAGTACCAAACTGCGGATGTGAACGGGTTTACCCTTTATTACACCGGACCGCGCCAAATAACGCCCCAGTTGACCATCGCCGAGAGCGCAGGAGAAGATTTCCGGATTGAGCTTTCTTCCAGCTATGACCCTTATTATGATCTGAAGATTGGCGAGGCGCTGATCATTGAGTATCCCAAAAAGCCGGAGCGGCGGCGGATCAAGGATCTTTTAGCGGAATGGGAGCGCTACAAACAGAGTTTGGCGGGAGAGGACAACTGGATTTTCGGGTTTGAGCTGGTGGACACTTCGCCGACACTCAAAGAACGGGCCAAAACTGCCCTCCTCACCACCGGTGATATGGTCCGGGAATATCAGGCTTGGGGGGCGGACGGCGTTTGTTTTACCTATACCGGACACCGGGAGGATCCCATGGTGCTGGTGGACCCGATCCGGGATTTTTCCGATGATAGCCTGGGCAAAAAATTATTATGGGATAATGGAGAAATATTTACCGTCACTGATAAGTTAGATCATCATAATGTCACCGTTGACCCGGAGACGGAGCAGATCTCCTGTTACGATCAGATTAAACTCCTTCCGGAAGATGCTGTCTGCTTAGAGGCGCTTAAATTCACCATTCGGTTGGACGCCGATTTCCCGGCGGTTAGGCCGGGAGACCAAAATGGTATTACGTCTGAACCGGCAATCAAAGTATTATTCCAAGGACAAGCGGATGGCAGTAGCCAAAACGGGGTTGCTGATTTTTACGCTTGTTTTAAATCAGTTTGTCTGGAACGGATTGACTTAAGGGTTAAGGTGCAAGGAATAAAAGACATCAAGATGCGCGGTGATCTGGCGCTGATTAATCCGGATAATGCCTTCGCCCCCTTTGGACAGACCCCGGAGGCCCCGGCGCGGTTTTATTTTGCCAATTCCGAAATTTGCACCAAGAAGCTGGATGCTATGACGGTCAATGTGAACTGGGCAAAAAATGAGCCGCTCACCGCTGATGGTCTCCCGGATCTGGAAAAATACTATTTTGCCTATTCCCATTGCGGATTGGACCGGGTGGGTACCATAAAAAATGAGGATTTCGAGGTCAAACTGGAGTTTCTCGACAGAAGGGCCTGGGTTCCGATTGGCCGCGGGGCACAAGGATTATTCAATAAAAGTTGGTCCTATCAGGAGTTTAGTAAGCAAACTTATCAAGGTGAGTTGTTTCCGGGGCAACCGGAACTACCCAAAGATCCGCTGGAATGGCCCAGATATTACCAGCTTTTACTCACCACACAAGGTTTTCTCCGGAATGTCCATGGTCAGGTCTTGGCTGCTGTTACTGATGCTGCACGGAGAAGTGAGGTCGCCCGCAATCTTTACGACACGATCAAAGATGAGATCAACAACTATGAAGAGCAGGTTAAAGCGGCTAAATTAGCCGAAGCGGAAGCTAGAGAAAAAGGGGATGCTTATTATCCTCAAGCCATCCGCGAAGCGAGGCGCTTACCTTCTTTACCGGAAAATGATCAAGAGATGGGTAGTCTGGTCGTAAAGGATCCCTATACGCCGGTTATCCACTCGATGAGCATTGATTATCAGGCTTCAACTCAGATGGAGTTGGCAACGGCTTCCGGTCGATTGTGGCCGGGGGAAACACCGATCCGCGTCTTCCGGTTCAACCCCTTCGGCTCTGAAACTCTGGAAAAGGCCGATGTTGAGGAGAAAGTTTTCTTGTTACCCCAGTATGAACACGAGGGGTATTTATTGATCGGCCTGAAAGACGTAGCGCCGCTCCAGACGGTCTCCTTGTTGTTTCAGATGATTTCCGGCAGCGGCGATGTGAACTTGACAGCGCCGGAAATAACCTGGAGTTATCTGGCAGAAAACAAGTGGGTTCCCTTCAGTGCGGCGGAGATTCTGAAGGACAAAACCGGTGGATTACAGGATACGGGGATTATCCAATTCCAAATTCCGGCGACCGCTACCTGCGGGAATACGGTTTTACCTTCCGGCTTGTATTGGATTCGCGCCGAAGCGGTTGAGAATATCGGTGCTGTTCCTAACATCTTGGCGATCGAGGCCGGGGCGGTTTGCCTTACCTATCGCAACAACAATAATGACCCGGAACATCTGGCCACCCCTTTGCCCGCCAATCGCATTACCGAACTAACGGTCAGAGATGGGGCAATTAAAAGGGTCGCCCAACCATATTCGTCCTTTAACGGCCAACAGCAAGAGACAAAAGTCGAGTTCAATGTGCGCGTCAGTGAGCGGCTGAAGCATAAGAATAGGGCATTAACCTTGGATGATTATGAAAAATTAATCTTGACCCGTTTTCCCCAGATCTACAAGGTGAAATGCTTGCCCCAAGACGAACTGGCCACCTTTGAGTCAACCTGGCACCGGGGAGAAGTGGTGGCGATTGTCATCTTGAAGAACTCGAACTCATTTCCATTTTTCCCGCTGAAACCGAAGGCGCCTGCCAATCTATTGGCGGAAATTGAGCAGTATATGCAAGGATTAATGCCGTCCCAAGTTAAGTTTACAGTAGTGAATCCCCGTTTTGAAGAGGTCCAATACCGGTTGGCAGTGAAATTCGTGGATGGCGCCGACCGCGGCTTTTACCTCAATCGGCTGAACGAGGATTTAAAACGGACCTTGTCACCCTGGGCTTATGAAAAGGAAGCGGACCTGTCATTCGGGAGTGCGATTTACAGTTCTTCTCTCATTTATTTCCTGGAAAACTTGGACTATGTGGACTATGTGGCCAATTTCTATCCGTTACACCAGACGATTCACCATAAAGGCTATACGGAGCAGATTCCGCTGTTTTTAACCGAGGACAATGCTGTAACCACCAAATATCCTGATTCCATCCTGGTTTCTGCGGGTAATCATGTGATTGATGTGATCACGACCGAGTTTTTTGACCCAGGCGCATTTCGGGGCATCGGACACATGAAAGTTGGTTTCGATTTCTGGATTGACCGTCCCGGGGCTATCTTTGCCGTTGGGATCGGTGCCATGGAGATTGAGGCGTGGCCGGTCCGGCGGTATGCTTTTGCCGGTCTTCCGGTGGAAGTAAAGGTCAAAGCAATCATTCGTGGCCAAGAGTATGCGGAGGATCAATTACCCACTCAGCTCTCGTGGTCTGATTCGCAAATGATCTGGGATGCGCTCTTGACGGCCGGGTATTTAGATGAGAAGAAAGGGTATATCAACCCTGATCAGGACCTTTATACCACCGGTCTTAAACTGCCGGAGGAGCGGAGTCTTGAGGATTATCTGCGGGACAACTTGTCCCAGTTAACCTTTGGGATCAGCGTCTCT
>ENA-UOOR01004847-UOOR01004847.1-fermentation-metagenome-genome-assembly--contig:-NODE-4847-length-10349-cov-63.553721_pt1 | contig 10349 bp, 11 predicted proteins | sample MGYA00245780_ERZ724029 | MGnify/ENA primary metagenome ERZ724029 (study PRJEB28704, sample SAMN03018315) | fermentation metagenome | biome: anthropogenic terrestrial biome; feature: soil... | reverse complement strand
AGTGTATGAGAATTATTCCTGCCATAGACATTATTGACGGAAAGTGCGTCCGCCTGACCAAAGGCGATTACAGCACCCAAAAAATATACAACGAAAATCCGGTGGAGGTTGCGAAAACGTTTGAAGCCAATGGAATCCGGTATTTACATTTGGTTGACTTGGATGGAGCTAAATCAAAACACATTGTTAATAAGGATATTTTGAGAAAAATATCAACAAAAACTTCATTGACGGTTGATTTTGGCGGAGGCATCAAAACCGATGAAGATGTGCGCATCGCTCTCGAAAACGGAGCCGTACAGGTTACGGTGGGAAGCATAGCCGCTCAGGAACCGGACCTGTTTTTAAAATGGCTGTCGGTATACGGTCCGGACAAGATTATCTTGGGTGCCGACAGCCACGGCAGAAAAATTGCCACTCACGGATGGCAGCAGCAATCGGAACTGGATGTTGTGGATTTTATTGCCGGTTATGAACGCAAAGGCGTAACATACGTGATCTGTACCGACATCTCGAAAGACGGTATGCTGCAAGGCACTTCCAATGAGCTTTACGCTGAAATTCTCCGGGAGACCGGAGTTAAGCTGATTGCCAGCGGTGGTGTTTCATCGATGGACGATCTGACAAAGGTAAAGGAGTTAGGTTGTGAGGGAGCCATTATCGGCAAAGCTCTTTACGAAGGGAGAATTAGCCTGGACGAGTTATGCGTTGCGGGTTTTCTATAACGGGTTTGAAAGAACAAAAAATATAAACTTATATGCTTAAAAAAAGAATTATTCCCTGCCTCGATATCAAGGATGGCCGGACGGTGAAAGGCGTTAACTTTGTGGGGCTTCGCGACGCCGGCGACGCTGTGGAACTGGCCAAACGTTACGTCCAGGAAGGTGCGGATGAACTGGTGTTCCTCGACATTACCGCTACCGTTGAGAAACGGAAGAACCTGACCGGACTGGTTGAAAAGATTGCCCGTGAAATCAACATCCCGTTCACCGTGGGCGGTGGCATAAATTCGGTGGAAGATGCGCAGGCAATTATCAAAGCGGGAGCCGACAAGGTGAGTATCAACACTGCTGCTGTAGATCATCCGGAGATCGTTTCGAAAATCGCTGCGGAATTCGGCAGCCAGTGTGTTGTGCTGGCGATCGACACCAAGCTTGAAGACGGTGAATGGAAGGTTTATATTCACGGGGGCAGGACTCCTACTCCACTCCATGCCGTCGATTGGGCACTGGAGGGAGAACGGCGCGGTGCAGGGGAAATCCTGCTTACATCGATGAACAACGACGGCACCAAAAACGGTTTCGCGCTCGATGTCACCGCCGCGGTTTCCGCAGCCGTCAATATTCCTGTTGTCGCCTCGGGCGGTGCGGGAACAATGCAGCATTTTGCCGATGTCTTCCAACAGACAAGGGCAAGCGCGGCGTTGGCAGCAAGCATTTTTCATTTCGGCGAAATACCGATACCCCGGTTAAAACAGTTTTTAAAACAACAGAACATTGAAGTGAGGATTTAAAAAAGCAGAAGAATTATGACCATCAATTTCAAAAAATCCGGAGGATTGGTTCCGGTAATCATCCAGAACACCTATACGTTGCAAGTGCTGATGCTTGGCTACATGAATGAAGAAGCCCTCGAAAAAACCAAAGCGGAAGGGCGGGTTACTTTTTTTAGCCGCAGTCAGAACCGGTTATGGACAAAAGGAGAAATTTCCGGAAATTATCTTATCGTGAACGAAATCCGGGAAGATTGTGATAACGACACGTTGCTGATCAAAGCCCTTCCTCAGGGACCCACCTGCCATACCGGAGCCACAACCTGTTTTTCCGAAGAAACACCGAAAGGTTTTATCTATGAGCTGGAAAAAGTGATCGAACAACGGATTGAAACGAAAACCGAAGGATCCTACACGAGCAGGCTTTTCAACAGCGGAGTGAATAAAGTGGCGCAAAAAGTGGGTGAAGAAGCCGTTGAACTCGTTATTGAAGCCAAGGACAACAACATCGACCTGTTTAAAAACGAAGCGGCCGACCTCCTCTACCACTTCCTGATCCTGTTGAAGACAAAAGCGTTGAAACTGGAAGACATTGAAGGAGTGTTGAAAGGAAGGCACAAGTAGGCGGAAGTTTCCGGATAACGACAAAAAAAATCACGTATATAAAATACGTGATTACCTAAAACAAATCTAAGAGAGAAAGCACTTATTACCAGTGCATTCGGGTGGAAAACGGGATTCGAACCCGCGACCTACGGAACCACAATCCGTCGCTCTAACCAACTGAGCTATAACCACCGTGTCGTAAAGTGGGTGCAAAGATAAATAATTTTCTTCATTATCCCAATAAATTTTCAAAAAATCAAAAAAATGCATTTATTCCTGTTTTTCTTGTTTAAAAATTGTATTTTTGAAGTTATAACCGATTAACAGCAATAATTGTGACGAATAAAGTTAAACTCTCCATACTGGGTATATCGTTCAGCCAGGTGCAAGCCGGAGCGTATGCGCTTATATTTGCCGAAGAGAACGGTATACGCCGCTTACCGATTGTGATTGGTACGCCCGAAGCGCAATCCATTGCCATTGTAATGGAAAACATGACCCCGCCCCGCCCCCTGGCACACGACCTGGTTTACAATATTTTCAAATCCTTACGTATCGAGTTGCTGGAAGTTTTTATTTATAAATTTGAGGACGGTGCTTTTTTCGCCGAATTGCTGTTGCGCCAAGACAACCGGGAATTTCGCATCGATTCCCGTACTTCGGATGCAGTGGCCATTGCATTAAGAACCCATTCACCCATCTTTACCACAGAAACCATTATGAAGAGTATGGCCATTGTGTTTGATGAAAAAGAGGTGCTTTCCACGGATTTCCAGAACAAGGACGCGGAGGTGGAAGAGATTCCGGAAAATATGGAAGAGGTGAGGATAGACGCATTAAAAAAACGACTGGAGGAGGCCATTAAAGACGAAGATTACGAGTTGGCGACAAAGCTTCGCGATGAGATAAACCGCCGTCAGGGTGCAGAAAATGGCTGATACGGTTTTTTATTCGCCGGGTATCCGGCATTTGCAGCAGTTGCCTGAACAGGAATCGCTACATTGCGTAAAAGTGCTTCGAATGAAAGAAGGGGATAAATTGACCGTTACCGACGGTAAAGGTTTCTTTTACCCCTGTACGTTGATTCAGGCGCATCCCAGGCATTGTGTGGTTAGCATAGACGGGGAAGTTGCGCATCCCAAAACGTGGAGTTTTAACCTGCACATAGCTTTTGCTCCTACCAAAAACATCGACAGGATGGAATGGTTTGCCGAGAAAGCCACCGAATCGGGAACAGACCGGTTTACACCGTTACTTTGCCGCTTTTCGGAGAGGAAGGAGTTGAAAACCGAAAGGTTGGAAAAAATCGTCGTTTCGGCAATGAAGCAGTCGCAACAAGCCGTAATGCCGGTTATTGACGAGATGGATCCTTTCCACCTGTTTGTTGAGAAACCGTTTGCTGGACGGAAGTTTATCGCGCACTGCCACCCTACCCCAAAAACAGCGTTGGCCAAAACCTACCAAAAGGGAGAAGATGCCCTGATTCTTATCGGTCCCGAAGGGGATTTCAGTGAAGAAGAAATTCAAAAAGCCGTCAGTCTCGGTTTTGAACCGGTGAGTTTAGGTGAAAACCGCTTGAGAACGGAAACGGCCTGTCTGGTGGCTTGCCATACCTTTCACGTGTTGAATTTAACGTAAAAAACGATGAAAGAAACGACCGGACCGATACTGAAAGAACTTGCGGCACTTTTTCTTAAGCTGGGTATTATCGGTTTTGGCGGACCGGCTGCGCATATCGCCATGATGCAGCAGGAAGTGGTCGAAAAAAGGAAGTGGCTCACGGAACAGGAGTTTCTCGACCTTCTGGGTGCCACCAACCTGATCCCCGGTCCCAACAGCACCGAGATGGCCATCCATATCGGACAGGAGAAAGGAGGTTGGAAAGGGTTGATCATTGCCGGAGCCTGCTTCATTTTTCCTGCAGTGTTGATTGTCGGCTTTCTGGCATGGCTGTATAAGGATTACGGTCAGCTACCGCAGGTTCAGCCTTTTATATACGGTATCAAACCTGCTGTCATTGCCGTTATCCTTGGAGCCGTATTTCCGTTGGCAAAAAAATCGATAAAATCGGTCGAACTGGCTGTTATCGGTGTTCTCGTCCTGGTTTTATCGTTACTGAACATCAATGAGATATACCTGATGTTCGGAGCAGGATTGCTGGCGATACTGGTCGCCCGAATCCGGAACCGCCAGCAGATAAAACTGAACGGAATTTTTCCCCTGGCGTTGTTGCAACCAACAATCCCAGCCCTGTTGTCGGTTTCCAACGTCAACCTGTTTTTGATTTTCCTGAAGATCGGAGCTATCTTGTACGGCAGCGGTTACGTGTTGTTCGCTTTTTTGGATACGGAACTGGTTGCAACCGGGTTCATGTCGCGCCAGCAACTTATCGATGCCATTGCCGTTGGCCAGTTTACTCCCGGCCCCGTTTTTACCTCGGTTACCTTTATTGGTTACCAGATCAACGGTTTTTGGGGAGCCGTAATCTCTACCGTCGGTATCTTTTTACCCTCTTTTGTGTTTGTTGCGTTGTTGAATCCCGTCGTAAAGAAAATGCGAAAATCAACGCTTTTCTCCCTGTTTCTCGATGCCGTGAACGTTGCATCAGTAGCCATTATCGCGGCCATTTGTTTTATAATGGGGAAAGAAACCATAACCGATGCGCGAACAGTTGTTATCGCAGCGTTAAGTATGGCTGTGGTCTTTCGTTATCGGAAAGTCAACAGTGCGTTTATCGTGATCGGCGGCTCTTTGGCAGGATACCTGTTGTCGCTGATTTGATTTTTTACTAATTTTGATGCTTTAAACCCAACCGAAAAAATTACAAACAGATGAAAAAACTTTTTTCAACTTCCCTCCTTTTGGCCATATTGATTTTAGCCGTGGGATGTCAAAGCAACGAAAAGAAGCTCCCGAGAATAGCCATCGCCGGACTTGCCATTGAGTCGAGCACGTTTTCACCCGCCGTTTCCCACGAAGATGCGTTCCGGGCAAGGTATGGCGACAGTGTTTTCAGTTATTACCCTTTCTTTGCTGCCGATTCGGGCATTATCGACCGGGCGGTTTGGTTGCCGACCTTGCGCGGACACGCCATGCCGGGCGGCATTGTAAGCCGTGAAGCGTACGAATCGCTGGTGTCAAAAACTCTGGACAGCTTAAAAGCCAAACTGCCGTTAGATGCTATCTTTTTTGATATTCACGGCGCCATGAGCGTTCAGGGATTGGATGATCCCGAGGGCGATTTTCTGGTCCGCATACGCGAACTGGTGGGCACGGATGTGTTGATCTCCACCTCGATGGACCTGCACGGAAGCGTTTCGCCACGTTTGGCACAGAATACCGACTTAATTACCTGTTACCGTCTGGCACCGCACGAAGATGCCATCGAGTCGAAAAAAAGGGCGGTTACCAACCTTCTCGATCGCCTCGAAAACGGCAAGGGAAAACCTGCGTATAAAGCGTGGATTCCCGTTCCGATCCTGCTGCCGGGAGAAAAGACCAGCACCCGTATCGAGCCGGGGAAAAGCCTGTATGCACAGATTCCGGCGGTTATCGAAAAAGACAAGGTGATTGATGCATCCATCTGGATGTCCTACCCCTGGGCCGATGAACCCAGAAATCACGGTGTGGTGGTTGCTTACGGAGACGACAAGGAAGCCGTTGGCAAAGCTGCCGAAAAATTGGCCGCCCATTTCTGGAACGTGAGAAACGAGTTCGAGTTTGTAGCTCCCACCGTTTATTTGGATGAGGCTTTGGAAAAAGCGCTGGCGAGCGATAAAAAACCGTTTATCATCAGTGATATGGGTGATAACCCCACGGCAGGAGGAGCGGGTGATGTTACCTGGACACTGCAGGAGATACTAAAAAGGCCGGAATTGAAATCGTCACGGTCAAAGTCGTTGATTTACGCCTCCATTCCCGGCGAAGAATTTGTGAAGAAAGCCAAGGAGGTTGGTGTTGGCGGAAAAATTGACGCGACAGCCGGAGCGGCCGTAGATAACCGGTTCGCGCCACCGGTAAGGATCACCGGAACCGTTACGGCCATTCACGAAGGACATCCCAATGCCAAAACCGAAGTGGTGGTAAGAAACGGCAACACCTCCGTGATAGTCACCGAAAGACGGATGGCCTACCACTACGAAAAGGATTTCACCAAACTGGGGTTAAATCCGCGTGAGACGGATATTCTGGTAGTCAAAATCGGTTACCTCGTACCTGAATTGTACAACATGCGTGCCGACTGGTTAATGGCATTAACGCCCGGCGGGGTTGATCAGGATCTTCTCCGGTTGGACTACAAGCGGATTAACCGCCCCATCTATCCACTCGATCCCGATATGGCCGATCCCGATCTCAACGCAACATTTATCCCGCTGTCGGATGAGATAAAAAGATGATCAGAATGACAAAGAAACAACGCTTCGCCTATGTGATGGACTGGTTCCTGGAAAACGCCGAGTCTTCCGAGACAGAGCTTCATTACGCCAACAACTATCAACTGCTTGTTGCCGTCATCTTGTCGGCACAATGCACCGATAAACGGGTGAATTTGATTTCCCCGCGTGTTTTTGAGGCGTTCCCCACCCCTGAAGTCATGGCGGCATCGTCACCCGACGAGGTTTTCGAATACATAAAATCATGCTCCTATCCCAACAACAAGGCCAAAAACCTGGTGGGAATGGCAAGGAAACTTGTCTCCGATTTCAACGGAGAAGTTCCGTCAACCATCGATGATTTGCTGACCATTCCCGGTGTGGGCAGAAAAACAGCCAACGTGATGTTGTCCGTTGCTTTCGATCTCCCTGCCATGGCGGTGGACACCCACGTTTTCCGGGTTTCCAACCGGATCGGGTTGACGGACAACTCGAAATCACCGCTTGAAACGGAGCGGGAGCTCGTCAAGCATATTCCCGAAAAATTGTTGACCCGGGCTCATCACTGGCTGATTCTACACGGCAGGTACATCTGTATTGCACGAAAACCCAAGTGCGGCATTTGCGGGCTGAGGGACTGGTGCAGGTACTATCAGCGTGAAGTTGTGGGATTGCCTCAAAAATCGGAATAATCTGCCGGACGCAAAAAAGTGATGTCGCTGTGTGAAACGTTGTTTTTATATTCGGGCAGAGAAGATAACTGTTTCCAGGCAGGGTCTACACGAAAGGCATCCCAGTGTGCATCCCTGTCTTCCTTATTTTCAAACGTTGTCATATACATCAGGTTGGGCATTTTTCCTCCTGCGACCACCTCGCTATAAAATACGGGGTTGAAATCAAGCCGGGTGAATATTTCCATTTCTCCGCCCTCGTTAAACATGTGTACTTTGTTCCGGAAAATCTTTTCACTGGCGCTCTCGTAACTGCGTAACTCATATACCCGTTGGCTTTTTGCTGATTTCAGGTTTGGAAGTTTCATTGCGGGCGCCAGTGGAAAAGCTTTTAAAAGTATGGTTTCCATCCGGTTGTATGCTGGCTTATTGTAAGGAACGTCCGCATACTCTTTGTTATTCGCATTAAATTTATCGTCTTTCATTAACCGCGTGTTGATCTCATCCACCGTATTCAACGATTTTAACGGGACAAAAAGATAAAGCGTTTTATTTGCGGAGGTATCGTTTGCTATTGCTTTAAATACGCCGACGGATTTAATTTCCATTTTGTGCAAGGCAGGGACCAATGCCTCTTTCAAGTAATTATCGAGAACTTTTTCCTGCTCGAATGTACTGTAATGATAAACCGTAAGTTGGTAAAATTCACGTTTTTGTTTTTTTTGTTGCGACCAAATTAGTTGGGGAGCCATAAACAGCACGGCGAATAACGGAAGAAAAAGTCTTGTTTTCATTGGATACGGTTGGATTAATATTTTTTGTAAATTGTTGTACTATGGTTTCACCGAAAACTTGTAGATGCAGCGGCTCGTGTATTTTTCCCCCGGTTTCAGGTAAGGGGATGGCCAATCGGGTTTATTGGGTGAATCGGGATATTTTTGCGATTCTAGGCAAACGGCGCTGCGTTTGTTATAGACGATTCCTCTTTTCCCGGTCATGGTGCCATTGAGAAAATTCCCGGCGTAAACCTGCAGCCCCGGTTCCGATGTATAGACATCCAGTTGAATTCCCGTAACGGGAGACACTACCGTGGCAGCCACCTGGGAGATATCACCTTTTGCGTTCAGCACCCAGTTGTGGTCATAGCCTTTGCCGTTTTTCAATTGAACGAAAGTGGTATCCTCAATGCGTTGTCCGATGGGTGTGGCAACCGTGAAATCCATGGGCGTGCCTTTCACCGGATCAATTTTTCCGGTGGTCATGAATGTGTCATCCACCGGGGTATACTCACCGGCATAGATTGTCAGAAGATGATCCAAAATCGTGTTGTTGGGGTCTCCGCTCAAGTTGAAGTAAGAATGATTCGTTAAATTCACAACGGTTTCCTTGTCGGTCTCCGCCTCGTATTGAATATCGACGGCATTATCGTTCGTCAGGCTCATGGTAATTTTCACGTTCAGGTTTCCGGGAAATCCGGCTTCACCGTCCTTTGAAAGATAAGCCAGCGCAACCGTCTGGCTGTCGGGTTGGATTGCCTTAAAAACCTTTGTGTCGTAACCTTCGGGACCACCGTGCAATGTATGACCGTAATTGTTTTGCGGAAGCTGGTATTCTACACCGGCGACCTTTATTTTTCCGTTGGCAATGCGGTTCCCGTAGCGGCCGATGGTTGCTCCCAAATTGTTGGATACGCTTGTATAACCCTGAATAGAGTCAAATCCGAGAACAACATCCTGCAGGGTCCCGGTCTTGTCCGGGACCATTACCGATACGATACGTCCTCCGTAATTCGTCACGGTAACTTCCATCCCGTTGGCATTTTTCAACACAAACAAATCGGTTGAATCGCCGTTTACTAACGATTGAAATTGACTTCTTCTTAACCCCGATAACGTTAAGGGTTCTTCAGGGGTTTCCTTTGGGTTGGACGTACAGGCAACGACAGCGATCAGCGCCAGCAATCCCGTTAATTTGTTCAGTTTCATCTTTTCTGTAGTTAAAAATTAAGTTTAGTGATTTGTTATTTAAAAACAAAATTAAGAATTAATTCAATGCTGCGTGCAATCAGTGATAATATTTAGAGGACAGGCCTATCAGATTCCAACGATGGACTTTTCCCTTTCACTACCGGCCAGCCGTTCTCCCAGCTGACCTTGTCCATCATCAGCACTCTTCCTTTGGGGTTATCCACCGAGACGGCGTGATAAAACACCCAATCCTGGTCTTTCTGGTCCTTCACGATCTCCGAGTTGTGTCCCGTGCCCACGAATTTGTGATTCTTCTGAATTAACACCTCGTGTTGGTTCTCCATCATGGGCCGACCTTGCTTATCGCCATAAGGGCCAAAAAGATTATCGGAACGGCCCACTACGGTTGTATAGGTGCTTTTAAGCCCTTCACAGCAGGATCCGACAGAGGCAAACAGGTAATAAAACCCGTTTCGTTTGTGTATATATATCCCTTCGTAAGCTGTGCCGGCAATTCGTTGCTTTTCGGCACCCGGCTTCACGTTAAGCCCGTCGTCAGAAAGTTCGATGGCGTAGATGCCCCGGAAGCTGCCCCAGAACAGGTATTTCTTTCCTGATTCTTCCACATAGAACGGATCGATGGAGTTTTTCACACCAATCTCATTGCTACGAAACAGTTTGCCGCGATCGGTAAAAGGTCCCTGAGGTTTATCAGCAGTAGCCACGCCTATCCCGCAGGTCCATTCTCCACCCCATACCGACATGGAATAGTACAACACATACTTTCCGTTAATGTAATTGATATCGGGTGCCCACAAACCGCCTTTCGGTTCAAATGTCGGACGGGTTGCATCGGTAAATGCAGTGCCAACAAATTTCCAGTTCACTAAATCTTGCGAGCGATAAATGGGCGTATTCCGGATATCTTCGGTTGCGTAAAGGTAGAAATACCCGTCGTTCGCCTGGATCACTGTCGGATCGGGAAGACTGTAATTAATTACCGGGTTTTTGTAGGTGTTGCTTTCCAGCGAATTTAACATTACGGTACCATTGGCTTTACACGAAATTAGAAGCAAAAGCAGGAATAGTTCAATAGGATGAAACATAAAACTGTTTTTTTTACAAATGTATAAAAAGAGATTTGTAAAAACGAAAATTTTACACTTATCCAATGCTTATCCTGCCTCAATAGTCCGTTAAAAATTTACTATATGAGTCATGCAGCAATGGCTGCAAACTC
>ENA-UOOR01004846-UOOR01004846.1-fermentation-metagenome-genome-assembly--contig:-NODE-4846-length-10351-cov-2.420746_pt1 | contig 10351 bp, 9 predicted proteins | sample MGYA00245780_ERZ724029 | MGnify/ENA primary metagenome ERZ724029 (study PRJEB28704, sample SAMN03018315) | fermentation metagenome | biome: anthropogenic terrestrial biome; feature: soil; material... | reverse complement strand
CCTCAGTAATTACCACGAATGGGAGAACAGCACCTATGAACAAAAAAATCAGCTTTGCCGGGCCTTCCATCACCCAGCTTGAAAAAGACTATGTGCTGGACGCGGTGGAAACCGGCTGGTATGAAACCTTTGATAAGCACATCCGCAAGCTGGAACGCACCTTTGCCGATTATATTGGCATAAAATATGCCATTGCTACCAATTGCTGCACCGCTTCGCTGCATATGGCCACCGCCGCGCTGGGTCTTGGCCCCGGCGATGAGGTGATTGTCACCGACACCAGCTGGATTGCCACCGCCTACGCCGTTTCCTACACCGGCGCCACCTGTGTTTTTGTGGATATCGACCCCGAAACCTGGTGCATCGACCCTGCCTGCATCCGGGCGGCCATCACCCCCAAAACCAAGGCTATTATGCTGGTGCATACCTTCGGCCACCCCGCCGAAATGGATGAAATTATGGCCATTGCCAAAGAGCATAGCCTTGCAGTGATAGAAGATGCCGCCCCTGCCATTGGCTCGGCCTATAAGGGCAAGTTGGTGGGGGGCTTTGGCGATATCAGCTGCTTCAGCTTCCAGGGCGCCAAGATGACCGCCAGCGGCGAAGGCGGCATGTATCTGACCAACGACCCGGATCTGTACGAGCGGGCCAGGCTGTTTGCCGACATGGGCCGCACCAATAGCAAATATACCTTTTATTGTGAAACCATGGGCTTTCACTACCCTATCAACAACCTTTCCGCCGCTCTGGCGCTGGCACAGGTAGAACGGGTGGATGAGCTGATTGCCAAAAAACGGGAGCTTTATGCCGTGTATCGGGAGCGCTTGGCAGGCCGGCCGGGGCTGAAGCTGCTTAAAGAGCAGCCCGGCTGCTTCAGCAACTACTGTTACCCATCCTTGCTGCTTACCGATACCGGCTGGGCCGGGCGGGACGCCCTGCTGGCCGGCCTACGGGAGCAGAATATTCACGCCCGCCCGGCCTTCCCCCGTATGAGCCGTTTTCCCGTATACGGCAGCCCCCGGTTTGAAAACCCGGTGGCCGGGCAGGTGGAAGCGCAGGGGATTTCGCTGCCTGCGGCGGCCAACCTTACCCCCGAAGATATCCACACCGTATGCGACCATATTATCAAACTGATGGAGGATTAAGCATGGAAGAAGGGCGGCTGAGGGCTGAAATTGCAGAACGGGTGGCCGAAATTTACCGGCTGCGGGCGGGTGTTTGACCAGCGCGAGATGCAGGCCATGGTGGATAGCGTGCTGGATTTTTGGCTCACCCTGGGCAGCCGGGGGCAGGCCTTTGTAAAGGGGCTGCTGGACTTCACCGGGCACCGCCATGGGCTGCTGACCAACTCGGGTTCGTCGGCCAACCTGCTGGCGGTAGCCGCCCTTTGCTCGCCCCAGCTGGAAAACCACCTGAAGCCGGGGGATGAGGTCATCACCACGGCGCTTGCCTTCCCCACCACCTTAGCGCCCCTTGTGCAGCAGGGGCTGGTACCGGTTTTTATTGATGTAGAGCCGGATACCTATAATCTGAACGCCGCCTTGCTGGAACAGGCTGTTTCGCCCAAAACAAGGGCCATTGTACTGGCGCATACCCTGGGCAACCCCGCCCCTATGGAACAAGTGATGGAGCTTGCCCCCCGCCACAACCTGTTTGTTGTGGAGGATTGCTGCGACGCTTTAGGTTCCCGTTATCAGGGGCAGCTCTGCGGCAGCTTTGGCGATGCCGCAACTTTGAGCTTTTACGCCGCCCACCACATCACCATGGGCGAAGGGGGCGCGGTGCTTACCAACAATACCGCCCTTTACCGTCAGGCGCTTTCGCTGCGGGATTGGGGGCGGGCCTGCTTTTGTGAAACCGGCGAGCCCCACCCGGATGGCGCCTGCCGCCGCCGTTTTTCCCATAACATTCAAGGGCTGCCCCCCGGCTATGACCATAAATATGTCTACACCAACATCGGCTACAACCTAAAACCGCTGGATATCCAGTGCGCCATGGGGGTGGAGCAGCTTGATAAGCTGCCCGGCTTTATCCAAAGGCGCAAAGATAATTTCAGCTTTTTGTATCAGGCGGTACAGGGGTTTGAGGAGCATGTTGTATTGCCCCGGGCGCTGCCGGGCGCCGAACCTTCCTGGTTTGCTTTTCCGCTGACGGTGCGCCCCTATGCCCCCTTTACCCGGCGTGATTTAGTTTTGCATCTGGAAGAACAGGGTATCGAAACCCGCATGCTGTTTGCAGGCAACATCCTGTGCCATCCCGGCTACCGTGATATCCCCCACCGGGTGGCAAGCGGGCTGGAAAATACCGACCAGGTGCTGGAACACTGCTTCTTTTTGGGGGTTTACCCGGGCATGACCCCCGCCCATCTGGAGCATATGGCCGATACCATCCGGCGGTTTATTGCCGCTCTGTAAGGCGCCGCCGTTAAAGAGGTGAGAATTTGTCCCGCAAGAAGAAAGGCCCCCCGCCGGGCAGCGGGCAGCCCCTGGTCAGCATTGTTGTGACCGCCTATAACCATCTGGAATATACCCGGCAGTGCATCGACTGCCTGTATCAATATACTTCCCATATCCCCTTTGAGCTGATTGTGATTAATAACGGTTCCACCGATGGCACCGAGGAATACTTTGCATCGCTAAAAGATGCCAAGAAAATTACCTTTGCCCAAAATATGGGGGTGGATACCGCCGTCAACAGCGGCTTTGCCATTGCGCGGGGGCTTTACACCCTAAACCTAAGCAATGACATTCTGGTAACCCACCGCTGGCTGGATAACCTGCTGGCCTGCATCCAGTCCGACCCCCGCATCGGCATGGTGGTGCCGGTCTGTAACGCAAGCTCCGGTTACCAGCAGGTAAACCTGAATTATAAAACGCTGGATGAAATGCAGCAGATGGCGGCCCGGTATAACCGGGTAAGCGACCCCGCCAAATGGGAAGACCGGCTGCGGCTGATCACCTATACCTGCCTGTTCCCCACCCATCTGCAAAAAGAGCTGGGCGGCTTTGATGAGCATTTTAACCCCGGCGGTTTTGACGACGACGCCATGGCCTTTCGCATCCGCCGGATGGGTTACCGGCTTGTGCTGGCGGGGGATACCTTTGTACACCATTTTGGCTCGGTTACTTTTTCCGCCGAGTATACCAAAAACAATCTGCTGGAGCGCAACCGCAATCTCTTTTTCCAAAAGTTCGGGGTGGACGCCTGGTCTGTCACCGCGGTTGATTTCCATGTGCTTTCGCTGGCCGATAGTAGCCGCAAAGGCAGTATCAAACTGTTGGGGCTGGGGCAATCCTGCGGCGGCACCCTGCTGCAGATGAAAAACCTTTACCGCAGGCAGGGGCAAACCGATGTAGAGCTTTATTATTTGGCTCAGCGTGAAAGCCAGCTGCCCGACCTGCAAACCATTTGCCGGCAGGCGGCCTGTGCCCCGGTCAGCCAACTGACCCCGCTGTTTGGCGGCAGGCTGTATGACCAGATTGTGGTAGAAAGCGAAACCCATGGGTTTGAAGACCCCGGGGCGGTATTTGTGCGGTTAAAAGCCCTGTTGGCCCCCGGCGGGCGGCTAATTTTTACCTGCGCCCAGCTTAAAACCTTTTTGGCTATTTTAAGGGGGCTGCAGATAAGCGACGTAGGCTGCCTAAATACTGTAAACGATTATTATTTTTGCTATACAGGACAGAAGCCCCAATAAAACCGCACGTTAAAGCAGCGCCATGGAATCGATTTGTTCCATGGCGCCGCCCCTTTAAAAGCTGATTTTTATTGTATATAATGCTTCTTCCATTTTCTGATTTTACCGCGGAATGATTTGAAAGGCGCCACCGTATTGATATGAATCCATTTCCATATGGGCCATTTAGCCGGGGTAGAAGACGCCCATTTTCTAATATCCTGACCAAACAATTCTTCATCTGAAAAAGTGGCTGCCCACCCGATAAAGGAGCTTACTAAAGAATTAAACATCTCCTTGAGTTCAGATAAGGTTTGCTTTTCATATTGCTTATAAAAACTTTCATACAAACCGCCCAATTGATTCCATTTATAATTAGAGGCTGGGGTTTTCACCTCTTTGCCTGAAAGTTCATCCGTATCCCAGCTCATAATCAGGTTCATCCAGCCAAGCTGGTATGCAATCATCTGGGCGGGGGTGCGATCAGCCCCATCCAGTAGCTTATCTTTATCATTTTCGTATATACTCTCAAATTCTGCAATGAACAATGCTGCGGTTTTCTCTATTTCCGCAATTAACTCCGCTTTATTGGCATACCCTTGCATTTCAGCCTCCTGTTTTTATATATCCTATAAAGTAAAGGGTAGTTTATCACGGCGCGCTGGCAAAGTAAACCAAGGCAACAGTATAAAATATATACTCTGCCTTTGCACTGGCGGTGTTGGGGCTGCGCCTTTTGTAAACCAGAGCCGGGCTATGCAAAAAAGGCGGGCAACCTTGGGTTGCTCGCCTAAACGTATTGATTGCAATTACCCCAAAAGGATGCCGTTTTTTAGACCGCTGGTTCCAGCGCTACTTCCAGCTCCAGCGGGCCGACGGCCGTTTGCAGCAGGGTGCTCTCCACCACATGGGCGGTATGGCCGGCCTTTGCCTCATCCAGCGCCACGCGGGGGGGCAGAATATCACAGGTCAGCTGCTGTTCTGAAAGCATGGTCATGGCATTGCCGCTGATGATGTTGGCTACCTCCCCCAGGGCGGAGGTAACAAAGGCATCCAGCTCGTTAAAATCCATCCCGCTCATGATGCGGACAATCTCCAGCGTGGTCTGTTTCGGGAAGCGGTAGGTAATAGCACCGGTTAAATCCCCGGTAACGCCAATTTGTATCTGAACACCATTTTGCAGCTCTTCGTCTGCCGCGTGTTCACCCGCCCGGGTCACCTCTAAATCCAACAGCAGCTTAAATACATCGCCGGTCGCGTTAAAGAACGAATCATAATAGCTCTTGCTCATTGGGCAGCCCCCTCCTTACTGCGCGCATATTCTGCAATTTTAAGATCGGTGGCCGCCACGTGGTTGATAAGCCAGGCCAAAAGCCGGCCGCCAAACTGCTGCACCAGCTCTTCCCGGTATCCTTCGGCTTGATATTGCCGCGAAAATTCATTTACATCACGGATAAGCTGGGCATGCACCTTACGGTGTTCGGCTAATCCGGGGTAACCAAGCTCCTGCTGGTATTTTTCCTCATCCCGAAAATGCACCACAACATATTCTTGCATAAAGGCTAATGTTTCGTTAACCTTTTCTACTTTTTCTTCCCAATGGTCGGGGGATCTTAGGGTCTTCATAAAGCTGCCTACCCTATCAAAAAGCTCCTTGTGCTGCCGGTCGATAAGGTCTACGCCAATGTTATATTTATCTTTCCACAACATTTGCTGTCTCTCCCTTCTGTCTTTTCCCCATGGACGCGGGGTTAGCCCCCGCTATAATTTTGTCTAATGTTACCGGAATGCCCAGTAAAAGTCAAGAATTCCCTGGCACTTGCTAGGGACAGCATTTTATCCGCTTTGCAGGCATCGTTTTTGGCCCTGCTCACCGGCTTCGGGGCACCCTGCTACCTTTGATTATAAAGACCAGATTGACCCCCAGCCCGCCAAAAACAGCCAGCAAAGTTACCGGTAAAAAAAGCCCGCCCAAGGGGGCTGCCGCTGCCGAACAATAAGCAAGATAGGCAAACACCGCCGCCAGCACCAGCTTGAGCCAGCAAAGCAGGGTTCTGGTTTGGGTATAAACCCGCAGGCGGTTTTCTTGGGTCACCTTCACCGGGATGTTCCAGATAGCGGGGAAGAATGATAGGGCGGTCAGCAGAGTATAAAGCCCCATCCCCACCGCCGCCAGCCCTATCAGTGAACCCTTGCCGCCCCAGGCATCGGGCTGCCCGGCGGTATTGTAATGCCTGGGTATCTCTGCGGGAATCTGCTGCCAGTTGCAAGCCAGAAAGCCCACCAAAGCCGCCAGCAACAGTGCCGCCAGCAGTTCAAAAGCTATCTGGAGCGGAGTAAGTTTTAGTTTCATACCCGTTTCCTCCCTTTTAAAATAAAGCCTGCCTTGTAGGGTAGCAAGCGGTAGCTGGTTACTGCCCGGCAGCAAAAAAACGCATAGAATACCCGTTGGGGGACTATAAGCCAACGTAGAAAGAGGAACGGCTTTCTGCCCATAACCGGTGCGGTGTTCTGGCTTGCATAAGGTTTTGGGCCAAGCACCCCGCCCGGCCCTAAGCCCCGCCGGGCTTAAAACAATCTTCCTTTCCCACTTTTTATACCACAAAGCTCCTAAAAAATAAATATTCTTATTTATCTGCTGCTGGTTAAGTGGGAAGCAGCCGGGTCTAGGCCGTTTCGGCTGCCCCGGTATAAAGCCGGTAATAGATGCCTTTTTGCTCCAGCAGCTGCTGGTGATTGCCCCGTTCAGCAACCCGGCCGTTTTCCATCACTAGGATGGCGTGGGCGTTTTGTATGGTGGAAAGCCGATGAGCAATCACAAAGACGGTGCGCCCTTCCATTAGGGCGTCCATCCCCCGCTGCACAATAATTTCGGTGCGGGTATCAATGCTGGAGGTTGCCTCGTCCAAAATCATCACCGGCGGATCGGCCACCGCTGCCCGGGCAATGGAAAGCAGCTGCTTCTGCCCTTGCGAAAGCCCTGCTCCATCCCCTTGGATAATGGTGTCATAGCCGTCGGGCAGCCGCGAAATAAAGCCATGGGCATTGGCCAGCTTGGCCGCGGCCATCACCTCCTCATTGGTGGCCTGGGGGTTGCCGTACCGGATGTTTTCCCACACTGTATCGGTAAACAGGTGGGTGTCTTGCAGTACAATCCCCAGCGAGCGGCGCAGATCCGCTTTTTTAATGTCACTGATATTAATACCGTCATATAAAATTTCGCCCTGTTGGATATCATAAAACCGGTTAATCAGGTTCGTAATCGTGGTTTTTCCGGCACCAGTCGCCCCTACCAGAGCAATTTTCTGCCCCGGTTTTGCAAACAAAGACACCTGGTGCAAAACCGGCTTTTCTTCCTCATAGTGAAAGCTGACCTCATTAAAGCGGATGTCCCCCTGCAGCGGCGTGTAGGCGGCAGCGCCGTTCTGGGCAGTATGCTTCCAGGCCCATAGGCCGGTATGTTCGGGGGTTTCTGCAAGACCGTCAGTAGTCTGCTTGGCATTGACCAGGGTAACCAACCCCTGATCCTGCTCCGGGGTTTCATCCATCAGGCCAAAAATGCGCTCTGCCCCGGCCAATGCCATGATGACTATATCAATCTGCTGAAAGATCTGCCCCAGCGGCATACTAAGGGAACGATTGAGCTGTAAGAAGGAGGCTATGCCCCCCAGTGTAAGGCCGCCCAGCCCTGAAACGGCAAGAGCGCCGCCCACAATGGCAAGCAGAACATCCTGAACATGCCGGAAGTTTCCCATTACCGGTGCAATAATATTGGCATAACGGCTGGCCTGGGTGGCGCTGTCGCAAAGCCGCTGGTTGAGCTTGTCAAAGCCCTGCTGCGATTCTTCTTCATAGCAAAAGACCTTAACAACCTTTTGGCCGCCAATCATTTCTTCGATATAGCCGTTGACAGCCCCTATATCCTTTTGCTGCTTTTGGAAAAAGTGGCTGCTTTTGGCGCCGATGGCCCCAACAACACGAAACATGAGCGCCAGAGTTATAACCGACACCAAAGTTAGCAGCGGGCTGGCCGCCACCATGGCTATAAAAGCCATCAAAATGGTAACGCCCGAAGATACAAACTGGGGCAACCCGCGCGATAGCACCTGCCGCAGGGTATCGGTATCGTTGGTGTAGCGGCTCATGATATCCCCGGTCTGGTTGGTATCAAAATAACGGACAGGCAGCGTCTGCATGTGGGAAAACATCTCGTCCCGCAGCTGCTTGAGCACCCCTTGCGATATCACCACCATCAGCCGGTTATAAATAAAGGCGGCCACAATGCCAACGAGGTAGATCCCCGCCATCACCAGGATAGCCTGAAGCAGCCCCGCATAAGAGGGATTCGTCGCCCCAATCATAGGGGTAATATGGTCGTCAATAAGGGTTTTAAGAAACAGCGCCCCCCGCACCGACGCGGCCGCGCTGATTAAAATGCAAAGAACCACCGCCGCCAGCCGCAGCTTGTAAGCGCCGGTCAGATAGCCCAGCAGGCGCTTAGCGCTTGCGCCGGCGTTTTTGCTCATCCTTTTTCTCCTATTTTGCATGAATGCTATCCCCCCTTGTTTGGGATTGGTGCACTTCTTGGTAGATGGCAGAGCTTTGCAGCAGCTGCTGGTGGGTGCCTATGGCATCCAGCCTGCCGTTATCCAGCACCACAATCTTATCGGCATGTTGGATAGAAGCCACCCGCTGTGCAATGATAATCTTGGTAACATGGGGCAGTTCTTCACGAAAAGCCTGGCGGATAAGGGCATCGGTCTTGGTATCCACCGCGCTGGTGGAATCATCCAGCACCAAAATCTTGGGGTTTTTCAGCAGTGCCCTTGCAATGCAAAGCCGCTGCTTTTGCCCCCCCGAAAGATTTGCGCCGCCCTGCTCTAAATAAGTATCGTACCCATCGGGGAGCTCCCGCACAAAATCATCGGCTTGTGCCAGCCTGCATGCCCAAACCAGCTGTTGGTCGGTAGCCTGCCGGTTGCCCCAGCGCAGGTTTTCTTTAACAGTACCCGAAAAAAGCTGGTTGTTTTGCAGCACCATAGCTACGCTGTTGCGCAGGGCTTCCAGGCTATAGTCCCTTACATTCACCCCGCCCACCCGCACAACCCCCCGGGTTGCATCATATAGCCGGGGGATCAGCTGCACCAGGGTGCTTTTTCCGCTGCCGGTGCCCCCCAATATGCCAACCGTTTCTCCCGGCCGGATGGTCAGGCTGATACCCTCCAGACAGAGCTTTGTTTGGTCGCCGGCATAGCTAAAGGAAACATCCTCGAAAACAACCGCACCGTCAGCCACTTGGGGGATTGCCGCGGCTTTACTGCTAATATCGGTTGTTTCGGTAAGAACCTCGTCAATACGCTGTGCCGAAGCGCGGGAGATAACCAGCATAATCAGCACCATGGAAAAAACCATGAGATTCATCAAAATCTGGGTAATATAGGTTATAAGACCCATCAGTTCGCCGGTGGTGAGGCTGCCGCCTAAAATAAACTGCGCCCCAAACCAAGAGATCAGCAACGTGCAGCCGTACATGCAAAACTGCATCAGCGGGCCGGTAAAGGCAATCATTTTTTCTGCCGTTACAAAGTCTTTAAAAATATTGCCCGAAACCTGTTCAAATTTCTGCGTTTCGTACCGGTCACGCACAAAGGATTTTACCACCCGGATGCCCCGCAAATTCTCTTGCACAACGCTGTTGAGCTTATCATAAAGCTGGATGGCCCTTTGGATAATCGGGCGAACCGCCCGCGCGATGAGAAAAAGCCCCCCGCCCAACAGCGGTAAAAACACAATAAAAATCAGCGAAAGCCGGGCATGAATGCTAAAGGCAGACAGCAGGGATAGTATAATCATGGCGGGCGCGCGAACGGCAATCCGAATGAGCATCTGGAAAGCGTTTTGCAAATTAGTCACATCGGTGGTTAATCTGGTAACCAACCCGGCGGTGGAATATTTATCAATGTTAGAAAAAGAAAACTCCTGAATATTATGGTATAAAGCCTTGCGTAGATTTTTAGCAAAACCGGCGGCAGACCTTGCCGCAAAGCGCCCGGACAAAACCCCAAAGCTAAGAGCTATCAGGGCAGAAAAAAACAGCGCCAAACCAGTGCGCAGCACCACAGGCATCTGCCCCTGCGCGACGCCATTGTCAATAAGATCGGCCATAATCAGCGGGATAATGACTTCCATGGCCACTTCCATCGCTATAAAAACAGGGGCCAGGATAGCATCCCTTTTATATTCACCAATGATTTTTGCCAAGCGTTTTATCAAATTACAATTCCCCCTTGCGCCCTTTCTTGCTATCGGGCATCAAACTATATCGCTTTTATGAATCCCGCAGGATGACTGGGTGATGTTATCCGAAATTTTTTCAAGGACGGAAAAAAAGAATTCCAGTTCTTCCTGGCTTAGCCCTTGAGCCATCACCTTTTCGATGCTTTCAATTTCTTGCACCATCCTGCTGCGAAAGGCCACCGCCTTATCGGTGAGGCTTAACTTCTTTAGCCGCGCATCATAATCCACCGGTTCCCGGGTAATAAAGCCGTTTTGTTCCAACAGCTGCAATGTGCCCGATACGGAAGAGCGGCGGATATTAAACTTCTTTTCAATGTCCCTTTGAAACACGTCTTGCGTACTGCTGCCTATAAAATAAAGGATGCCCCGCTGCATCCCTGT
>ENA-UOOR01004845-UOOR01004845.1-fermentation-metagenome-genome-assembly--contig:-NODE-4845-length-10351-cov-4.186286_pt1 | contig 10351 bp, 11 predicted proteins | sample MGYA00245780_ERZ724029 | MGnify/ENA primary metagenome ERZ724029 (study PRJEB28704, sample SAMN03018315) | fermentation metagenome | biome: anthropogenic terrestrial biome; feature: soil; material... | reverse complement strand
GCGGCGGCGTTCACTGGCGGACTTCTCCGATCTGGAGCACCTTGCTCTCAGGCTACTGACCGACGAAAACGGAAACCCCAACGATACGGCCGGGGAGATCTCCCGCAGATTTGCGGAGGTCATGGTAGACGAATACCAGGACGTCAGCGAGGTGCAGGACCAGATTATCCGGGCCGTCTCGCAAAATGGCCAAAACCTTTTTATGGTGGGGGACGTAAAGCAGTCCATATACCGCTTCCGCCTGGCCGACCCGACCATATTCATCCACAAATATCTGCGCTTTAAAGACGCCGCCGAAGCCCGCGACCCGGAGCCCAGGCGCATTCTGCTCCGGGAGAATTTCCGCTCGCGCCCTCAGATTCTGGACGCGGTGAACGCCGTCTTCTCTAACATTATGTCAACTGAATTGGGTGAGCTGGCCTATGACGAAAACGCCGCCCTCAGGCCCGGCGCGGACTATTTCGGCGCCGTGCCGCCGCCGGAGCTCATCTGTTTTGAGCTGCCGGAATTTGGTGAAGATGAAGACCGCCCGGACAAGATCGCCCTGGAGGCCGCCGCCGTCGCGGAGCGCATTCTTGCCCTGGTATCCGCAGGGACGACGATAACCGACCGGGGCGCGGAAAGGCCGGTGGCCTTCGGGGACATCGCGGTGCTGCTGCGCTCGGCCAAGGTCTCCGGCGGAATCTACCGCCGGGAGCTCGTCCGGGCGGGCGTTCCCGTGCTGTCGGAGCAGTCAGGCGGCTTTTTCCAGTCGCCGGAGGTGACGGTGATGCGCTCGCTGTTCTCAGTCATCGACAACCCCCGACAGGACATTCCCCTCATTTCCACCCTCAGATCCTGCCTTTTCGGATTTTCCCCGGATGAACTGGCCCGCATCCGCATCTGTGACCGGCAGGGCGATTTCTACTCGGCCCTCAGCGCCGCCGCGGCCGGAGGAAATAAAAAATGCGCCGCGTTTCTCAGCACGCTGAACGCCCTGCGCAGATTTGCGCCCGATGCGGAGCTGGAGGCTCTGATCCGCGAAATCTATATTCGGGTGGATTTTATGGCCATCGCCTCCGCCGCTCCGGGCGGCGCTGACCGGCGAAAAAATCTGATGCTGCTTTTTGAGCTGGCCCGGAAATTTGAACAGAGCGGCTACAGGGGCCTGCACCGCTTCATCGGCTGGCTGGACTCCATGGAGGCTCGGGGGGAGGAACCCCGGGCCGGGGCCGAAGCCCGGGTCAGCGCGGTACGGATCATGAGCATCCATAAATCCAAGGGTCTGGAGTTTCCCGTGGTATTTGTCTGCGATACCGCCCGGCAGTTCAACAAATCGGATGCCCGCGGCAGCGTCCTGATCCATCCCCAGCTGGGGCTCGGCCCTAAGCTCACCGATACGGAGCGTGGCATCGAGTACCCCACGCTGGCCTGGCGCGCGGTGGCCGCGCGCATGCTCCGGGAAACCCTTTCCGAGGAGATGCGACTGCTGTACGTGGCCATGACCCGGGCAAAAGAGCGGCTTTATATCACCTGCGCCTTTGCCTCGCCGGAACAAACCGTCGGCAGAATCGACCAAAGCGTGACGGCCCCCGTAGCCCCACAGGCCCTGCTGTCCATGTCCTCTCCGGCGCAGTGGCTGATCGCGGCCGCCCTGGCGGATAAAGGCCGGAGCCTGCTGCTGAAAATACAGCCTGCGTCCGGCGGACGGAAGGCGGCGGAAGACGACGGGTTCCTGGCGGAACCCACCCACGGCGAAAGGGCGCTGACGGATTTGGCGTCCCGCCTGGACTGGGAATATCCCTATCCCGCCTCGATTTTCCTGCCCTCAAAAATTACCGCCACCGAGCTGAAGAGCCGCGTATGGCAAGACCCGGAGAGCGCCGGGCTTCTTCCGGCCGAAAGGCGCACATTCCGCCGCCCTGATCTGCTCCGGGGCGAAAAGCCCCTGACCGCCGCGGAAAAGGGTACGGCGACTCACCTTTGCCTGCGCCACATCGACTTTGCCAAAACGGGGAGCCTTGCGGAGATCGAGTCGGAAATCGCCCGCCTGCGGGAAAGCGGCCGCCTTTCCGGGCAGGAAGCGGCTGCGGTCGATCCCCTGACCATCCGCAAACTCTTTTCCTCCGGCCTTGGTCAGCGTATCCTGGCCGCGGCCGCCCCGATGCGTGAATTTCCCTTCACGCTGCTCTGCCCCGCCCGAACGCTTTTCCCCGACGGTGGGGACGACGCGCTCCTGCTTCAGGGGGTTGTGGACTGCTGCATTGAGGAAAACGGCGTCCTGACCGTTATAGACTATAAGACCGACCGCGTATCCGCCGGCGGCCTTCCCGCCCGGGCCCGGCTTTACGAAGGGCAGCTCAGAGCATACGCCTATGCCCTGAGGCGTATAACAGGTAAGCCCGTTGGCGAATGCATTTTATATTTTTTGCATCCGGGAGAGGCCTTTTCCTTGAATCTCCAGTCAGAAATGCTCTGATTTTTGAAAAAGATGTTGCAAATACCCCGCCTCCGTGTTAGAATGCATTTTGCGTCTTGTAACCATGCCGTTTTTTCGCCCTGCGCAAATTGGCATACTCAAGACAGCCATATGACGAGGTGAAAGACATGAAGGAAGGCATCCATCCTAAATATTATAAGACAACCATTAAATGTGCGTGCGGCAACGTCATCGAGACCGGCTGCACCAGGGAGAATATCACCGTTGAGATTTGCTCCAAATGCCACCCGTTTTATACCGGCAAGCAAAAGCTGGTGGATACCAGCGGCCGTGTCGATAAGTTCAATAAAAAATACGGCATCAAATAACTTTGAACAGGTTAATTCCCTCCCGCGGAAAATCCGCGGAAGGGAATTTTTTTTGCCTATCCGGCGCGCCCAACCTTGCCGGTAAGCATATGCGTCCCGCGAACCTCGTGTATCCGGACGGATATCGCGCGGTTCGCGGGACGCTGATCACACAGAAAAGCTATTTTTATGTAAGATGCCGGCCTACGCTTCTATAAGGGCGGCTTCTTCCTGAGCTTCCGACATGTTGGTTGTGCTGATGTAAATATCTTCAGCCAGCCTCTGCGCGTTTATCAGGCTGGCGCGCAGATTCAACAACGTATTTTCCGCATCAGTCAATGCGTTAAACAGAACAAGGTATTCTTTTGAAAGTGATTGCATTTTGTTTTCCTTCCCTAAATTTCATTGTATATCGAGTGGATTTTTACCGACACATTGTACTTTTGTAAATCTGAAAAAACGGTCGAATTATGCGATTGTAAAAAAATTAACATTTATGCATAAGATACCCTGCCATAAAAAAACAGATGGGTTCCCAGGCCGCCTTTATGGTCTGCCGCCCATAGCGAAACACCCCCGGCGCCGGGGGTGTTTCGCTGCGGGCGGTAGACAGCCGCTATCCCGGCTGCCGCGCTTTAGAATTCAAGCGGGATATACTCGGATTTAGCCGCCATCCGGTTTTCATATCCGATCTCGGCCAGCAACTCCTGCCGGATCACCCTTATGTTTTGAGGGGCTTCTATACCGACCCGGATCTTGTCCCCTTCCACACTGATAATGGTAACCGTGATCTCCTTGCCAATAAGAATCCCTTCGCCAAGCTTTCTTGTCAATACAAGCATTCCGTCACTCCACCCTCCGCCAGTTTTTCCAGCAGCTCCGAAACCGGCGTGCGCACCCGGTATTTCCTGTCGCTCAGGATGATCTGGCCTCCTTTATTATTGCAGACGTTGATGAGGATCGGGGCGGTGAGATTTATCGTCATGATACCCGTGTTTCTGGGGATCACGAGAACGCTCAGCACGAAAACGTCCCTGACATCCTGTATGCCAAGGGCGTCGATATCGTCCCGTGGGATATCAAAGGAATAGTCCGGGCAGATTTTGAAGGGGTCCGTAACAGGCAGGGATACGTCCTTTTCGTCCAGGGCCTGAAGCCAACTGACAGGCCGGCCTTCTCCGCCGGACAAAAGGACATATCTTTTGTATGTCTCCAGCCCCGGAAGCCCGGTTTCAAAGGACAGGATTCTGCTGCCGTCAATCTCAACTTCACCAAAGTGCGCGGTTTGAATTTTCATATTTCGCCACCATTTCAATTCCTATCGCCTGCCGGGCGCGCCCGATACTCCTGCGCACCTGTGCGGGCCTTTTATGCCTTGGCGTCAATTGCCCCGCCTTTTTCGGGCGGGATTGATTCCTCCACAACGGTCACCGCGATTTGCGGTTCCCGGACCATATCTATATGCACGGATGCTTTCGGCTGCACGGTGATCTGCGGCACCTGGAATTCATCCCATTCGATTTTCAGATCATGCTTCGACCAGTTGACCGTCAGCCGACCGGCGTCGCCCTCCATTTTCACCGGACCATAAGGTACTGGCCCGCCGCCTGCCTCCGGCTCCCGGGTTTCTAACAGCCTGCTTTTTGCCAGCATCCCGATGCGGTTGCCCTCCCCCGGCAAAACGCCGATATAATTGCCATCCGCCACCAGCTCCCGTATACCCCGCGCCGCCTGCGCGTAAGCCTTTGCCGTATTTTCCTTCAAAAAGGCGGAGATATCCTTTATCCCGTTATGATTCCGAAAGGCCCGCATATCCAGCTTTACGCCGGGAGGCTGACTTTTCGCGGTCATCCGCGCATCCTGATATGAGATCTTCATCTTCCGGCGGGGCGCCCGGATGGAAATGGCCGCCATCCGGGAATGCACGCTTATCCGGGCCATTTGCTGCTCAATATGAAGTTTTTGTATTTTCATACAAATCCCCCCTGGAAAAATGCCGGGAAATCATTTTAGAAAATCAAGCAGCGACGTCTGGATAATTTCCGCCCCGGCCGCCAGCGCGGCACTGTACACGGTCTGTGCGTTTTTGAGCTTTGTGATAGCATCGGCCATATCAACGTCCTCGGCCTGGGATTTAATTGCCGTATAATTGATCTTGCTCTTGTCATACCGGCTGCCGATCAGGTTCATTCTGGTCTGCATCGCGCCGATTTTGGTCTGGAAATTCAGCAATTCGCTCTGCTTTTTCTGGATTGCCGTAATCATGCCGCCCAGTCCGCCGGGGTCCGGGGCGCCGCTCAGCATCGCCGCGCATTGATCCAGCACATGATAGAGGTTCCCTTTTCCGGTTCCCAGAATATCCGGCCCGGTAAAGGAAAGGGCTGTGGTCTGGGAGGCTCCGATCCACAGCTTCGTCTGCTTTTTCGACTCGGCGTCCAGCCGCGCCTTAACGCTGTCCGGAACCGTTACCTTCTCGCCAAGGGCCTGAATGGCCCGGCTCATTTCGGAGCCGATCGGATCGCCCATGGCATCGTACTGCGTCTCAAGAAGCTCCGCCATGCCGTTTACAATCAGTCGTGCTCTTTCCTGGCTGTAGCAATTATCAAATTCATCCTCGGTCATGACCGATATTCCGTTTTCCCGGTAATATTCGCTGTCTATCCCGCCGTCGGCGGTGCGTCGGATATCCGGGTCGCTTTCGAGAACATAATCTCCCGCCAGCCGCTTTGAACACTCCTGCTCCAGCCGGCTGTGCAGGTCGGAAAAATCCCTGAGAAAGTCCGAAACTCCCTGATACTCGGCGCAGCCGGGGTCTATGCCGAACTTTTCGGCCGCATGCATGGCCGCTTGCGCGCCGGAGATCAGGCCGGAGGCGGCGTTGCGCGCCTTCTCCGCAGCGCTAAGGGAATTGGCGTCCGTCAGCGCCCCGCCCAATTCGGACGCGAGATCAAGTATGGACGACCCGCAGTCCGACATCAGACCGGCCTTTTCATCGTATGTTTCCTCCCAGGCCAACTGCGACAAATTAATTCCGTTATAGATCAGGTCCCCGGTCACGGCGTCAACGGAAAACGGCGCTGTTTTGGAAGCGCCGTCGCGGCTTCCCGTCAGGTTATACCCGCCGAAAATGTAGCTGGTGCCGATACTGGCATTGCCGATGGCCAGCACCTCGTCCCGCAGGCTGGCCACTTCCTCCGCCATCACCTTAAGCTGCTCTTCGGATTTTGCCCCGCTCTGGGCCGAAATCACCTGTTCATAGACTGACTGGAGAATTTGATTTAATCCGTCCGCCGCGGACTCCGCTTCGGAAAGATAGCTGTTTGCCGTAGAGATGTTGCCCTGATACATCTCCAGATTGCCCAGCCGGTTCCGGGCCTTAAGCGCCGTGATTGTCGCCTGCGGGTCATCCGAGATGCGAGCGTTTTTCTTTGTCGAGTCTACCTGGCTCTGATATTTGCTCAGCCGGTTCAGGCTGGCGTTGGCGTCCGACAGGAAACTGCCGATCATCATTGCATTTGTGATTCTCATTATAATCCGCCTTCCTGCGCCGTCCCCGCTGGCGCCGATTATCTGCCGACAAGCCCGGTGTTGTTCACCAGGGTGTTGATCATCTCATCTATTGCCGTGATCACGCGGGAGCAGGCCTGATATGTCTGCTTGTATACGATAAGGTTGGTCGTTTCCTCATCTGTCGATACGCCGGATACGGAAGTGCGCTGGGTATCAATGCTGCCCAGGAGAGACGCTTTCGTATCCAGGATGCTTCTGCCGGATTTCAGCGTTGTCGCCAGATGTCCGACTATGCTGTTGAGCATCCCGTAATACCCGCTGTTATCCAGATCGGCAATCAGCTTCGAGATAATCTCATGGTTCCCGGACTCGGTGGCGGGATTGGAAAGATCCACCGGTTCCGCAGCGGCGGCAATATTGTAAACGCTCTCAAGCACCGCGTCGCCCAGGGCAAAATTCCCGGCGGTAATCCGCGAATAGTCCTCAACATATCCCCCCGAGCCGTCCGGGATAAGCGCGACGTTGAAGAAATTCACCCCGTCCACGCTGGGCATGCCGTCGGCCGGATACGTAAACCCCATCTTGTGTATCGTGTTGACATTCTGCGCGACTGCCCGCGCCAGAGCGTTAAGCCGGGACATATAATCCGGGATTCCGGCGGCCTTCGCGTCGGCGCCCCGGACCATCTCCATATGTGCGTAAAGCGAGCCGCCGGTTACCGTGCCCGCGCCTATATCCAGGGATGCGCCGTCCAGCGTCAGACGATTCCGATAAAGCTCCGCCCATGCGGTCATATCCGGTTCGACGGCGGACGCGATATCGGCCTGCGCCGATCCCTGCACAAGATAAACGCCGCAAAACAGGATGTTCGTAACACCGTCGGCATCAGCGGCGGTGGAAATCTCGACAAACTGGCTCAGGTCTTCAATATACCCGTCCAGGGCGGCGGTCAGCTCATCCGTCGGATCTCCCGCGGCGGCCGCCGCCGCGATATCGGCGTTCACAGACGCGATCCGGTCGGTCAGCTCATCGATTTGCTCCGTATGCAGGTAAGCGCCGTCCGCCTCCACCCTGTTTACTGAAACGCCGGTAACAAGATCAATTCCGCCGATCTGCACGTCGACCATACTGGGGTTCGTCTCATTGCCGCCGCAGCTGATATTAACCAGGCCGGAAAGCGTATCCAGCAGGAGATTTCTGTCGTCCCTCAGATCGTTGGCCGTTTCACCCGATCTCTCGTACTTTGCAATGGCCGCGTTCAGCGCCGAAATCCGGTCGGCCAGGGAATTTATCTCATCGGCATCGGCCATTATGGAATCATTTTGATCCTGCCAGAGATCCTTCATCTCCGTATATACGATGTTGAAGCCTTCCGTCAGGGCCAGGGCCTGCTGCTGAACGTTTGTCCGGTACTCCAGGCTTGATGAATCCTGAGTCAGCGTATTCAGGGCAGAGTAAAAATTTTGAATCGCCGCGGTGAGCCCGCCGTCCTCATCGCGTTCGTCAAAAAGCCCCTCAAGATAGGTGAGGGCCTGGGTCCTGTATTCGCTGTAATTAAAATCCGCGTTCAGCTCCCTGAACTGATCGTCCAGATACAGGCTGCGTATCTGCTTCACACCCAAGGCCTCGACGCCCCGGCCCGCACCGGCGCTGTCAGCCTGGGAAAGAAGATATGCGGACACCGACGGGTCGATGGCGGAAGTATTCAGCCTTTGCCGCGTATATCCGGCAGTGTCGGCGTTTGCGATGTTATGGCCGGTGATTTTCAGATTCTGCTGCGCCACCGACAGACCTGATTTTGCGGTCTCAAACATTCCGAATATGGAAGCCATCACAGCGCCCCCCTTCCGTTTTCTCAGACATGGCAGTCAAGCAGGCTGAAGCTTTCGGGGCTGCCTTCTTTGCCGCCAAGCATATTGTACGAGCTGAACCGGTCATCGGGCGCATGAAGGAAATTCAGCATATAGTCCGCATAGCCGATTCGCTGCTTTAAAAGCGCCTTCAGCTTTCCGTTCTGGCGCGCCAGCCGCTCCAGAGCCGCAGCCAGATCGTCCGCCGCCCCGGTCAGCCGCTCCCGCCAGGCGGCGTCACCCGCCAATCCGCAGATTTCTTTCAATTTGACGTTTTTACCGTCGAGACCGGCAGCGCGGCGAAGGCCGTCCGCCCGATATCTCAACTCTTTTTCCTTCTGCTTAAACTCGGAGGCGGTTTCCGCCTCCTCCTGGAGAACCGCTTCAAGCCCCGCCGTATCTCCGGCGATGATCAGGGTTTCCTTTTTTTGCGCCGACTCCGTCAGCGCCCTTAAAAGGCCAAGCATCTCCCCCATGGAAATGGAAAGCCTTTGGGAGGCGTCGAAAACTTTGTCCATCCGCGGCCGCCCCGGCTCAAACCGGCGACGGTATCCCGCCGAGGATTGTGCCGACAACATCCTCGTCCGACACCTGATATGTCTTGTTCATGACCCGCGACGCGATATTGGCAGCCCTGGCTTCCTCCTCCGCTTCCGAGGCTTCCATGGCTGTTTTGGCGCTTCTTACCATATCCGCATACTTCCGCGCGCCGTCGGATAATTCCACGGTATCGCTGATATCCAGGGACACCTGCGCGCCGGAAAGCGGATTTCCATTGGTATTGGTCACCCTTGATATGACGTCGCCCTGATTGATGGGATTAATTTTCATTGGTATTCCTCGCTCCCTGAAAAAAGTCTTTCCTGTCCGCTTCTACTTTTTTATAAGCGGCAGAACCCCCGTTTTCGCCGATCTTTCAAGTGTGCCTTCAGCTTTGACCGCCTGAAAAATCAGCTTTTCCGCACTGAGCTTTTCCCGGCATCCGCCGCACAGCACGCCGTCCTTGGCCTCCCTGCCGCAGACCCGGCATTTCCCGTTGCCCCAGGCCCTGCCGCCCAACACGATTCTTCCCTGATCGATCAGGAAACTCAGGGCCTTCTCGGATACTCCCGCATTGTTGACGATGTCCGTAAAATTGGTGGGCCCGGAGCCCTGATAAATATATTTTCTGGCCTTGGCGTAAGCCCTGTCCAAAATTTCCGTGCATTCCGGACAAATGGGGGGCCCCAAGCTGCAAAACGCCTTACCGCAGTAATCGCATTCCCGAAGCGCCATATTTCCGTCTCCTTTTTCATTGCCCGGTGGAAGTCATCGCAGATTGTTTGCCAGCCCTTCCATATCGTCCGCCGTCTGAAGCGCCCTGCTCGCCAGGGAAAACGCCCTTTGCGAACGGATGAGCAGCGTCATCTCCTGAGCCAGGTTTACATTTGAATTTTCAAGGCTTCCCTGGGTCACCGACATGCCTTTCTCCGCCATCGGCCCGCCCGACGTCTCCGTGGCCGCGTAATACGTCTCCCCAACGGCAGAAAGCCCGTTGGGATTGGCAAACGCCGCAATCCCCAGTTTCGCGAACGCGCCCGCTTCCGTGCTCAGCACGCCTTCGTCCGATACGCTGATCCCGGAGCCGGACTCCGGCAGGGCGATTCTGTCGCCCTCGGCGTCGAGGACCTCATACCCCTGGGCGGTCACAAGACAGCTTCCGCCGTCGAACCGGCCGGCTGAAAAATTCCCGTTTCTGGTGTATAGTGTCTCCCCATCCGGAGTCCGGACGGTAAAGAACCCCGCGCCGCGGATGGCAAAATCCAGGGGGCCGCCGGTCTCGATCAGGGGGCCGCCGCTAAAATCCGACCCCGTCGCGTTCAGAACCACACCGCTGCCCAAAAGAAGGTTGTTCGCCTCGCCGTCGGACACCGGGCTGTCCATAAGCGCATACAGCGCATCCTTAAAATCGACTCTCACGGACTTGTACCCAGTGGTGTTGGCATTGGCCACATTCGCCGCTATTGTGTCCAGTCTCGCCTGCTGGCCGGCGAGCCCGGAGCCTGCCGTATAAATTGCCTGCATAATGTCCTAGCCCTCCAGTTTTCCGATCGAAACGGCAAGCCCAAGGGAATCGTCCGTGATGGACACCATCTTCTGGCTGGCCTCATATTTCCGATAAACGGCGATCATATCCACCATCTCCCCGGCAGCGTTCACATTGGCGCTTTCCTGATACCCCTGGC
>ENA-UOOR01004844-UOOR01004844.1-fermentation-metagenome-genome-assembly--contig:-NODE-4844-length-10355-cov-2.755146_pt1 | contig 10355 bp, 10 predicted proteins | sample MGYA00245780_ERZ724029 | MGnify/ENA primary metagenome ERZ724029 (study PRJEB28704, sample SAMN03018315) | fermentation metagenome | biome: anthropogenic terrestrial biome; feature: soil; material... | reverse complement strand
GGGTGCTGTATGGGGCGGAAGTTCGCTGTTAAAATCTAATGGCATCGATTACTTCAATGGTTATTCCATACATTGGCTAAGCCTTCTCTTTGCCGCTTTTGCCGCTGTTTTTTTGGTACGCTGGGCAATTTCCTATATTCGGCGAAATTTTCGCAAGGAAAGCCTTATTCGTAAAGCTGTTATATCAATAGGCAGCCAAAAAATCCAGGTGAATACTTTTATGGATACAGGCAATGAATTGAAAGACCCAGTTACTCAAAAACCTGTCATGGTTGTGGAATACGCGGCTCTGCAAAATATATTCCCCAAAGCTTTCAGCAGACTTTATGAAAAGTACGCGGCTGTTGATGTGGTAAAAATAGTGGAAAAGGCAAATGTAATGAATATGGGTTTTAACCTAAGGCTTATTCCTTTTAATGCCATAGGCAGAGATAATGGTATACTTTTGGGCATAAAACCCAAACGGGTGGTTTTTAAAGGTAATAAAGGAATTGAAGACATAATGATGAGGGATATTATTATTTGCCTTTACCATAGGCCATTGGGCAAAAGCAAAGGTTATAATGCCATTATCAATCCCATGGTTTTGGAAGAGGCCAGCCAAATAATAAAGGGGGAAAGAATATGGGGTTACGGTGCTTAAAGCTTAAATTACAGCTTTGGGTTTGGGATAAGCTGAATTCTTATTTTTCCTTGGGTGAAGATATTTTTTATATAGGTAACGGTGAAGCCTTGCCGCCGCCCTTATCTCCGCTTGAAGAAGTGGACCTTATGGAAAGACTTGCAGGTGGAGATAATTTGGTAAGAGGTGCGCTGATCGAACATAATTTAAGGCTGGTTGTTTATATAGCCCGTAAATTCGAGAATACAGGTATAGGTATAGAAGATTTAGTTTCTATAGGTACAATAGGTCTAATCAAAGCTGTAAATACTTTTGATCCTGCCAAAAAAATCAAGCTTGCAACCTATGCTTCGCGTTGTATTGAAAATGAGATTTTAATGTGTTTAAGAAGAAATACCAAGATCCGCAGTGAAATTTCTTTTGATGAGCCGCTAAATATAGATTGGGATGGTAATGAACTGCTTTTATCGGATGTTTTGGGTACGGAAAACGATATTATATATAAAGAAATAGAGGAAGAAGTAGATAAAAAGCTTCTGGGTATAGCCTTAACCAAGCTAACTGAAAGGGAAAAAATAATTATGGAACTGCGTTTCGGCTTGAACGGTAAAGAGGAAAAAACTCAAAAAGAAGTGGCGGATCTTTTGGGTATATCGCAATCATATATTTCACGCTTGGAAAAACGTATTATTAAAAGATTACAAAAGGAAATTTGCAGGCTGGAGTAGTAATAATTAAAAAAATTAATAATTTAAGCCTAAGCAGTATTATGTTATAAACATGATTCTGCTTGGGCTTTTGTTTTTTTAGGAGTGATTTATCGACATTTTCCGTAATTTTTTGTCAGAAATTGGTTCGTATAGCTCAATTATTCAATGGCAATAATGCCAATATAAAGAATCAGGGGGCGGCTATATGAACAAAGTAGAAATTTGCGGTGTAAATACAGCCAAGTTACCTATACTTTCTAATGAGGAAATGAAGAAACTTTTTTTGGAAATGCAAGCCGGTAACAAAGAAGCCAGAAACAAAATCATCAGTGGTAATTTAAGGCTGGTTTTAAGTGTTATCCAACGTTTTAACAATCGTGGTGAAAATCCCGATGACCTTTTTCAGGTAGGTTGCATAGGTCTCATCAAGGCTGCGGAAAATTTTGATTTAGGTCAGAATGTAAGGTTCAGCACTTATGCAGTACCTATGATAATAGGGGAATGCAGGCGTCATCTGCGGGATGATAATCCAATCAGGGTTTCCAGATCCATTAGGGATGTTGCCTATAAAGCCTTGCAGGCAAGGGATGCTTTGGTTACCCGAAAAGGTAAGGAACCAAAGGTTAATGAAATAGCCCGTGAAATGGAATTACCTGTTGAAGAGGTGGTTTTTGCCCTAGATGCGATCGCAGAGCCTATATCCCTGTTTGAACCCATTTACAATGACGGCGGCGACCCTATTTATGTTTTAGACCAGGTGAAAGATGATAAAGACGGTGAGGAAAACTGGACTGAAAGCATATCTATCAAGGATGCACTGGCCTGCTTGAATGAGAGGGAGAAAAGGATAATCAATCTTAGGTTTTTTGCTGGGCGTACTCAAATGGAAGTAGCAGAGGAAATAGGTATTTCACAAGCACAGGTAAGCCGTTTGGAAAAAGGTGCTTTAATGCATCTGCGCAAATATATGTAGCTTACAGGAGGTACCATGTTTATAAAAATCATCAAAAAACACAAAATAATGGATGCTATACTAATGTTTCTGCTGTTTTTAGGAGCCTTAACTGGTATATGTTTAACTTATAACAGTAAAGCAGCTGCCTCTTTGAACGGACCCATTCGCCTGCACATCATAGCTAACAGTGATGATAGCTATGACCAACAGCTTAAGTTGATGATTAGGGATGCTGTAGTGGAATATTTGACTCCCAAGCTGGAAAGTTCCCAAAATCTTCAGGAAAGTGAAGCCATCATTAAGGCCGAGCTTGTCAACCTGGAAAAAATAGCTCAAAATATGACGGAAGGTACGGGCTACAGCGCTTATGCCGAATATGGTATCTTTCCCTTTCCCACCAAAACCTATGGAGAGCTTACTTTGGCAGAAGGTGATTATAAAGCGGTTCGTATAGTATTGGGTGAGGGCAAAGGACATAATTGGTGGTGTGTGCTTTTCCCGCCTCTTTGTTTAGTGGATGAGGCTGCCGAAACCAAAACAGCTTCTGTTCCTGTTACAAGTGGTATAGAAACCCAAAAAAATATTGAGATCCGTTTGAAAATAAGCGATATGTTTTATATTCAAAAATAAAAAACTTATTTGCAAAAGCTTTTTATAAAATTTCAAAAGCTGAAAACCGTTTTTAGTAATGGTTTTTAGCTTTTCTTACATATTGTTATGCTTTTAGACAAACAGAGAAAATGTGTTTATTTTCGTATTAAAAGACAAGTAGATACATATATAATAATAAGCGCTAAAAATCGGCGGGAGGAATAACAGATGTTTAGAATTTCGGATTTAAGGAATAAGGATATAATAAACATAAAAGATGGTAAAAAGCTGGGGCCTATCAGTGATATTGAGGTGGATATGGATGTTGGGCGCATTACCGCCATAGTTTTACCGGGCAGCAAACGTTTTTTAGGGCTTTTTCAAAGAGGAGAGGATTTGATAGTAGCTTGGGACAGGATCAAGAAGATTGGTATGGATGTGGTTTTGGTGGAGCTGGACAGCCCTGTTTATGATAAAAAATCCCCAAAAGGAGAGCAGGAAGACGATTGGGTAGAATTATAACAATAAAATGGATACAGAAATACATACATTAGAAAGAGTGGTTTTTTTTATCAGAATATTGACACACAATATATAGTGGTGGTAATATATAAGAGTACACATATTGTGTACTCTTGCCTTTTGGTAATTTTAATAACAATATATGGCTTTAGGAGGTGCTCTATGCGTTGTACATTTTGCGGTTTTGAGGATTCGAAAGTACTTGATTCTCGTCCTGTTGATGATGGGCACAGCATCAGACGCCGCAGAGAGTGTTTGAATTGTGGCAAGCGTTTTACCACTTATGAAAGGGTGGAAGAAGTTCCCCTTATTGTGGTTAAGCGTGATAATCGCCGAGAAGTTTTTGATAGCAATAAAATTTTAAATGGCTTAATCAAAGCTTGTGATAAGCGTTCTGTACCATTAAACGTATTAGAGCAAACTGTGGCTGATATTGAAAAAGAGCTTCGCAATTCCTTGGAAAGAGAAATTTCCTCACGCGTAATCGGTGAAATGATTATGGAGCGTTTAAAGCATATAGATGCAGTTGCCTATGTGCGTTTTGCTTCCGTTTACCGTCAATTTGAGGATATTTATACCTTTATGGAAGAATTAAGACGAATGGTCAAGGAAAACAATTTTAATTTAGAAAAAGAAAACTCCGCATTCAAGGCAAAAAAGAATGATACCGATATTGAGGAATGATTTTTTCGATATGCCCCAAAAAGGAGGAATACCATGTTTACGCAAATCCGTAAAAGAGATGGCCGTTTGGTGCTGTTTGACGAAGTGAAAATTACCGATGCAATTTTTGAAGCAGCTAAAGCCATAGGTGGTACAGATCGCCAAATGGCTATGGAATTGACCTCGAAAGTGCTGAAAAAACTACAGGAAAATTATAATAACGATGTGTTTACTGTGGAAGATGTGCAGGATACCGTTGAAAAGGTATTAATAGAAGATGGACATGCCCGTACTGCTAAAGCATATATTTTATATAGGGATCGCCGTAATCGCGTAAGGCTTGCCAAGTCAGACTTAATGGATGCTGTGGAACAAATACTCATTGAAACCAGCAAGGAAAATGCCAATGTAAGCAACAGCCCTTCAGCAAAAATGCTGCAAATAGCCAGTGCGGCTTCCAAAACCTATTATTTATCACGCCTTATCCCCGAGGAGTTTTCTAAGGCTCATCGTAATGGGGATATTCATATCCATGATTTGGATTTTTACTCCAAAACACTTACCTGTGTGCAAATACCTTTAGGTGAGCTTTTACATAACGGGTTTAATAACGGGCATGGTTTTATTAGGCCACCCCGTCGTCCTGCTTCAGCTACGGCTTTGGCAGCTATTATCCTGCAAAGCTCTCAGAATGATATGCATGGCGGGCAAAGCTTCCCGTTTTTTGATACAGATATAGCTCCTTTTGTGGAAAATGCTTCGGAAGAAGAAGTTTTCCAGGCTATGGAAGCCTTGATTTACAATTTAAATTCCATGCATAGCAGAGCGGGTGCTCAAGTGCCTTTTTCCAGCCTCAACATAGGCACGGATACCTCCGAAGGAGGCAGAAAAGTTACCAGAAACCTGCTTTTAGCCTATGAAAAGGGCTTGGGCTATGGTGAAAATCCTATATTCCCCAATGTCATTTTCCGTGTACAGGAAGGGGTAAACCTTAACCAGGGCGATCCTAATCGTGATTTATTCGAACTGGCTATGAGGGTAGCCGCAAGGCGCATGAATCCAACCTTTAGTTTTATGGATGCAAGTTTTAATAAAACTTATGGTTCACAAGTAAGCTATATGGGCTGCCGTACCAGAGTTATGGCAAACCGCAAGGGTCCTGTAATTACCGAAAAGAGGGGCAATCTTTCTTTTACCACAATCAATTTACCCAGGTTGGCCATTCAGGCTAAAGGGGATATTGATATTTTTTACCGTCTTTTGAATAATATTATGGAGCTTACAGCGCGTCAGCTTTATCATCGTTACCGTGTACAAGCTAACCTTAAAGTAAAGGATATGCCTTTTTTAATGGGGCAAAAACTTTATTTGGGTTCGGAGAATTTAGGCCCCAATGATACAATAGAAAGTGCTATCAAACATGGTACCCTTTCCATTGGCTTTATCGGTCTTGCAGAAACCTTAACAGCTCTTCTGGGTGAACACCATGGCCAAAGCGAATATGCGCAGCTTAAAGGCTTGGAAATAGTTTCCCATATGGCTGAAAAGACTAATGAATTTGCCGAAAGCTATGATTTGAACTATACCCTTCTGGCAACTCCTGCGGAAGGTTTGGCAGGACGTTTTCTTAAAATAGATAAAAAAGAATACGGTATTATACCGGGGGTTACGGATAAGGATTTTTATACAAATTCCTTCCATATACCCGTAAATTATGAAATATCCCTTTTTGATAAGATAAGTAAAGAGGGTCCTTATCACAAATACTGTAATGCGGGGCACATAAGTTATGTTGAGCTTTCTAGCCCGCTCATCAATAACTTGGAATCGCTTGAAGCGATCATTCGCCATATGAAGGATTCGGATATAGGCTATGCGGGTATAAACTTCCCAATCGACTTTTGTATGTCCTGCCATTATCAGGGTGTTATCAATGACGATGGCTGTCCCCAGTGCGGTGGCACCGCTATCCGCAGAGTTCGTCGTATCACAGGCTATTTCAGTACTACTGAACGCTTTAACGATGCCAAGCTTGCCGAATTGAATGCCCGTGTCCAACATATGAAAATAGAAAACTAAAAAGCCAAAGAAGGTTTGCTTATGAAGATACGTTTGGCAGGTATAGTAAATGAAAGTGTAGTGGATGGCCCCGGTATAAGAATGGCTGTTTTTACTCAGGGCTGTCCTCATCATTGCGCGGGTTGCCAAAATCCCGAAACGCATGATTTTATGGGAGGATATTTGGCTGATACTGACGAGATACTCAAACCTATGGCAAACCGTAAATATATAAAAGGCCTTACTGTTTCGGGCGGTGAGCCTCTTTGCCAGGTGCAGGCCGTGGCAGAGCTGGCTAAAAAAACCAAAGCCATGGGCAAGGATGTGGTCATTTATACGGGCTATCTTGTTGAAGAATTGCTAGAAAAGGCCAAAGAAGATGCGAACATTGTGGAATTGTTTCAAAATACGGATTATCTTATAGACGGCCCTTTTATTGAATCCCAAAAGAGCCTGCATTTGGTTTTTCGCGGTTCTGTAAACCAAAGAGTAATCGATATACCTAAAACTTTAAGCGCAGGTAAAGTGGTGCTTTGTTAATTTTGACTTTAAGCTGATAAACACTTTGCAAAACTTTATTTTTTGTGTTAAAATACCACTATACCCCTAAAGTTTGGTGGTATTTTTGCTGTTGCAGGTTTTATGATTATTATATTAAAGTAAAATCGGAAAAGAGTGATATTATGCCCCGGATTGCGGAAAATATAGCCTATATACAACAAGAAATAGTAAAAGCTCAGCAAAGAAGTATTAAAGCGTCTAACAATTGTCATTTGATTGCTGTTACCAAAACTGTAGATACCTCAAGGATTCAAGAAGCCATTGATGCTGGGGTTTTGCAGCTTGGTGAAAACAGAGTGCAGGAGCTTATGGATAAATACCCAATACTTTCTTCTGATGTAAAATGGCATTTGATAGGACATTTGCAAACCAATAAAGTAAAATATATAGTGGATAAAGTTGCTATGATACACTCCCTGGATCGCGAGGATCTGGCTAAGGAAATAGAACGCAAAGCGGCACCTAGAAATAAGGTAATACCTTGCTTGGTGCAGGTAAACATTGCGGAAGAGGAAACCAAATTCGGCCTTGCGGAAGAGGATGTTATAGATTTTGTGCGTTCTTTGGCGGCGTATCCTCATATTGCTGTAAAAGGCTTAATGACGATAGGGCCTTATGTAGCCGAACCTGAAGAGATCCGTCCCGTATTTAGCCGTTTGCGTGAATTAAAAGAAGCAATAGCAGGATTACAGCTTCCACACGTAGAAATGCATGAATTATCAATGGGGATGACAAATGATTATCAAGTTGCTGTTGAAGAAGGAGCTACCATGGTTAGAGTAGGCAGTGCTATTTTCGGTGCCCGCAGCTATGTATAATAATATTTTTATCAATTAGGCATACAATTAAAGGAGGTTTTTTTATGGCAGGTTTCTGGGATAAAGTAAGCGGCGTTTTCTTTCAAGAGGAAGATGATGTAGATAATTATCAAGCTGCGGAAAATAACGGTGTTAAAGAAACCCGTGATAAAGATGTATGGCAGGAGCCTGAACTGAAAAAGTCCAAAAAAGCTCAGCTGGTTTCCATTCCCTCAGCTAATAGGTCTATGGAAATGGTGCTTATAAAGGCTAAATCTTATAATGATATGCAATCTATAGCCCAGCATATCAAAGATCGTAAAGTGGCGATAGTTAATTTTGAGGATATGGATAAAGAAACCGCTCAGCGTATGGTGGACTTTTTATCGGGTGCTGTTTTCGCTTTGGATGGTGTTCCCAAAAAAGTAAGCGGTTCCACTTTTTTGTTCAGCTCCTCTAATGTGGATTTGAACGGTCAAATCATGGAAAACGATAGCACAGGCCATGAAGCTGTTGCCGAAGCATCTTTTAATGCATATAACATGTGGAAAAAATAACTATAAATTAATTGGTAAAGAGGGATAGATTTGGAATTAATCGCCAGAATAGTCGCGGCAGCATTCAACATTTATTATTTTCTTATCATCGCAGAAGTTTTGCTTTCCTGGTTCCCGCACAACAGGAACAACCCTGTATTTCGTTTTGTACACGAAATGACAGAACCTTTTTTGGGTATTTTTCGCAGAATGTTTAGGATAGGGCCGCGAATACCTTTGGATTTTTCGCCCATTATAGCTTTAATAGCTTTATCCTTATTGGAATCTTTTATATTTTATATAATCAGATTATTTATGTAGTCTTGACATTTTATAACTAAAAAGCTATTATATCAACAATAATAATAAAAAAGCAATGAAAAGGACGCAGCGATAGCTCTGGATCCCAGCGAATTCGGAATTGGTGTAAGCCGAATATTCAACTGTTTAAGCCATCACCTTTGAGTGACCTGTCGAAAATATTTTATTCTAGGCAGGTACGGTTGCCACCGTTACGGCATCGAGAGGTTTTTGGCTTTTTAAGCCAAAAACAAATAGGGTGGTATCGCGGTACTTCCGTCCCTAAAGGGCGGAGGTATTTTTTATATTTTAAAAGTAATAATGAATTTATGATATTGAAAGGAGCAGCTACAATATGGATTATGGCAAAACACTGAATCTGCCGCAAACCGATTTTCCAATGAGAGGTAACCTGTCCGAGCGGGAACCGCAAATTTTAACAAAATGGCAGGAGGAGGATATTTATCATCAGGTAGCTGAAAAAAATGCAGGCCGTCCCAAATTTATTTTGCATGATGGTCCGCCCTATGCTAACGGTAATATTCACCTTGGCCACGCTTTAAATAAAACCCTTAAGGATATAGTAGTAAAATATAAAAGTATGGCAGGTTATGATGCTCCTTATGTGCCGGGTTGGGATACCCATGGCTTACCTATTGAGCAAAGAGCAATTAAAGATTTGGGTTTAAACCGTGAAGAAATAGATAAAGTAGTATTCAGGGATAAATGCAAGGAGTATGCCCTTAAATTTGTGGATCTGCAAAGGGAGCAGTTCAAACGTTTAGGTGTGCGTGGTGATTGGGACAAGCCATACATCACCTTACAGCCCGAATACGAAGCCGAACAAATACGAGCTTTTGGTGCCATGGCCAATAAAGGCTATATATATAAAGGTAAAAAACCCGTTTATTGGTGTGCCGATTGCGAAACCGCGCTGGCAGAAGCGGAAGTTGAATATGCAGATAGCAAATCCGCCGCTATTTATGTGAAATTCAAAGTTAAAGATGGCAAAGGTATTTTAGATGATACCGATAATTTCGTGATTTGGACGACCACACCTTGGACAATCCCCGCCAACTTGGCAATTTGCCTGCACCCCGAATATGATTATGTGCTGGCGGAAATAGACGGCACAAAAATGATCATTGCCAAAGAACTCTTAAATACCTTCATGGCAGACGCCGATAAAAAAGAAAGCAAAATCCTGCGTGAATTCAAAGGCAAAGATTTGGAATATATCACCTGTGAACATCCTATAATGAATAGAGAATCCGTAGTTATTTTAGGCGAACACGTTACCTTGGAAGCAGGTACAGGCTGTGTTCATACTGCTCCTGGCCATGGTGTTGAGGACTTTGAAGTAGGCCAAAAATATAAGCTGGATATTCTTTCTCCCGTTGATTCCAAAGGCAGGTTTACGGATGAAGCAGGCCAGTTTGCAGGCATGGACTTATTAAAAGGCAATAAAGAAGTTTGCAAGGCCTTGGAAGAATGCGGTGCCTTGGTGGGCTTCAAAATGATAAGCCACTCCTACCCGCATTGCTGGCGTTGCAAGAAGCCCATTATTTTCAGGGCTACTGAGCAATGGTTCTGCTCTATAGACGGTTTCCGTGAAGCCGCCTTGGCTGAAATAGATAAAACCCAATTTATCCCTGCTTGGGGGCACGACAGAATCTATAATATGGTGCGTGACCGCAGCGACTGGTGTATTTCCCGCCAGCGCACCTGGGGCGTGCCTTTGCCCATTTTCTACTGCAAAGATTGCGGCAAGGAAATCATCAACGCAGAAACTATTGAACACATTGCCAATATTTTTGCTAAAGAAGGCTCGCAGGCCTGGTTTGCCAAAGAAGCAGCTGAATTGGTTCCCGAAGGCCTTACCTGCCCTTGCTGCGGCGCTAAGGAATTCCGTAAGGAAACGGATATCATGGATGTTTGGTTCGATTCAGGTTCCAGTCACTTTGCGGTTTTGGATACCCGTCCTGAATTACAGTGGCCCGCCGACTTATATTTGGAAGGCAGCGATCAACATCGCGGCTG
>ENA-UOOR01004842-UOOR01004842.1-fermentation-metagenome-genome-assembly--contig:-NODE-4842-length-10357-cov-4.511260_pt1 | contig 10357 bp, 8 predicted proteins | sample MGYA00245780_ERZ724029 | MGnify/ENA primary metagenome ERZ724029 (study PRJEB28704, sample SAMN03018315) | fermentation metagenome | biome: anthropogenic terrestrial biome; feature: soil; material... | reverse complement strand
AATAATGACCGGCATGCAAAGAGAAAAGAACTGTACAGGCTGCAAAGGCTGTGCTCCATTTAATGGTTTTGATATAGTCAATATAATTCTGTGTGTTTTGTGCTTTGTTATCATTCTTGTGGGCACAAGTAAATTTGGTCCCGGGGTGACCCATGACTCTGTGGCATATCTCTTCGCAGCTTCTACTGCTGCCGGCGGCGAGGGCCTTCAATATTTTGCCTATACAAGCCCTTTTGTCCAGTGGCCGCCTTTGTTTCCGCTCATACTTGCAATACCCGAGCTTCTTTCTATAGATCTGCTGACTTTTTCCATGTATTTTAACGCCGCTGTCATGGCTCTTGCCTTATGGATAGGCTCGCGGACAATACGGCAGCTTTCGAAAGTTATCTTCATGCCCACACTGTTTATACTGATGGGCCTCTTTTCGTTCCCGCTTTTGAAGATGTCATTCTTTGTCTGGTCGGAGCCGCTGTTTATTCTGTTTACAGCTACGGTCTTCCATATTCTCCTGACCGCTGATTTTGACACCATCAACAGAGAAGGATTTGCACGCCCGGTGCTGCTGATGGCGGTAATAACCGCCCTGGCTTGCCTGACACGCTATATAGGCGTTGTGATTATTATGATGGTCTGCCTATATCTGTTTATAAAAATAGAAGGCTTTGGCCGGAAAATAAAGGCCGTTTTTTTATATGGCTTTGTTTCTGCGGCGCCTACCGTCATATATCTTGTCAGAAATTATATGGTGTCGGGAACCCTTGTGGGCATGAGAAGTCCCTCGGGAATACCGCTGTCAACGAATACCCTGCGTGCCGTAAAGACTGTTGCAGGCTGGATTTTCCCGGTAGTTTCCAAGCCGGGAACCCTCCCGAAACCAGTGCTGTATCTCATACTGGCTGCGTTGGCCCTGCTGGCACTAATGCTTTTATGGCAGATCCTTGCAAATGCTGAGAAGAGGTCCGCACTGATTTTCCTTTCAGCCTTTTGTATTCTCTATTCTGTCTATATGATTGTCTCTGCCACCAAGGTAGCCTTTGATCCCATCTCCGACCGTTATATGATACCGGTCATGCTTCCCCTTACGGCCATTCTTGTTCTGCTTTTGGACGGCATTTTAGAAAAGCTGAAATTGATTTCCAGCCGAAAGGCTGCAGCCCATAAAATAATCGGTATAGGGGCGGGCATCATTCTTACAGGGGTAATGATTTTTTCGTTGGCGGCAAATGCTGTCGATCTGAAGGATTCAACCATGAAGGCCTACAGCGGGGGCGCCGGCGGGTTCAATACGGCAGATTGGAGAAGCCACGGTTTTCTAAGCCAGATGGAGCGGTTGGAGGACAGTGATATGATCTACTCCAATAATCCTAGCCCGGTTTATTTTCTTACTGAAAAGTCTGTGCATTATACACCCAAAACCTTTGGCATTCCCCTTTATGGCTATGAAGCGTTTTTAAAGGAAAGCGAAAATTACCGGAATCAGTATATTGTATGGTTTGGCAATGAGACTTCGACTACGGTATATACTCCGCAGCAGTTTGAGAAAGATTTTACGGTAACAAATATAGTTAAGGATGATTCTTATTCCATATACAAGCTTGAACGGAGGAACCCATGAAAAAATTTCGATATATTCTTAAGACCATGCGCCCGAAGCAATGGATCAAAAACTTCTTTGTTTTTCCGGCTCTGCTGTTTTCCAAGAGCTTTACGGATCCCCGGGCAATAGGCCTTTCGGTGCTTGCTTTTCTGCTGTTCAGCTTGGGCTCGGGAACGGTCTACATCATCAATGATGTGATTGACAGAAAGAAGGATATCCTTCACCCGAGAAAATGCAAAAGACCCATCGCCTCAGGAAAGCTAAAGGCTGGTGAGGCCCTTGCCGCCGCCGCCATGATCCTTATTGGCGTCGTTGCGGCAGCAGCTTATGTATCCATAAAATTTATGGGCATTCTCGTGCTCTATATCCTCATTACCATTCTCTATTCTTTGAAGCTTAAAAGCACGCCAATTCTGGATATCCTGGCCATTGCGGCAGGCTTTGTACTGCGGACCCTGTCGGGAGCGGTGATTATCGGGGTAGAAGCTTCGTCATGGCTTCTTCTGTGTACCTCGGCCCTGTGCCTTTTCCTTGCTGCCAATAAGCGCAAAACTGAACTGGAGACCATGAAGGAAGCCGCCGGGGAATATAAGGCAAGCCTGGGCGTATACACATTGCCCTTTTTAAACCAGATCATCACCGTCTGCCTTACCCTTTGCATCGTTTTGTATGCCCTTTATACGTACTATACAAAGGTTCCGTATATGATGGGCACCACTGCTTTTGTGTTCTATGGCCTTTGCAGGTATCAGCTTTTGATGGCTGCAGGCGAACTGGGAGACAATATTGAGGTCACCCTGCTTAAGGATAAGCCTATGGTGCTTAATTTGGTTCTTTGGGGCCTCAGCTGCCTTGCGATTATCTGGAAATTCTATTAAAGGGGAAATAAAAGTGACACAGCGTAAAATCAGCTACCCGCTCATCATAGCAATTGCGTTTTTAATGATCTACCTGGCGCTGTTTGCTTTTGCCCAAAGCCGAGGCATCTACAATATCAACCTGCATACCAATAACGATCGTTTCTTTTCCATGGACGATTCCTACTATATAAACCATTTTTACTCAACAGAGCCAGACGATACGGGAAGAGTGGTAAAGCATCCCCTATTGGTGGCATTTGCCCATTATTTTACGCTTCTTGAGCGTTCTGTTTTGGGAGAAATATCTACAGAGCACCACTATATGCTGGTGGTCCTTTTTCAAATTCTGGTACAGACAATAGCCGTGGTTTATTTATTTAGAATGCTGACAGAGCATTATAAATTGACTTGCTTAAATGCTGCTCTGCTCACGTTGATTTACGGGCTTTCCTGTGCTTCACTGCTCTTTATGCTGATAGCCGAAAGCTATATTTTCAGCGGTGCCCTGCTTATTCTGACCCAATGGTTCATCTTGCAGAAAAAGCCTGCCGCCGTTGTTATTGCAGGCATTCTCTTAGGCGGCATGACCATCACCAATATTTTTATTTGGGGTATTCTGGTGCTGTTTTATGATGATAAATTCTATAAGCGGGCTATTATGGCTGCCGCAGGAGGCTTGGGCCTTTTGGGCGCAATCTGGCTCCTGCCTGTAAGAGATGCGTTTTATACCCAGTGCCTTAAAGTATTTCAAAGCAGCCCTGCAAACTACAGCGATAATTTTTTGGTGCTTGAGGCCTTAAAACGCGGATTTTATGCTTTGTTCGGATCAACTTACTTCTTCATTGACACAGTCGATGAATCCCCCTTTGGGAAATACCAGGGCCAGGCGGTGTCCTTTATTCCATCAGCCCCTTTTTTCATCAACGTCATAGCAGGTATATGGCTGTTGCTGATGGTATACAGTCTGATTGCCAACAGGAAAAATGCTCTCATCAGAGGCCCCCTTATGGTACTCTTGTTTAATATCGCTCTTCATGTTGTTAAGCAATACGGGCTTAAAGAAGGTTCTTTGTATTCCCTGCACCATTCCTTTGCCCAGATACTTATTATTGCGTGCATATTGGGTGGATTAAACGGGAAGGGAATATCCAAAGCCGTTTCAAGAACGGTCTCGATTTTTTTTATATTTTTTATGGTGATAATGTCGGCAGTTAATTTTAAGGGCATTTTCAATCTTTTCTGACAAGGTTTCTTAACCGTTCTTTGAGAAGAATGGTTAAAATATGTGTTAGAACAGGAAACCGAGGTAAAAACCGAAATTTAAATTTAACCCTTTTATTGATATCTAACTCTAATGTAGTTATAATATCAATATAAAGTTAAATGAGAGGTGATCCCGTGGATTACATCAAGAAAATATTGGGTGTTGAAGTGGAGCGCTCAGAGTGGACACAGACCAGCAGGCTTCCTTACTTCTTAGCAAATGAATATCGCTTTGAGAGCGTTTGGCTTGGCGACGTTCAGTGTTTGTTTTTAAAACCTGCCGGTGAGCTTGGTACAATCAATATGCTTAAAAAGCATTTGAAAAGGCTGCGGGAAGTCTGCGACCGGCCGGTTGTATTTGAGCTGCAAACAATTACACGACAGAGAAGAACGTCCTTTATTGAGGCCAGAATCGCTTTTGTAGTACCGGGAAAGCACATTTATCTCCCCTTTATGGGAATTCAGCTTCAAGAACGTTGCGATAGCGAAGCAATCGTTGAGCCGGTGCTGGAAAAGCTCCAGCCATCCGCGCAGATGCTGCTTTTTACATTTATCCTTGGGAAAAACAAAGCGATGTATCTGAGCAAAATGACAAAGCAAATTGGCTTTTCGGCCATGACCATTTCACGGGCCGCCAACCAGCTCGCCCAGATGCAATTGGTATCCAAGAGCAATGACGGAGTGCAGAAGGTACTCACCTCAGCTTTGACGCCAGAGGAGCTCTTTCGGAAGGCAGCGCTATATCTGATAAATCCTGTACGAAGGGTGGTATATGTCAACCGATCGGAGCTCAGTTCCAGGCTGTTTCCCACGGGATTAAGCGCTCTGGCAGACATGAGTATGCTGAGCCCACCGGTACCGGAGGTTTGGGGAACGACGGAATCTGTGGGGCGCTTTTCCGGTGCCAGCGCTCGTTTGATCGATACGGATACCCAATGTGCTTTGGAACTGTGGAAGTACGACCCCCGCCTTATCAGCGGGAATGATCGAGTGGATGTGCTGTCCCTGGCGGCAAGCCTTAATGACGTGACGGATGAGCGTGTGGAACAGGCATTACAAGAGACTCTAAGGAAAGTGTGGGAAAAATAATGGTATCTGGAATAGAGAGTTTCAAAGAGTGGTTTGCTGATTACAGCGACCAGTACGCCATCATAGGAGGCACAGCCTGCGATCTGTTGATGAGCGCGGATGGGCTGGATTTTCGGGCCACCAGGGACATCGATGTGGTTCTGATTATCGAAAGCCTCACCCCTGCGTTTGGCGCCCGCTTTTGGAAATATATCGTTGCAGCCGGATATACACATAAAAACAAGAGTACAGGAGAGTCGCAGTTTTATCGGTTTATTGCCCCCCACAGTAAGGAATACCCATATATGATAGAATTGTTTTCTCGCCGCAATAGTGCGATTGTGCTGCCGGAGGAGGCGGTGTTGACGCCGCTTCCTCTGGATGATGAATTATCCAGTCTTTCAGCGATTCTAATGGACGATGACTATTATCGCTTCCTGCTCAAAGGGAGAACGCTCCTTGACGGGATCTCCGTCATAGATGCGGGACATTTGATCCCACTGAAAGCAAAAGCATGGCTGGACCTTACCGAGCGGAAAGGCGCCGGCGAGGCGGTGGATAGCAGAAACATCAAAAAACACAAAAATGATGTCCTACGGCTGAGCACGCTGCTCTTTGCCGAAACCAGCATCACTGTCCCGGATAGTATTTTTACCGACTTGACGGACTTTCTTGCCTCTATTGAAACCGAGCAGATCGACTTGAAACTGCTCGGAATCCGAAATCAAAGCAAAGAAGATGTTCTTGAAAAGATAATCAATACATACATAAAGGAATCCAAGGGTAAACACGATTTTTTAAATAAAAGCCAATAAAGAAGCAGAAAAGATGATAAATAAGGTTAAGTATTTGATAAAGCATGAGAATGTGCTAGTATAAATTAATAGTAATTTTGAGATTAGCGAGGACGGATTATGTCAAAAAGAGCTGCGACAGGTAAACGGGAGAATCCGGGAAACCTTTACATATTGCCAATTGCGTTTATTATAACGATAGTTCCACTGATAGTTTATATGAAAGTTGTTCAGTTGAGCCCCATAGAGATAAAAAACTGGTATGGGCAGGAAAAATATTCTGATTTCTTCACCTTTTTCAAAAGCCAGTGGCTCATTATCGGAACGGCTTTGGCAGCAGTCTTTTATTTTGTTTATTTAATTTTAAAAGGCTTTAAATTTCAGAAAAGCATTCCCTATATACCCACAGCCGTATATGCTTTAATGATCATCTTATCCACGCTACTGTCTAAAAACCGTGGGGTCGCCTTGAATGGATTTGTTGCCCGCTATGAAGGAATGTGGGCGCTTCTTTGCTACCTTATTCTTATGGTGGTTACCATTAATCTTGTAAAAACCGAGTCACAAATGAAATTTCTCTTGAGCGCCCTGCTGATTTCCGCTTCCATCATAGGCATCATCGGTGTATTTCAGTTTTTTAATATGGATCTGTTCAGAACTGATTTTGGAAAGAAATTAATACTTCCCGAAATCTATCACCAAATGCTGAATAAAGTCAGTTTCCGGTTTGAAGAGTCTATGATTTTCTCTACCTTCAGCAACCCCAACTATGTCGGAAGCTACATGGCCTTGGTCATACCCATCACCTTCGCGGCATTTCTGTACTTTAAAAAGCTCTGGCTGAAAATTGGAGCCGGGCTGTTGACGGTTATATCATTGGTAAGCCTGTTTGGCAGCCGGTCCCGTGCCGGACTCATGGGCCTTGCGGTTTCAGTTCTCGTTGCTTTGGTCCTGTTCCGCAAGATCATTTTCAGGCGCAAGCTTCTCTCAATGGCTATTGCAGTGGGCCTTGTCCTGATGTTCCTTGGGGTAAACTTCGCCTTGAATGGTGTTTTAATAGATAGAATTATTTCAGAGTTTAAACAGCCGGAAGAGGTACAGTTTTTTGATCTTCAGGATATTACTTTTGAGGATAAGACAGTATCCATTGTCAGTAAAACCGAAACCTTTGTTATTCGGATGGACGACAGCTCCAAATTATACTTCTGTGACGATGCGGGGAACGAATTGCCCTATGATATGGAAGGGATGAGCAGCAACGCCAAAATAAAATTCACAGATCCTAAATACAAGGATTATACCATTACCATTGACGGCGCTGTTTTAAGGGTGAATCAAAAACAGGTACAGTTTGAGTTTGCAGTAGAAGATGAAAAATTCAAACTGATAGGTCTTAACGACGATTTGACAAATACCATAGAAAAAGCGGAATACATCGGCTTTAAAAATAAAGAAAGATTTGGCTCTGCAAGAGGCTACATATGGTCCAGAACCCTGCCTATGCTGAAAGATACCATACTTTGGGGTCATGGACCGGACACCTATGCCATAGAGTTCCCACAGAATGATTATATCGGCAAGATCAGAGCCTACGGTACGCCCCAGATGCTGGTGGACAAGCCCCACAATATGTATTTGCAAATCGCTGTGAATACCGGTGTCCTGTCACTATTAGCGGCTCTTGCGCTCTGGGGTCTTTATTTAGCACAGAGTATCAGAATATATATAAAGAAAATGGATTACAGTTTCCTTTCCTTATCGGGAGCGGGGATATTCCTTGCTGTATGCGGGTACTTGGTAACAGGCTTATTTAATGATAGCGTGGTTGCAATAGCACCGGTTTTTTGGGTGATGCTTGGACTGGGTTTTGTGTGCAATGGACTTGTAACAGGTCAGAGTAAGAAGATGCAATCGGTACGAGGCTAAAAAAATGAACAAACCTTTGGTCATTATATTAATGGCTACATACAATCCGGAACTTTCCTGGCTGAAGGAGCAATTGGCATCTATTAATAACCAGACCTATGAGAATATGGAGCTATTGGTTTGTGATGATTGTTCTTCGTCAATAGATGAAATCCAAATGAGGAAATTTCTGAAGCAATATATTACTCGTTTTTCCTATCGGCTCATCCGGAATGAGCAAAATCTTGGATCCAATAAAACCTTTGAAAGGCTTACCATAGAAGGCCTCAACAGAGATATTAAAGAAGGCTCTTTTTTTGCCTATTGTGACCAAGATGATATCTGGGAGAGCTGTAAAATAGAGGTTCTTGTTAACGCTGCAGCAGAAAAAAACGCTGTTCTTGCCTATAGTGATATGTCCATCATCGATGGGGAAGGAAATGCAGTATCCGATAGTGTCACAAAGATAAGGAAACGGTTTGAATACTTTGAAGGATATGAACTGTGGAGAAAAATCCTGATCAGAAACTTCATCAGCGGATGCTGTATGATAATCCGTGCAAATGCTGCAAAAGCTGCGATTCCCTTTGAATACGGTATGCAGCACGATAGATGGCTTTCAGTCATCGCCTCTATGAATGGGTATTTAACTTATGTGAACAAGCCTCTTATCAGGTACAGACAGCATGGCAAAAATCAAACGGGGGTCCTAAAAGATATAACTGATAAGCAAAGCTATATTAATATAAGGTTGAAAAACCACTTAAATATGCTGCAGTCTGTTAGAAAGCGAACTCAAGAGCATGAAAATGTCAGGCAGTTTATGGATCAGTATATTAAACAGATGGAAACTCGCTTGAAATATGCTACTGGTAAAGGTTCTTCCTTATTTGAAATGATACAATATTTAAAATATAATAAACCAACAATCTTGTTTGAAATGATTGTTTTGAAAATGCCTGACATATTTTTTAAGCAGGCAATTAAGATCATAATCAATAGAAATTTGTAACTAGAGCAAATTTAAGAAGCAGAAAGTGCGATAATTGTTGTTATCGCAGGCTGATTTTTATATAATAGCTTAAGACAGATTGAAAAATGTGGGGGTTATGATGATGAGTGATTCATTAAAAGGAATAATTCTTGCGGGCGGATCAGGCACACGGCTTTATCCTTTGACAATGGTCACCAGCAAGCAGCTTCTTCCTGTCTACAATAAGCCAATGATTTATTATCCTTTATCCATCCTGATGCTTGCAGGTATAAAAGATATCCTTATAATTTCTACCCCTTATGATTTACCAAACTTCAAGAAGCTTTTAGGTAATGGCTCCCAGTTTGGCATTCGTTTGAGCTATGTGGAGCAGCTTTCCCCTGATGGCCTTGCCCAGGCCTTTATTATTGGTGAGGAATTTATTGCAGGCTCGCGAAGCGCTATGATTCTCGGAGATAATATCTTCTATGGAAATGGCCTTAAAGCCCAGCTGAGGAGAGCAGCTTCAAATAGGAAAGGCGCTACGGTCTTCGGGTACTATGTGGAGGATCCGGAACGCTTTGGTGTTGTGGAATTTGATAAAAAGGGGAAAGCAATCTCCTTAGAGGAAAAGCCTAAACAGCCTAAATCCAATTATGCCGTCACGGGCCTGTATTTCTATGATGAGAGAGTATGTGAGTTTGCCAAAGCCCTTAAGCCCAGTGCCAGAGGGGAGTTGGAAATCACAGATTTAAACCGTATTTACCTGGAGGAAGAAAGTCTCGAGGTCATTACCCTGGGAAGGGGCTATGCTTGGCTTGATACAGGAACGGTGGATTCCCTGACAGAGGCTTCCGATTACATAAAGACTATTGAAACCCGGCAAGGGCTCATGATTGCTGCATTAGAAGAAATTGCCTATACTTCTGACTGGATTGACAAAAATACTTTGCTGGCATCGGCCGCTAAATACGGAAAATCGCCATATGGTGTGCATTTAAAAAATGTAGCCGAAGGTAAAATAAGATTTTAAGGAAGTACATATGAAGATCATTACTACAAAAATAAAAGACTTGTTCATTATTGAACCCCAGGTATTCGGAGATAACAGAGGCTGGTTTTTTGAGAGCTATTCAAAAATTAAGCTCGCAAAACAAGGTCTGGAATGCGACTTCGTTCAGGACAATCATTCCTTTTCGGCTCAGAAGGGAACCTTAAGGGGGTTGCACTTTCAACTGAACCCCAAAGCACAGGCTAAGCTAGTGCGCTGTACCAGAGGCGCTATTTTAGACGTGGCTGTGGACCTCAGAAAAGGTTCACCCACTTATAAACAGTGGCTGTCTATAGAGCTTACGGCGGAGAACAAGAAACAGTTTTTTATACCAAGAGGCTTTGCCCACGGCTTTCTCACCCTTACAGACGATGTAGGGGTGCAGTATAAAGCCGATGAATACTATGCCCCAGAATATGACCGGAGCATTGCCTACAACGACCGGGAACTCCATGTGGAATGGGATATTGAAAATCCCATCCTTTCCGTTAAGGATAAAAATGCTCCTTTATTGTGTGATAGCGATGTAAACTTTGTTTATTAAGGAGGGCTTCCATATGACCATTCTCGTGACCGGCGGCGCCGGTTTTATCGGTGGAAATTTTGTTAAATATATGCTGAAGAAGCATCCGGATTATAAAATTCTATGTCTGGATGCTTTGACCTATGCCGGAAATATGGAGACATTATCCGATGTAATAGACAATCCGAATTTTGTGTTCATAAAAGGAAATATTTCGGATAGCGAGGCCGTTACTAAGCTTTTTGAGCAGGAAAAACCTGATATTGTTGTAAATTTCGCGGCCGAATCCCATGTTGACCGTTCGATAGAGAACCCGCAATTGT
>ENA-UOOR01004841-UOOR01004841.1-fermentation-metagenome-genome-assembly--contig:-NODE-4841-length-10361-cov-3.713759_pt1 | contig 10361 bp, 17 predicted proteins | sample MGYA00245780_ERZ724029 | MGnify/ENA primary metagenome ERZ724029 (study PRJEB28704, sample SAMN03018315) | fermentation metagenome | biome: anthropogenic terrestrial biome; feature: soil; material... | reverse complement strand
TTGAAATTCCACAATATTCATCTACATCCGCAGTCGTAGGAATTGATTTAGGATTGAAAGAATTTGCTATCACATCAGATAGAAAACACATTGAAAATCCAAAATATCTAGCAAAATCACAAAAGAAACTTGCTAAATTTCAAAGACAGCTATCAAGAAAGACAATTGGTAGTAAGAATAGAAATAAAGCAAGAATTAAAGTAGCAAGACAATATGAAAAGATTAGTAATCAAAGGACTGACTTTCTTCAAAAACTTAGTACGCAATTAATTAAAGATCATGATGTGATATGTTTAGAGAATTTACAAGTAAAAAATATGGTTAAAAATCATAAACTTGCCAAACCTATATCGGATGTATCATGGAGTGAATTTGTAAGACAATTACAATACAAGGCTGAATGGCAACATAAGATAATTCAAAAGATTGATACTTATTATGCTAGTAGTCAGTTATGTAGTAATTGTGGTTATAAATTCACAGGGACAAAGGATTTAAGTATTAGAGAATGGACTTGTCCTCAATGTGGTGTTCATCATAATAGAGATGAAAATGCAAGTATTAATATTTTAAATGAAGGATTAAGATTATTACAATTAAGTGCTTGATAGATTATATTAATAGGATAGGGACTATCCGAATTTACGCCTACGGACATTATGTAAGACTGAATTAGTCAGCAATGATGGTTGAAATAGGAATCACGCGACTTTAGTCGTGGGAGGTTCAAATGCAAGTCATAGATCAAAAACAAGTCTATATTATGGAGATATAGTTTTAAAAGATGAATATGACGATTGGAATAAATTTAAAATTATAGATACTAGAGGTATTCCAATTAAAGAAAAATCACATAAATTGAAATCAATAATTATTTACATTGAGAAAGTAGATGAATAAATAATGTGTCCTATTTGCCACAGCAATCCTCATAATCATTTATGTCCAAATGCTCCAGAACCTAAATGCCGTGGACAGTGTAAAATATGTTATACGATATTAAGAGAAGATTATAATTACATAACAGATAATGAAGGAAATACTTTTTGTTCAGAAGAATGTTTTAAAAAATATCATGGATATAGAGAAAAAGAATGGGAGGAGGAAGATGAATAGATATATTTTGTTTAAATCACCTTTTGTATCTGAAGACGGAGAATATGCATGGGTTAAAAATGTAAAATACGGAATTGTGTATGAAAATGAAAAGAATTATTATCTTAGAAGAATAAAAAATAATATAGAAATTGAACCATATCCTATTTCAAAAGAATTAGAATATACAGTTTATATTGTAGGAGAAATTGTTAGAGGAGTTGATTAATTGCGTATTGAAGTAACTGCACTTTTAGCAAGTTGTATATTAGCTACTATTCCATATTCACCAAATCAGACAGCTAATATTATAACAACTAAAAAAACAGAAACTCCAATTGCCGTGGCAAGTAGCCATATTAAATTGGACAATAAAAATAAAGGAAATAAGTTAATGATAAAACCATTAACACAAGAACAAGTTAATAATATTGTTAAAGACGTTACATATAAAGAAAATTTAAAACTATTAAGTATTCTTGTAGAACTAGAAGCGGGTAGTTCATGGCTGACTGATGAACAACAAAGTTTAGTAGCTTGTGTTGTTTTGAATAGAATTAAGAGTCCATTATTCCCAAATACTTTGCATGATGTAATTTATCAAAGAAATCCTATTCAATATCAGTCAGCTTGGAGTAAAGCAATTAAAACAGTTGAACCATCAGAAAGAGTTATTAAAAATGTTAAAAGAGTATTAGATGGAAAATTCACTTGCCCATCTAACGTGCTTTTTCAAAGTGAAAAACCACAAGGAGATGGAATATATAAAAAATTCTATAATCGATATACTCACACTACAACATACTTTTGCTACTGTAATAAATAAAATATCTAGAAGGAGTTAATACATAAAGTGACTTTTGATTATAACAGAGAAAGAATTCGTAAAGAACAGGGAGCATACGATACACTAAAGCAAGCAACAGTCAAATATAATAGCGAGTGTAAATACAATGGAAGTAGACATTTGACAAAAGAAGAAATTAATGAATATATGAAAGCAGTTGATAAAAATAAATATCTTAAATCAATTGGTAAGTTTGAAATGGAGGAATGTAATTGAAAACAAAAATTAATCATATTGAGAACGATTGGAAACGAATTAAAAATCATTGCCGTACCACAGTAAATAAAGAGTTTACAGAAAATGAACCATCTGAAAAGTTTAAGCAAGAACTATTGATTAGTGAGCATTCTCCTATTAGATTACTTCAAATTGATTGGTCATGGAAAGATATTAAGTATTGGGTAGGTATGGAATGGGCAAGGCATAAATGGGAAAAATTTATTTCAACACAACGTACTGATAGAACTGGTGAAGATAGAAATAGCAAACCACAAGATTCATTAATTAATTTTGATGGCTTTGCTAATGCTCAAAATCTTATTGATACAGAACGTAAAAGATTATGTTACCAAGCATCAAAAGAAGCCAGAGAATTAGGAGAAGATTTGAAAGTTGAATTACATAAATACGAACCAGAATTAGCAGATGTACTCGTCCCGAACTGCATTTACAGAGGTGGTTGTCCTGAATTCAAAACGTGTGGATATTGGAATAACTTTACAGGTAAAAATAAAGAACTTGATTTACTAAATATTAAAACAAGATATGAAGCTTACAATAAGGACTTTTTTAACACAAAGGAGAAAACAAATAATGACTAAAGTAGAGCAACATGCAGAAATTTGTAAAATGCTCAATGATATTTACAGACGTAAAAATTCAGATTATGGAGATTCATTTGGTGAAACATATCGTAAATTAGGTATTATTTCAGCGGTAACTAGACTTACAGATAAATATAACCGTCTTGTAAGTCTTAGTACAAAAGATAAATCAGAACAGTTAGTTAATGATGAGAGCATTACAGACACTTTGGTGGATATGGCAAATTATGCAATTATGACTATCATTGAAATAAACAATGAAAGAAGTGAAAAGAATAAATAATTTTCAACTTGGTTTAGATTTTGACAGTGTACTTGTAGGAACAGAAATTGCTTATTGTGATTTGTTCAATAAATATACAGGAGAGCATATAACCCCTTCAGACTTAACAGAATATGATACTACTAAGGTTTTGCCGCAAAAATATAATTATATAGCTAATAAACTTTGGGAAATGCCTGCATTATATGATTATGTTCAACCTAAAGAAAATTCTCAACGTTATACAAAGTTGTTAAGCGAACAAGAAAATATTGATTTATATGTTGTTACTGTATCATCACCAAAAGTAATTGAACGAAAATTTCAATACCTACATAGAGAATTTCCTTGGATCAAACAAGATAATATCATAGTTACTGCGAATAAACCATTACTAAACTTAAATCTTTTACTTGATGATAATCCTAAAAACTTACTTTTAGGTAAATATCATAAATTACTATTCAATATGTATTGGAATAAAACATTTGATGCTGAAAGGAATGGGATGTTACGTTGCATGGATTGGGATGATACATATAATAAGATTCAAGATAGAATCTCAGCATGGAAGTCAGTACAAGAATTAATGAATTAAAGGAGATATGAATTGACTGGATTTGAAATTTTTAACTGTTTAATGGCAGGATTATTTATTGGAGTTATAATTGGATTTTTAATTTCTTGCTTTTTTACAGGAAGTAAAGTATCAGATTACGAATATGAAAATAGCGCATTGGCTAATGAGATATTAAAACTTCAAAATTTATTGAACAGATATAGAAGCAAATTTGGATTTGATAATAATATTGAAAATGAAAATAATGACGGAGGAAATGAATGACTATAACTTTATACAGTACACATTGCCCTAAATGCAATATACTTACGCAAAAATTGAACCAAGCTAATATTCAGTATAATGAAATAAACGATGTAGAAGTCATGTTAGCAAAAGGATTTTCATCAGCTCCTATGCTTGAAGTTGATGGAACAATAATGAATTTTTATGAAGCAAATAATTGGATTAATGAAAGGAATAAATAATGGATATTAGTATTAAACTTTATCAACCATTTGTAACATGTGTAAATAGATTAAGAGAAAAATATGGGGAAGAATTTGAACATCTAAATGGATTTCACAATCAGAATTTAAATTTTACAGACTTTATTGATAATTTTGTTGATAGTGATAACGTTGCTAATGCAACAATAGATTCTAACGCAAATGCAAATACAAAAGATATTTGCTCTCTAACAGCAGAAATTGATAAGCCACATACTAAGTTGTTGGCTTACAATAAAATTTTCTATGAACTGACTAAAAAATATGGCCTTAATACGGCACAGGAATGGTTGGAACAAGAATGGAATGGTGCATTTTACTTGCATGACGCTCCATCTAGTTCATTCAAACCTTATTGTTTTGCTTATGATTTGGAAGACCTTGTTAATAAAGGGTTATTTTTTGTTAATGATTTTAAAAGTGAAGCTCCTAAACATTTACTAACATATGTAAGAGATGTACTTGAATTTGTAAGTTGGACGTCAAATAGAACATCTGGTGCTTGTGGTCTTCCTAATTTTTTAATCTATTCATATTATTTCTGGTACAATGACGTTAAAAATGGCTATTATCTTAAATCACCAGAATATTATAGAGATCAGGGATTTCAGGAAATTATTTATGGATTAAATCAGCCATATCTAAGGGTGAATCAATCAGCATTCACAAACTTTACTATTATGGATAGACCATATCTTGCTGAAATTTTTGGTTCAAAACAATTCCCAGATGGTTCATATATTATTGACCATATTGAACAATTGATTGAATATCAAAAAGCATTTATGGAAGAAGTATCTCGTACAAGAGAAAATTCAATGTTCACATTCCCCGTTGACGTTATAGCGGCATAATAAAGCAATTTATTATGTAAACCCAGTGAACTCATGGAAAATCTGTATAAAATTATGGCAAGGAAGTTATAGTGATTACACGGCAAAGAAAAAGAAAATTGACATAAATAAAATTATTGAACTACACAATCAAGGACTATATGACAATGAAATTTCTGAATTATTAAATTGTTCAAGGGCTAACGTAACTCATCGTTTAAATAAATTAGGAATACATAATAGAAGATCAAAAGAAGAAGATGTTCCTTTAAGAAATAGAATTAGTCAATCATTAATTGGAAGATACGTTGGGGACAAAAATCCTAATTATAAAGGGAATAACGATGAAAAGATGTTGGCAAGAGGAATGTTTAAAACAATTTCAAAAGAATTAATTAGAAATTCAAATTACACATGTCAAATTTGTCATAAACATGGTGGCAATTTAGAAACTCATCATATAAAACCGTTTCATATAATTTTTGAAGAATTTATTCAAACTAAATACTCTGGAAATATTGACACATTTTATCAAGAATTAAGTCAATATGAAGATTTTATAAATATAAATAATATGGTAGTTGTTTGCCAAGACTGCCATTATAAAATACATTATACAGATAATCATGAACTAAGCCCATATAGATGGGAAAGCGCAACGACTATCGAAAACACACAGAAATGTGGAAGCGAGTAGAGTACATTACAAGCGATTGGTAATGGAAGTGCTGGGGTTCTTACGTAAACGTAAGAGCATGATATAGTCTGCTCTATATAGCGATATATAGAAGTTCATTAGAGAACTGCATAAGTATAGCGAACTTATGTGAACACAAAGGATTAACATATTCACTCTTATATCAGAATGGTAAATTTGTAGATGAAGAATTTGCTAGATGGTGTAACAAGCACAACATGAAATGGTGCGATAGTAATTTCTTTGTAAGTGGAGATGTAACAAGCCTAAGTTCATGTTGCCGTCTAGTTAATGATTTTACCCATCTTAAAGGTTTTATTAATTCTATTGGCGGAACTGCTCTTAAAATTGGTTCAGTTAAAGTTAATACAATTAATCTAGTTAGAATTGCTCTTGAAAGTAAAACAGAAGATGAATATATTACTAACTTAAAAAATAAAGTGGATATCTGTGCAAAAACACTTGATGTTGTAAGAAATATTATTAAAAGAAATGCAGAAAAAGGACTCCTCCCTAATTATACTTATAAGTTAATTGAATTAAAAGATCAATATAATACAATTGGTATTAATGGGATGTATGAAGCAATAGATCATTTTGGATATATTAATACAGATGAATTTGGAAATAAGTTTTATTCCGAAAAAGGTATTCAATTTGCTTCAAAAATTATGGATACAATAAACGAACAAAAAGATTCCTACAATTTTGATTATAGCATTAACATTGAAGCTGTTCCTGCTGAAAGATGTGCTGCAATTCTTTATGCTAAAGATAAACTTCTATATCCCAACGAACCAGAACATATCATGTATGGTAATCAATGGATTCCTCTTGATGAGAAATGTACATTAAATGAGAAAATCAAATTGGGAGCAATCCTTGATAAAAAATGTGGTGGAGGACAAATCGCTCATATTAATCTTCAAGGCCCGTTCAATAATGAAGAACAAGCATGGAATCTATTAAATTATATTGCAAAATCAGGAGTAATTTATTTTGCATACAATTTAAGAATTTCTGTTTGTAAAAATGGACATGGTTTTATAGGAAAAACTTGTCCACATTGCGGAGAACCTGTTGAAGATACATATCAGCGAGTAGTAGGGTTTTTAACTCCTAGCCATTCTTATAGCAAAGAACGTAAACACGAATTTTCTAAAAGGTATTGGTATAATTTAAACGATGAAAATTAAAGACATTATGGATGAAAATTTTCAAGATTATAAAAGACCATCAATGATGATTGCGACTTGTAAATGTGATTGGAAATGTCTGAAAGAAAAAAATCTTGATTATTCTATATGTCAAAATTCTCAAATTGCAAAACAGAAAGATTATGATGTATCTGTTGAGTATCTCTTTAACAGATACATCAATAATCCAATCACTTCAGCAATTGTCTTTGGGGGATTAGAACCATTTTTACAATTTGATGAAATACTTGACTTTATAAAATATGTAAGGAATCATAAATGTGATGACCCAATAGTCATTTATACGGGTTATTATCCAAATGAAATTCAAGTTGAAATAAACAAATTAAAACAATTTCAGAACATTATTATTAAGTATGGAAGATTTATCCCAAACAGTGAAAAAAGATATGACAGTATTTTAGGAATCACATTAAACTCTAATAATCAATATGCAGAAAGGATTAGTTAAATAGAAGTGAAGATTACAGTAAATAAAGATAAAGCAATTGTACAAAAAGTTAGAAAGGCTCTTAAAGATAATGCAGGATATTGCCCTTGTAAATTAATTAAATCACAAGATACAAAATGTATGTGTAAAGAATTCCTTGAACAAAAAGAGAATGGATTATGTGAATGTGGATTATATTACAAAAAGGTAGAAGAAGGAGATAATAATTAATAAAAATTTACGTATTGATAATACAAGTGGGGTTGTAGGAGTAAGTTGGCATAAAAAAACAAATAAATGGAGATCAAGAATAATGATAGATCAAAAAGAAATTTATTTAGGAATATACAATGATGTAAATGATGCAATTAAAATAAGATTACAGGCAGAAGACAAGTATTTCGGGGAATATGCTCCACAAAAACATCTATTTAACAAATATAATATAAAAGAGGAGAATAATTAATTGGAAATTCTTATTAAGTATCATAATAAAAATATAGATAAAATTGAGAAGATTGAAAAAGGTGACTGGATTGATCTTCGCTCAGCAGAAACAATAACACTTAAACAAGGTGATTTTAAACTTATTTCATTAGGAGTTTCAATTCAATTACCAGAAGGTTATGAAGCTCATGTAGTTCCTCGTAGTTCAACATTTAAAAAATGGGGTATTATTAAAACTAATTCATTTGGAGTTATTGATGAATCATATAAAGGAAATAATGACATATGGATGATGCCTGTTATTGCAATGAGAGATACAACAATTAATGAAAATGATAGAATTTGTCAATTTAGAATTGTAGAAAAAATGCCAAGAGCAAGAATTATTGAAATAGATAATCTTGAAAATAAAAATCGTGGAGGTTTCGGAAGTACTGGTACTAATTAATATACTATATATAGTATATCTCAGCAAATGGTGCGCTTCTTTCAGAAATATAAAAAAATAGGCTAGAACCAATTAAGATTCTAGCCTATTCATATCATAATAATTAACGCTTGTACATATATTTGAACAACTAAATTTGAAAGGAATGATGAATTATAGAAAATATTATTAAATCTAATTCTACCAATACATATACAACTACAAATCATCAATGTGTTTATAGAGGTCATACAATAAATATGACAGTTACTAAAAATGAAATTAGTAATAATGCACTTAAGAATTTAGCAAAATTTATTATCAAAATTTTATAATTATAAATAAAGTGATAATTTAGAAATAAATTATTGCTTTATTTTTCAATTAAATAGTGATATAATATTGGATATATTACAGATTGAAAGAATGTGTGAAGTAATGGAGCAAAAATATATTAAATATGTAGCTATGTATTTAAGAAAATCTCGTGGAGATGCAGAAACAGATTTAAATAAACACAAAAATATACTAATCCAATTATGTAAGGAAAATGATTGGAAATTTGTAGAATATGAAGAAATTGGTTCTGGTGATAGTATTTTTATGCGCCCTATATTTCAAAAATTACTCACAGACGTTGAAAATGAAATTTATGACGCTGTTTGTGTTGTTGATATTGATAGACTTGGTAGAGGTGATTTAGGAGATCAAGATAGAATTAAAAAGGCATTTTCTAAATCAGATACTTATGTTATTACACCACAACAAGTTTATAATCTCAATAATGATGATGATGAATTTGTTGTTGATATGAAGAGTTTCATTGCTAGACGAGAATATAAACAAATTGTAAAAAGACTTACACAAGGTAAAAAAATCGGTGCTAGATTAGGTATGTGGACAAATGGTACACCGCCATTTCCATATGAATATGAACGATATAAAGCCAAATATAACGAAAAAGGATTAGTTGTAAACGATGAAAAATTACTAACATACAGATTTATAATAGATTCTGTTATCAAAAATGGAATGACACCAAAACAAATAGCTATTGAATTAAATAAACAAAATATTCCATCTCCTAGAAATACTATTTGGCATAGTGTAACGATATATAGATTATTACTTGATGAAACTCATCTTGGAAAAATAATATCTAATAAAACTAAAGGAGACGGACATGCTAATAAAAAACCCAACGCTATAAATTCAATTTCCATTCCTAAAGATCAATGGGTTATTGTAGAAAATTGTCATGAATCAGTTAAGACTCAAGAGGAGCATGAAAAAATATTATTATTCTTAAACAGATTACCATATATAGCTAAACGAAAACCTATTGAAATATTACCATTATCAGGATTAATTAAATGTGGATTATGTGGACATACAATGAGTATATCATATCGTGAAGGAAGAAAAAATCCAGAATATATTAAACCATGTTGGTATAAAGATGCTATTGGTAAAAAATGTGGTAATAGTGGAATAATTACAAAAATAATATATCCAGAAATCATTAATCAAATTATTAAACAACAAAAACAATTACAATATGAAATTAAAAATATAGACATAAATGATTCCAAAATACAACTTGATATTAAAATATCTGAACTATCAAAACGTCTCATCGATAAAAATAAAGCACTTAATAGAATTCAAGATGCTTTTGAAAGTGGTGTGTATTCTTTAAATCAATTTAAAGATCGTAAACTAAAATCTGAAAATGAAATACTGGATATACAAAAACAAATTAATTTATTACAAATACAACAAAAACAATATGATGCAAATATTATTCAAGAAAAACTTCATAACGTTGATATTTTTTTAAATAAAATTCAAGATAATGAATTATCTAATGAAAATAAAAATCATCTATATAAACTTATTATTGATAGTATAATATGGACAAGACTTGGTGATAACATTAATATGAAAATTAATTTCAAATAAAAGGAAGGAGTTGATGCTATGAATTAAAACCAGATACCCAATAGATTAATAAACGAGAAATCCCCTTATCTTTTACAACATGCATATAATCCTGTGAATTGGTATCCTTGGAATCAAGAAACATTTGTCAAAGCTAAACAAGAAGATAAGCCAATATTTCTTTCTATTGGGTATAGCTAGTTTGGCTCTAATTAAGCACCTGCCACTGGTGCCATGTCTCAAAATAGAACCATATTAACAGTAAAAAATACC
>ENA-UOOR01004839-UOOR01004839.1-fermentation-metagenome-genome-assembly--contig:-NODE-4839-length-10365-cov-5.009602_pt1 | contig 10365 bp, 9 predicted proteins | sample MGYA00245780_ERZ724029 | MGnify/ENA primary metagenome ERZ724029 (study PRJEB28704, sample SAMN03018315) | fermentation metagenome | biome: anthropogenic terrestrial biome; feature: soil; material... | reverse complement strand
TGCGCGGCCTCTTTCTTGATGTTGCATCGTTATCGCCGCCTCTTGCCGGCGCTCAGAATGTTATCCCAATAAGCAACGCTAACTTCACAATATTTTTGGGTTCCCTTAACTGCTTTCCGCTCACAGGGAACTCTCTCTGCGAGCAGCGTAATTGGATACTTGCTGTCAGGATACCTGCCTGAATATCGTCCATGACCGATGATCAAATAATTTTGATATTTTATATATGAAATTCATAACTTTACTCGATAAATACTGATATCTTTGGTTATAATGTTAAGGATTTTAGAACTCTGTCTGGAGTGTTGATTTTGCAGGATAAGAAAATGTCCCTTCTTTCACCGCTTTTTCTAAGGCTATTTATCCCATTCGGGCTTGGGTATTTTATTTCGGTACTTTTAGGCAGCGCCAATGCGATAATGTCTCCTATACTTATAAGCACATTTTCACTCTCTCCGGCTGATCTTGGCTTCATGACATCCGTGTACCTGATCTCCTTCGGACTTGCTCAGTTCCCTCTCGGAGTGTTGCTTGACCGTTACGGAGCACGAAAGACTCTTGCCTCCTTCATGTTATTTGCTGTCGGAGGAGCCTTTATTTTTGCATTTTCCCAGAATGTAGGGGATCTGATCCTTTCCAGGGCACTTACCGGAATAGGGTGCCTGATGGCAGCTTTCAAGGCCTATTCCGAGTGGCTTCCCGCTGAGCGCCTCCCACTTGTCTATAGCATAGAATGCCTGACAGGAGGGATAGGCGGGATGGTCGCAACTAAGCCTGTCGGGTTTGCCATTGGCATCCTTTCATGGCGTAACGTATTTATCCTTCTTGCATTTTTTACGCTTTTTACCGCTCTTTCAATATGGTTCGTCACCCCGAAAGACGCAAGGCGGGGATCTGTCGGCAAACCGACGTTTGCAGAACAGCTCAGGCAGATGGTCGCATTTTTCGGAGACGCCAGATTCTGGTTCGTAGCCCCGGTAGTTACCGCGGCACAGAGCGTTATGTTCGCATACCTTTATCTCTGGGTCGGTCCATGGATGAGGGACGTTGCAGGGATGGGAGAGGCTGAAGCCGGCACTTACATGATGTATGCCTTTACCGGGGCCGCAGCAGGATACTTCCTGAACGGGATACTTGCCGACCTTTTCAAAAAGAGGGGCATTCTTTCTTGGGAAAGAATGTATCTATATTCCGGGGCTCTTCTTACACTGGTTCTGGGCTTTATTGCCCTAGAAAACGGAAGGAATTCGGCAATATTGTGGGGAATTGTAATGTTTCTCTCGACGATGACGATGATATCTTTCCCGTTGATGAGAAAACTGTACAAGAGCCATGAAGTCGGAAGAGCTCTCTCTCTGCTTAATTTCACAATATTTCTCTTTTCTTTTATATTCCAGTGGTTCATCGGCGTAGTGCTCGATTTTTATCCTGTCGCCGATGGGCTATTTTCCCCTGAAGGCTACAGGACAAGCCTTGCCGTTATAGTTATCCTTAATCTTGCCGCTGTTATCCACCTTTATTTCGAATTGAAAAAACGCCGTATAATATAACTGTTGTATTAATAACTCAAACTGCCGGCATATTCCTCCGGATACTGCTGACCGATATAAACCGGATCAGTAATTCAGAGATAAGAGTGCTGTCTGCTGATATTGTTAGGGGGAGTTCTATGCACGAAAGATACGAAGTAAGGGCTTCGGAGATCACCGAACTGGTGCGTGATCTGGCACTCAAGGCAAACATGCTTCTTCCTGACGGGCTAAAAAAGCTGATCCGTGATGCCCTGAATAAGGAAAGGATGCCCATAGCAAGGCAGGCCTTCACGGATATCCTTGAAAACGCGGAGCTGGCGGCAGAAAAAAATATGCCGATATGTCAGGATTGCGGACTGGCTGTAGTTTTTATTGAAATTGGCCAAAGCGTCAGCGTCAGGGACGGAAACATAGAGGAAGCGGTAAATGAGGGTATCCGCAGGGCATACAGGGATGGATATCTTCGCAAGTCCGTGGTCAAAGATCCTGTCTTCAGAAGGGAAAACAGCGGAGACAACACACCTGCCGTCATTCACTGGAAAATAACATCCGGCAAGGATATTAAAATAACAGTCAGTCCTAAAGGTATGGGAAGCGAAAACATGAGCAGGATATATATGCTGAAGCCTGCGGACGGCGCCGAAGGAGTCATAAGGTCAGTGGTAGAGGCTGTAAAAACCGCTGGTCCCAACCCGTGTCCCCCGATAGTCCTTGGGATCGGCATCGGCGGCAATTTCGAAACTGTTGCACTCGCATCGAAGCGCGCACTGCTCAAACCGGAAGGTGTCAGGCACCAAATCCCTGAGTACGCTGAGATGGAAAAAGAGATCCTTAAGAGGGTCAATGAACTTGGCATAGGTCCAGGCGGATACGGCGGAATGACAACAGCCCTTGATGCACATATTGAGACACTGCCTGCACATATAGCGGGGATGCCAGTAGCGGTAAATATATGCTGCCATGCACTCCGGCATGCGGAGGGAAAGATAGAGGGGAGGCTCATAAATGGATGCTAAATACATGAAAACACCCCTGACCGAAGATGACGTAATGGGACTGAGGGCGGGAGACATCGTATATCTTTCAGGAAGCATCCTTATCGCACGGGACGCCGCCCACAAAAGGCTCGTCGAGAGCATTGCATCGGGAGAGAAAGAACCTTTCCCCATTAAAGGCGAGATAATTTTTTACGCAGGACCGGCTCCGACACCCCCGGGAGAAGTTATAGGGCCTATCGGTCCTACCACCAGCGGACGGATGGATCCGTACACTCCTTTTCTTCTGGAAAGGGGGCTCAGAGGCATGATCGGTAAAGGAAAGAGGAGCCTAGAAGTCCTTGAAGCGCTCAAGAAAAACCGGGCTGTATATTTCGGAGCGACCGGAGGAACTGCGGTACTCCTTGCACGATCGGTCATGTCGGTAGAGAAGGTCGCATATGAGGATCTTGGCCCGGAATCTGTCCAAAGGCTTGAGATAATGGATATGCCTCTGGTGGTGCTGGCTGATCCGTATGGGGGAAATCTGTACAAGCACGGACCTGAGGAGGCTGTCAAGCTTATTTGCAACAACAGGGTATAATAAACTGCAAAAAATGCAATTATAAGTTACAGGATCAAATATCTTCTGAATTTTTTATGATTGCCCTGATTCGATAATAATTTTAATCTAATATTTCAATTGTTCAGTTTTCATGGGGGTGATCGCAAAGAAAAACCTATATTGACATTTAATTATATTGTTTTTGTTGGTACGAACCACTGAAATACAAGAGAATGTAATTTTTGCCGTTGTGTTAACCATTTTTCTTTGGTAAAATTGCGGAGCCGTACCTGACGGGAAAAATTTTTTTTATTTATAAAATCATTTCATGATCAGGTGCGGAAAAATATCACGGAGGTGCTTTGTGTATGACAAAGACAGCAAGATTCCTTATCGTAACGGCGATGATCCTTGTATTCGCCGGAGCCGCATCAGCAGCAACGTTTATCAACATCGGCACAGGATCGACAGGCGGAACGTATTACCCGGTCGGCGCAGGCATGGCAAAAGTATGGAACAGCGCGATCCCCGGAATGAAGGCAAACGCACAGTCAACCGGCGGAACAGCACAGAACCTTGCTCTCCTTGGTAAGGGTGAAGCTGAAGTAATTTTTGCGGACGGCCTCTATTTCTTTGCCTATGAAGGCAAGGGTACATTCGAAGGAAAGCCGATGAAGGAACTCCGTGGACTTGTTCCCCTTTATGCCGAACCCATCCACTTCCTCGTCGCAAAGGGCAGCAACATCAAATCGATCCAGGATCTTAAGGGCAAGAGGGTCTCTGTCGGAGCAGTCGGAAGCGGAACCGAAGTAACGGTGCGCACACTTCTTAAGGTAGCGGGACTTGACCCCGACAAGGACATCAAGCCGGAGAACCTTGGACTTTCCGACACAGCCGGAGCGTTTGCCGATAAGAACATCGACGCAGCACTCACAGTAGGAGCTCTTGGCATCGCCGGGGTCGTTGAGATCACCACACTTGGCACAGCAGAATTCCGCGACATTCCAGCAGACATAGTTGCAAAGCTTGGAAAAGAACTCCCCTACTACCTGCCATTCGATATCCCCGCAAACACCTACAAAGGCCAGACCACGCCCGTTAAGGCACTCGCAAGCTGGAACGTCCTCATCACAACCGAAAAGCTTGGAGATGAAGATGCTTACAAAATGACGAAGGCACTCTACGAGCACAAGCAGGATATCCTCAACATTTCGACAAGACTTGCTTCCATGTCTCCCGAGAACCTGAAGTATATCCAGGTCCCCCTCCACAAGGGATCACTGAAGTACTACAAGGAAATCGGAGCAGTAAAGTAGACAAAGCGCAAAATAGTATTATAAAGTGGGGGCATTTCGGTGCCCCCATAGCATTGATAAGCAGGAGGCAGTCTTTATGAGCGACGAAAATATTACCAAAAATGGCCAAAACCACAGTATCCTTGATGAAGTGTCAATGGATGAATCAAAGATAAACGAACTGATAGAAAAGTACGACGCTGAAAGCAGATACAGAAAACTTACAGGTCTCCAGGGCAAATTCATTACAGCATGGCTTTGTGCCATGTCCCTTTTCCATCTTTACACTGCGGGGATCGCAACCATGCCTATCACCATCCAGCGTGCTATCCACCTTACCTTTGCTATCGTTGCAGTTTACATTCTTTTTCCTGCAGGAAGAAAAGGATCGAAAACATCGACTCCGATATACGACTGGATACTTGCAGCCTTAGCCGGAGGAGTTATCGGATACATAATCTTCTTTTTTAACGATATCGCCAGGCGCGGAGCAGAGCCCCTTCCTTATGAAATATGGCTAGGCATTGCAGCAATAATATTGGTCCTTGAAGCAGGCAGAAGGGTAGTAGGAAACGTTTTGCCATGCATGAGCATTTTGTTCCTTCTTTACTGCCATTTTGGCTATATGGTTCCGGGAATGTTCCAGATAAGAGGATATACTCTGAGCAGGATCATCCAGCACATGTACCTGACTCCTGAAGGGATTTTTGGATTAGCCCTTGGAGTCTCTGCTACATTTGTGATCGTCTTCATAATCTTTGGCGCATTCCTCTCTCAGAGCGGCGGAGCAAGGTTCTTCAACGAACTCGCTCTGGCTGTAGCAGGAGGGACCCCCGGAGGCCCCGCTAAGGTTGCGGTCGTGGCTTCAGGACTTCTTGGTACGATAAATGGTTCTTCGGTAGCGAACGTTGCAACAACAGGCACATTTACGATCCCACTTATGAAAAGGGTAGGATATCCACCGCACTATGCAGGTGCAGTCGAAGCATGTGCTTCTACCGGAGGACAGCTCATGCCGCCTATAATGGGAGCGGGCGCGTTCATAATGAGCGAATTCCTTGGCATCCCATACCTTACGATAGCAGCGGCTGCGATAATACCTGCTTTTATTTATTACACCGCGATATTCACTAACGTACACATAAGGGCGAGGAAAGAAAATTTCCAGGGACTTCCTGCAGATCAGCTCCCGGTAGTCAGAGAAGTAATGAGACGCGACGGGCATCTACTGGTTCCTGTCATAGTGATAATCGTGACGCTTCTGATGAAGTATACTCCCCTTCGTGCAGGGTTTATCGGTGTTGTTTCTGTCATTTTGGTAAGTTCGTTAAAACAGAACACCAGAATGGGAGTGAAAGACCTCATCAAAGCCCTTGAAGAAGGCGCTCGCGGTGCACTTGGCGTTGCTCTTGCATGTGCCCTGGTCGGATTCGTCGTCGGTACATCTTCGCTGACCTCACTGGGACTTACCATCTCCAATAACATAATAGACATTTCCGGCGGCAACCTTCTCCTTACCTTGATAATGGCAATGGTCGCATGTCTTGTGCTGGGTATGGGACTTCCAACGACAGCGAACTACATAGTCTGCAGCACAATAATCGCTCCAGCGCTTATTGGCATGAAGGTCCTTCCCCTTTCGGCACACCTTTTTGTTTTCTATTTCGGGATCATGGCCGACCTTACACCGCCGGTCTGCCTTGCAGCATTCACAGGAGCCGGCATAGCTGGAGCAAGCCCTTCAAAAACAGGCTTCACTGCCACTAAGATCGCTCTCTGCTCGTACATTATGCCCTACATGTTTGTCTACAATCCAATGATACTGCTCCAGAACGTAGTCCTTTACGAGCTGGTGATACTAGTGGTATCGGCGACCCTGGGTGTTGTAGTGCTTGCGGGAGCTTTTGAAGGATGGTTCTACCGCACGCTTAAAGTTTATGAGCGCCTTGTGATGTCGATATGTGCACTTGCGGCCATCCATCACAGTATGATGCTGAGCCTTATCGGAACGGCGGGAATAATCCTGGCTATCCTTTACCTGAGACAGACAAAGGGAGAGGCTGTTCTGGCAGACTAAGTTAAATTATTTAATGAATAGCGCTCCCTGTTCTAGGGGGCGCTTTTTTATTGTATACTTGGCGGCAGGAACGGGGGCCTGGTTGTGGATCCAAATTATCTGGTATTTTTTGCTGTAATAGGCGGCAGTGCCGTAGGCTACAAATCGGGTTTTCCCGCAGGGGCTCTTGTCGGAGGCCTGATAGTGGGGCTTATAATAAAAGCTGTGATGCACATGGGACTTGATGAGAAGATCGAGTGGCTTTCATGGATCTCACAAGCGCTCGTAGCCTATGTGCTTGTCAGGGGCAGTGACTTCTCCTCAATAGCCGAACTGCCAAAATATCTTCCGGCAGCAATGGCGTACAGTTTCTCGCTTCTTGCTTTTACCCTTGGTCTTGCCTGGATATTCTCCAAAATATGTAAAATGGATTTCCTTACTTCGCTCTTTGCGACGACCCCGGGCGGCCTGACGGGCATTGCAATAGTGGCTGTAGACATAGGCGCAGACCCAACTATATCGATACTGTTCAATATATGCAGGATCGTCACAATACTTGTCGTTGTCCCGATAATTGCCAATTTGATCGTAAAATATTGATAATGATATAGAGAAAACCACAAAAAGAGAGTTTCTCAGGAGAGGTAACAGAGATGAATAATAAGCAGTCCTTTATCTGGTCGGTACTTTCTTTATTCAGGAAGACAATACTTGTCCTGCCGCACAAAACTGCGGTCATGCTTGGCGGTTGCGTCGGTGCGCTCATCCCGCTTTTTACGCATAAAAAACTAATGGAAGCCTCAAAACGCTGCGCAAGGATACTAAACATCCCTGAGAAAGAGGCCATGCGCATTGTAAGGGGAGCTTACAGAAACTTTGGGAAATCTACGGCTGAGTTCATCAGACTGCCTGTTATGGCATCAAAGCTGGACAAGATAGTGACAGTCTATGGTGAGGAAAATCTTCGCGAAGCCTATGATGCCGGCAAGGGCGTGCTGATCGTAACAGCGCACCTGGGGAACTGGGAGTATGCCGGAGCGTGGTGCGCTCAGAACGGATATCAGATCAACGGGTTGGGTACAGACCAGAGGGATGAGAGGATCACAAATCTGATAATGGAACTCAGAAATGCCGGGGGCATGAAGGCCCTGGGCAAGGCCTCTGATCTCAAGGCTATGATAAGAGCTCTCCAGGCAGGGGAGATCATCGCGATACCGGTCGACCAGGATGCCAAAAAGGCAGGAATAGTCTCCCCGTTCCTCGGTTATCCCGCAAGCACACCTGTAGGAATGGCCAAGCTTGCAGATAAGCTTGGCTGCGCTGTCGTCCCTGCATATTGCGTACGGTGGCTTGGGACGGAAAAGCTCGAACTTCATTTCCATCCCGCCCTTAAGGGCAGGGAAGGAAAACCATACGGGAAAGACCTTCAGGAAAGCATAGATGACTGCAATGAGCTTATATCCGGGTGGATCAGAAAATATCCTGACCAGTGGATGTGGATGTACCCCAGATGGGAATCTGTTGAGAGGGGCGATTTCGATTAAGTGCGGTATAGATCCCGGCCGTCATAAGATAGGGGTGGCCTTCGCCGAATCAGGCACGCTGCTCTTCTCTGCGATAGTACCAAAATCCCAAGAGGCCATCCTTTCAGGTGCTTTGAGGGAGGGGAACTGGTCTCTGCTAGGGCGTTGGAGAAAAGAAGGGGACCTTGGGGCTGTCGAGGGAAAGACGGTCGAGAAGATATATATAGGCAACGGCACATCTTCGGATGACCTAATAAAGCTGCTAAATGGGGCCTGTGATATCGAATCGGCCGACGAATACGGTACTACGCTTAAGGGACGTGAGATATACTGGAGGCTTCATCCCCCTAAAGGGCTTTGGAGACTTATTCCGACCTCACTCAGGACTCCTCCGAGGGATATCGACGATCTTGCCGCATGGGCGATAATAAAATAATGCCCGCAATTTTTCTCCCACGTCAATGGGATAAAAAATGCGGGCTGACTTCCGAAACAGGTCTTTGGGTTATTTTTTCTTCTTCTTGTCCTCTTCTTTTTTTGTCTTTTCCAGCTTTGCGAGAACGTCCCTGTATCCGTCTGATCCGTATTCAACAAACTTCTTGACCCTGCTGATCGTCGCAGTGCTTGCTCCGGTCGCCTGTACTATCTGGGGATAAGACATCCCTTTCAGAAGCAGGCTTGCAACCTGGAGTCTCTGTGCGAAAGCCCTTATCTCGGAAAAGGTGGCCACATCCTCCAGGAAACGATAGGCTTCCTCTCTGTCTGTTATCGCCACTATCGAGTCGCAAAGCTGGTCGGTGAACTCATCTTTCCACTCTAAAGCCATGAACAAGACCTCCCTATAGTAATGTGTAGTAATGTGCTAAATACCTGCAGTATTCGCCTTAAGAATACGATAAAATGGTAAATTGTCAAGGGAAACAAATATTTCTGACAAGTTGTTCTAAATGCAGAGATAAATGTTACAATAGCCTGCACAGCGTTCTGCTGTGCGACGATAATACTGGAAGGAACAACAATGGAGGTAACCGGATGGCTAAGAACATAACACCCAAAGAACAGGATTTTTCACAGTGGTACCTTGACGTGATACGTGCCGCAGAGCTGGCTGACTATGCGCCTGTACGCGGCTGTATGGTCGTCCGACCTACCGGTTACTCAGTATGGGAACTCATCCAGAAGCATTTTGACGAGGCTTTCAAAGAAACCGGTCATGTTAATGCATCCTTCCCTCTCCTTATTCCTAAATCATTCCTGGAAAAAGAAGCGGAACATGTGGAAGGCTTTGCTCCCGAGTGCGCGGTCGTTACTCATGCAGGGGGAGAAGAGCTTGAAGAACCTCTGATAATACGGCCTACTTCGGAAACAGTAATAGGACATATGTACAGCAAATGGGTCCAGTCCTGGCGTGATCTGCCAATATTGATCAACCAGTGGTGCAACGTAATGCGCTGGGAGAAGAGGCCCCGGCTTTTCCTCCGGACCTCCGAATTCCTCTGGCAGGAAGGCCATACCGCTCATGCGACAAAAGAGGAAGCGGTAGACGAGACCCTGCTCATGCTCGAGGTCTACAGAAGGATAATGGTGGAGGAGCTTGCACTGCCGGTCATACCAGGAGAGAAGACTGAGGGTGAACGGTTCCCGGGTGCGGACAACACATACACATGTGAGACCATGATGAGCGACAAAAAAGCGCTTCAGGCGGGTACGAGCCATTATCTGGGCCAGAATTTCGCGAAGGCATTCGACATAAAGTTCCAGAATAAAAACGGAGAGATGGACTTTGCACATACGACCAGCTGGGGAGTATCGATGCGCCTTATCGGCGCACTGATCATGACCCACTCTGACAACGACGGTCTTGTTCTGCCGCCGAGGGTAGCTCCGACCAAGGCTGTCATTATACCCATCTCTACAGATGCGGCAAAATTCGACGAGATCATAGTACCCAAGGCCAAAGAACTCCAGTCTGCGCTGAACAAGATCCTTTGCGGACGCTTTGTCCGGGTCGACACTCAGCAACATCTTCGCCCGGGCGACAGGTTTTTCTTCCATCTCCAGAAGGGCGTACCGCTTCGCCTGGAGCTCGGAGAGAAGGAATATGCGGCCGGAAAGGTCAAAGTAGTTCGCAGGGACACCGGAGAGAAGGTCGATATTGTTTGGGAAGATCTTGAAAAACGCATCCCGGAACTTCTTGACGATATTCAGAAAAACCTCTTTGACAAGGCGCTGAAGTTCAGGCAGGAGAACACATTCCATGCGTCAGGCATGGCTGAGTTCAAGGAGATCCTGGAGACTAAGGGAGGCTTCGTCGAGGTATTCTTCGAGGGAAGCAAAGAGGATGAAAAGGCCATCAAGGAAGCGACAGGCGCGACACCGAGATGCTACCCGCTCGAGTACTCTGACGAGAGAGGCAGATG
>ENA-UOOR01004838-UOOR01004838.1-fermentation-metagenome-genome-assembly--contig:-NODE-4838-length-10365-cov-6.122987_pt1 | contig 10365 bp, 11 predicted proteins | sample MGYA00245780_ERZ724029 | MGnify/ENA primary metagenome ERZ724029 (study PRJEB28704, sample SAMN03018315) | fermentation metagenome | biome: anthropogenic terrestrial biome; feature: soil; material... | reverse complement strand
TGGTTGTTTTCTTAAAACTTACCACCTGTCTTAACAATATTTGCACTTCCTTTTCGCTTTATGTACTATCAATATATGCAAATGCTGCACAAAAGTTACATAAATAAAAAATAGTTGTTAAGAAATACTTAACAACTATTGAAAGGATGCTAATATACTATAGATTACTTTATATTTTATTCAGGCATATTATTAAATGCATCTTCTATACTATTCAGAGTGTTTTCATCTATTACAGGGATATTTTTTTCTTTTTTAAAATCATTTGCATTCAGGCTATTTTCTTGTAATATTTCATATACTATTTTTTTTATATCTTCTTTTTTATAATCATCATTTTGTAATTTAAGCAATAACCTTTCAAGTGCAGCACTTCTACTACTTAATTTTTTTTCCTTTTGAACATTATCTATAAAACTAATTAGGTCTTCTTCCAGACTGACACTAATTGTTTTTTTGGCCATCATTAAACACCCTTTCACCAACTAGACTAAGCCCCCTTGCCGTGAGCATTTGAGGATCATCTACAATGTTAAATTTATTTGGTATGTTCTTAAATTTAAGTGAAGTACCACCTGCCATAAATATATGCATCTCTGGCCAATTGATCCACATATTTTCTATACTCTGATCTATGTTTTCTAATAAATTTTCATATCCTAATTGTTTCATATCATCATAATCATTGCTGCTATCTATTTCATTTAATTCTTTTATCAGACCATTTGATTCAATTTTTTTTCTTACATAATCAAGAACACTCCTATTACCTTTTTCCAGAGTTGTAGATTTGCTATCATTAAATTTCATATTTTTATCGAAGTATGAGATTTCTGTAGTTCTAAATCCTATAGAGACCATTCCTGTAACTTTATTCTGTAGTTCATTTTTATTTTTAGCAATATTAATAGCATATAATAATGCTGCATCTGATTCTCTGTATATACTTATATTTTTAATATTTATATTTTTAGTAGATCCTTTTATTAAATCTTTAATTTTTATATTTTTGCCAGCATAAGCATTTTTAATATCTGTTAAAGTTGATTTTCTAAACATTTTATTAGGTACCCCAAGCATAATCTCAACTGTATCTGTTACAGCTATTTCATTTAAAACTGCATATAATAATTTTTTTGCAGTTTTGCTTGTTTTATCGTCTTTACTGTTTTGAGTTGGATTATCACCTTCTTTTTCGGCTAAAACACCACAAAAATAATCTTCTTTATCTGCACTTATATATATAGGATTGTTATATGTTGTGAAATCTATATCTCTTCCTTGTCCCACTATAGACTTAAACATACATTCTTTTGCCTCTTTGTAACTGCTATATCCTTTTATGTAACCTCTTCCAAGGTCAGCACCTATTATTTGAGTATCATTTAACATACTAATCTTCTCCTTTATTGTATTTACAATGCTATAACATTAAAATATACTAATTAATACATATTATATACTAAATCAATATACAATACAATGCTTTTGCATTGAATATTCAATATAAAATGTAAAATATATAGATTAATAGTAATTAAGTTCTATACAAAATATCTAAATACCTTTATTTGTAAAAAGGATTTTTTAAGTTTATATAGAAATGTATTATTATTAAAGTGAAACTAAAATTATAAGGAGAGCAATTTTATGGATAAAGAAGAATTTAATAATTTAGATATAAAAGAACAGGTAGAATATTTTAATGGGAAGATAAAAGAATTAGGAAGTAGTTCTGCAGCAAGTAGAAGCATAGGATATAAAGATGAAAGCACCATACGTAAAAGGTTTAAAGCCAAAGGATATAAAATGAACGCAGAAAAGACAGCATATATTCTATTTGATAACGCTACTGCAAATAAAGTAAATACTAATAAATCTATTATTACACCTAAAAGTGAAACTAAAGTTTTAAATAAAAACATTCCTGAAAATTTAGTTAAGGAAATTGAAGAATTTAAAAGTCTAAAGAATGATATTAAAGAGATGCTTGAATGGCGTGAAAATTTTAAAGAAGTTGCGGCAACTTATGAAGATACTGAAATAAAAATTGATGCCCAACGTCTAAAAAATGAAGATGCCATAACCAGGGGAATAAAAATATATCCTAGTGTTTTTATAGAATTTAAAAAGTTCTGCACTGAACACAAGGAATATAGGATGCAGGATTTAATTTCTATGGCGTTGTTAGAATATATTAGAAATCATAGTTAGTTTAAAAATTGCAAATAGGTTAACTAAAAAAATTAGTTATATTAATAGTTAACCAGTTAACATAACTATAAATAATTTTTAACAACTACATCTAATCTACTATGGCCAAGATTTTCAGATGTTATCCTAAGAGCAGTTTTATTATATCTCCTGCCACTACCATCCCTACAAATGTAATCTAACTTTATTTGTATAGATTTTTCTTTTAGTTCTGCAATAACCTCCTGATACTTTCTTTTTGCAAAAATAGCCCTGTAAGAATGAACATCCATTGCATGGTGTACTTTCTGGAATACAGTAGGTTGTCCCATTTTTTCAGCTAATTCTCTAACTTTCAAAATAATACCCCAATCAGATTTTATAGGATGAATAATTCTACCTCTTCCACCTTTGGTTGTTACTCTGTAACTTTTTTCCGATTTTAAATCAACTATTAATTCTTTATTTTTATATTTTATTTGTTCCGGTTTTAATTGTTCTGCCTCGCTTCTTCTTAAACCTGTGGCTTTACAAAAATCAATTATATCCTTATTATTTTTATCCGAGAAATGTTTATCATAGTCCACATCATTTCTGCTCCTTTTTATTTTAAGCCTATCTCCTCTTTTAGATGGCATTTTTACACCAAAGTCGTATGTGTGACAACCCATAATCTTGGCCAGGGAAGAAGCTTTAAGTCTTGTCGTATATCCACTTTCTCCTTTGTTTATACCCTCATTTAGCCACTCTCCAACATGTTCCCTTGGTATATTATCAAGCATCTTAAATTCCTTCTCAGGATGCTTTTCCCTTTCCCATGCAGCGAAATTAAGACTATGTTTTTTGTAGTTGTCACAGGTACTTTTACTGTAAATCCTTGGAGCTCTCAAAGAGTTCTCTTTTGTGCCAAGTATAAAATCATTAATTCTTTGCTCCTTCTTTGCTGCCTTTTTTGATTGGCCAAAACATTTTAGACTATCAATCCTTTTTAAAATCTGAAATTTTAAACTTGCCATAAATGACACCTCCAAAAAAATAATAATAAATTGCTTGTAGAGACCAGACTCCTTTATACTCACAGTGTATTTTACACGAAGAGTCACAGCGTATAAGGTACCTTTCTCAAGGGTATCCATCTGCAATTTAATCTTTGACTTAGGTTATTGGTATAGATCGGTTTCAGACTTTTGTCTTTTTGTGCCTAAGTACCAACATACCTTATCTAAATATTTAAATTTTATTTAATCAGTGATATATTTTGTCTACAGTAAGCATGTCTCTGCAGCCCACTCCATCACTGGAAAAGAATTTATTGGACATAAAATGTACTTAATCTTATGTCCAAATGTACTAAAAATTTATTACCGCGGTTTACTCCCACACTCCGCATAGGAGTAAACCGCGGTTTTATATCTAAATATCCAGTATACTCACGACACGTTCCAAACGTATAATGGATATTTATTTGTCAAATTCACATCTATATTCCTTCTAAAATTTTAGTAATATAATTCCATACAAAGCGTTAGTCCTAAGACCAAATTTATATTTGTTACTCATTAAGAGCATTAGCATTTATTCTTATATCTCTATTATGTGTTATTTTTCGAAGAAATTTTTCAATTTTAAAAATTTTTTTGATGAAAAATAAAAAAAGTGGACTTAAAAAAGCCACCTTTCTTATTGATTTAAAAATTTTTTATATTCCTGCTTTACAGATTCCTTGTCCGTTTTAGCATAAATTTGAGTAGTAGAAGGATTTTCGTGCCCCAAAATATCCTGTATGGCCGTTAAACTCATACCTGCTTTTAATGCTAAAGTTGCTGTAGTATGACGTAGTAAATGAGGATACACAGACTTGTCCAATCCTGCCATAGCTGCTATATTATTAATTTCTCTTTGTATGGAACGATTACCCAATCTTTTATGGGGATGTTTAGAAGTCACAAACAATGCTTCATTTTGAATTTCTTTTCTGGATTCCAAATATTTTTTCACATATAACTTTGCTTTAGAATTCAGATATACAGTTCTTTCCTTATCACCTTTACCGATTACTTTTAATTCATCTTTATGCCAATCAATATCGGGAATATTAGCATTCACCACTTCCGACAATCTGCATCCAGTACTAAACAAAAATTCTAAAATAGCACGCTGTCTTAACGTTTTACATGAATCTCTTAACAACTCTAATTCATCTTGGCTCAATGCATGACGTAATCTTTTTGGCTTTTTAATATTTTTTATTTTTCTCATTGGATTTTTAATTATCATATCTTCTATTTCTAACCAACTGAAGAATGACTTTAATATACTTATTTTACTGCTTATGCTTGTATCTTTTAGATTTTCAGGTAATGATGCCAGATATATTCTTATATCTATAGTTGTTATACTGGAAGTAGGTTTACGTATGAATTCCGCAAACCTTGAGAGTTGTAAGTTATAATTATAAAGAGTAGATTTTTTAGCACCTTCTAACTTTTTAACAGCTAAAAAATATTTTATTTTTTCTGGTATATCTGTTGTAATAAGACTTTTTTCTACAGGATGAATTTCGTAATTTACAAGAACCTCATCTATAAGGTTTCTTATCTTTAGTTGCTCTAATTGCGGTAATTCTAATGTTAATTTTCCCACTAACTTAATTGTCACTTCTTCATTACTATTCATATGTTTTTTCCTCCCCTGGCCTGCAGAAATAAAAATATCCCTGCCAAGCCAGGGTAAAATTTTTACCCTGTAGGCGTGATTTATTTTTTGTTAGTCTTATAAGACCAAATTAACGTTGTTGCTCATTAAAAGAGCAAAAAATATTCGTCCTTCTATACCTATTATGTGGTGTTTTCCTTAAAATAAGGTTCATGCTAAAAAATATTAAAATCTTGTATATTCCTGTAAAGACTAAGTTAGGCGAAATGATATTAGGTTAACTTTTAATAATGTATTTTAAACGAGTTAACTAGATAACTAGATAACTAAAAAGCCTATTAAGAAAGTCCTAATAGGCTTTAAATTTATTGCACAGTTTGGACGGCAACAGTAGAAGGAGTATTTTGTGAAACCTGTACAGTATTCTGAATAGTAGAAATCTGCTGTTGAAGCTGTGATTTTTCTGTAGTAAGTTGACCCACCTGTACTTGTAACTGTACTATCTGCTGAGATAAAGTGTTCTGACATTGATCACGTTGTTCTTCTGGTGTCTTTGCATCAAATACCATTTCTTGAATGGTAGCATCAATTATTTTTTCTAATTGTGGTGTGACTTTTATTTTAGCTGCTTCAAGCCCTGTTAAAATAGTTTCTTTCGCTTTTTCTTTCCTTTCTTCTAATGGTAATTGAGAAGATATTGCAAGTTGTTGAGCATCTTTAGTGGCTTTTAGTGCTAACTTATCTACAAAATTTAATATATTGGCAGCTTTACTTACCTTGTCACCAAGTATTTGTTGTCCCGTCTGTATAACAGTTCCTATCTCTTCCAGTCCTGTTTCCACTCCTTTTATTGCATTAGGGGCATCAATACCCTTTTTCTTTAAGTATGGGAATAGAAACCCTACAGCTCCACACACTACTCCAGTAACAACCACAGTTATAACAATTTGATAAATATTCATTTTTACATTCCTCCATTTTTTATATTTAAAAAGAGAGCCTTTCAAAACTCTCTAATTAGTTAAAAATATATCCCAGGTAGATAAATTCATCTGTCCACTTGTAGATCTACCCCAAACCTTTTGAATTTCTGTTACAGCTTGGAAAGTTGCCTCATCATAAACCATGTCTGTGTAGCTTCCTTTCTTAAGGTAGCCATACATAACAAGCTTTTGTTGAAGCCATAGAACCACATGGGACTTATGCCCCTTTACAATTAAGTTTTGTATACCTTGTAAATTTGTCAATGTATTTTGTCCTATATATCCGTCGCAAAGTAATTTAGCGTTGTAATCTATGTTTAGGTTATATTGTAAACTTTGCACCTGTTTCTCTAAAGTAGTAAGCTCTTTAGGAGATATGGTTCCTGTAAATATAGAATCGTTGAAATAATTCATATCGCAATATCCGGTTACACCATTTACAAGTCCTGTTTCTGTATATTGCCAGCTTGCTACATCAGGATATTGCTGTGGTTGTTTACCATAGCTTGCCAACCAAATAGGGATATTGCCTATATTCCCACTTAAATATTCATAGTAGAAACTTAGGCCAGTATATATACCAATCTTATAGCCCCTATCCTGGACATATCCAATAAATTTATTAATAAAATCTACAGCTTGAGACTTTGTCCAGTTTGGTTGATTTTCTATATCAAGCCAGAGAACTGTATCGCTTTTTAAGCCTTTCACCTGATTTAAAAAGTGTTGTGCCTGGGCTACTGGTTGTCCATTGTTAGTTGCAAAATGATAATATCCTACTTTAAAACCATATTGGGGTAACATAGATGCTCTATAAGAAAGTAAAGAATCATTATAAGTCATTCCCTCAGATGCCTTTTGAATTACTACCTGAATACCTGAATTTTTCAACGCTGCATAATCTGAAATATTACTGTATTCGTAAATATCAATACCCCTGTATATAGTGGAAGCCTGTACATTCCGTGGCATTAAAAAAACACCAACCGTAAAGGCCAGTGCCAAAATAAGTGTTACTATTCTATTTTTCAGTTTCAATCTTATCACTCCTATTTATTTTTTTCCTCCAATCCATCAATTCTATGGTGCGCTGATTTTGTACTTTCCTCAACTGCAACAAGCCTTTCACCAAAATCTATTTGCCTTATCCCTTGTGCCTTCACATCATCTCTTATTTCCTTTATGTTGTCTCCCACAGAATCTACTTTTGTTTCTATCCTGGATAAATCTTTTGCAGCCCCCCTTCCATCTTTGCCATATAACCTTAATAAACCTATGGTTGCTATTATTACTGCTATGGCAGATATTATTATACTTATTATTGTTACTATCATGTCCCACCTCCTGTAAGCATTTTTAGAATAAGCTGAGTTGTTCAAATTTCTTAATTGTTAGTAGTCTTGCCACTGTGGTAATTGTTTCTATTATTTTCTTGGAATCATCTACGCATGTGTCGTCCCACTTTTCTATGCCTAATAAACCAAAAGTCCAATCCTTCACTGTCTGGACTTCTTCACAATTATTAGTAAGGGATTTAATCATTTTGTTATAATCTAATTTCCGTTTATGGCTTGGCTTATATTGTTGTTTAGCTTCTTCTGTAAGTCTCTTAAATTCAGCTACAGTATTTTTTAACTCTCTTATCTCTCTATTAGCCGATTCCAGTTGCTTATTTCTAATTAAATTTTCCATCTGATTAAACCTTTGAACATATTTAGCAGTGAAAAGTACGCCTTTTTCACCAGTAAATTTATTAGCCATAAATTCGCATCCCATTTTGGTAAACTTATAACATTTATTTTCTTTTCCACTTTCATCAATATAGGTAGATTCAATAAAGAAATCACTCACCACCATTTGGTTGTCAGCTAATATTTGAATATATCCTTTTCTATCGGATGCACCTTCTAACTTTCTAAGTATTTTCCAATGACTAACTTCCATCATTTTTGATATTTCTCTACTATCTATTGTTAATTCTTTACTGTTTAAAGTCATTAATTTATTTCCCATAATATCATCCTTTCTTTTTAAAAGGACTTACTGCTGTCTCACGACATGTGCCTTGGGTAAAATAAAAAGACCTAGTTATCCTAAGTCCTTGTGATATATAAGTTTATCCTCCATTGTCAAATTGACATATTTTTCATCTCTCCGTTGCTCTAATATTTTTATCAAGATAAGATTTTTGAAATTAAAAAAAAGACCTAGTAGGAGTGCAGCCAACGAAACCGACAAAACCCACGCTAAGCAAATTAATCCCATAAACGTTGGTTTTTGGGATTCTCTTCGAAGTATTGAAAATAGTTTATTCATAAGTATTTTTAAGTGCCAAAACTATTACCAAAAACAAAGTATCAAAATAAGTTGCATATAACCTTTATGGTGCTTATATTGGAGTTATTGTTGTCTTAAAGTGGGTATAAGATGATTTTTTTATCCATTTTATGTCTTAGAGGGGGTTTTGTCGGAAATGTTGGCAACACTCCTAGTAATCTAAGTCTTTATGACGCATAATGTTTCTATTGTGCAGTGTAATCCTGTCCGGTTATGGTCTTATATTCGTCTGACGTAATTTCTCCAAATGAATTAGTATCTGTCTTTACAGCTATCTTTAATGCTGTAGCAGTTACCCAATTGTAATCAAAAGCCATCTTCCAAAAACTATAATTAATGCTCATTTTTAGTTACCTCCCTTTAATTGAATAACTTGTAGTTTTAAATCCGCCATTTGCTGCCCTAAATTATTTATAATAGCATCTTTCTGTATATTAGAAAGTTTTGCCTGTGTTAACTGCTGCCCTAAGCTCTGTAAAGTGTTGTCATCCTCCTTTTCTTTTTGTATTTTATTTATAACATTGACATTTATATATTTTCCCATAAGATTTATCCTCCTTTTATGCTATTGCATAAGCAATAGCATTCAATTTATTATCTTTTCCTAAAACTTTTATACTCGTTGTATCTGTATTTAGGTTGCCGCCCTTAAATACAAATTTTTCAGTATCTATGTTATCCAATTCTAAATCAGAATTATTTTGTTGCACTGAAAAATCTACTATAGGTACTTGTTGTCCATCTGTTAGCGTTGCAGGATTTTGCATTGTTAGGGTATAACCTTTAGCATTTAGCACTTCATTCAATACGTTGTTCATAAATAACTTATCCCCGGCTGTCAATGTTTTATCCGTATCCCCTGTAATTACTGTAGTACTATTATCTACATCACCATTTATAGTTATCTTATTTATTTTATCTGGATATAAACTCAGGTCTAAGTTATTAAAAGTGTCAAAAGTTTCATCTACCATTTTCAATATTTTTTCTACTGGGTATATGGTTAATTCTTGTCCTTCTGAAACAGTAACAGGGTCAGTCAATGTTATATCGTATATTGTTGAAGGTACTGTCCATTTTCCGTAAAAAGCTACTCTAGTATTTTCACCATCTTGCCATATTATTATTGGATTTATAAAATTATAATAATTATCACAAACCGAAGGATAATGCATACTATTAATATTTTGTAAAGTAATTTCAGTTACAGAACTCCAACTTATTCCGTTCCATATAACTTCTCTAATATTTTTATATGACTCAATTGGAGGGGTTGAACCCGCCCAAACCACATATACATATCCATTTATATTACTTGTAATAGATGGGGATGTTTGAGGATAGGTGTCTTCACTGGCGAATTTTTGCATGGTGTTCCAAGTAGAGCCATTATCATCTGAATAACTTATTTTTATACCATAAAATTCCGTATCTATGTCTAGACCACACCAAGTAACCCAAATACGACCTGCATTAGTACCATATTTTTGTAGAGTTGCTGTTGGATTTGATTGTATATAATTACCACCATTATATACAACACCACCAGGAGCACTATTCCACGATGTTCCAGTCCAATACCATCTACTTATATAATAAGTACCATTATTATTTAATGATATAAAAATATTTGGTATGTCATTTTTATCATATTGAACATAAGGTTCTGTACTATCTCTTCCAACTGTATTATCAGCAGTTACTTGGTCAACTCCACTAGTTCCATTTTGTTTAGTCCAAGTAATACCACCATCAATACTTTTAACACTTCTTATATTAAATGAATTAGGATAAGTTGCATTTTTGCTACACCATGCAGCTGTCAAAACTCCTGTAGAAGATACTGCTATTGAACAACCTGAACCAAATGAAATTTGATTAGTATCTAAAGTTACTATATTATCTGTAGAATAAGGAGAAATTGTAGCTAAATCCACATTCGGAATGGTAGTTGCATCAAAACGAAAACTCTTACAACCAGCTGAATCAAATGTTGTTATTCCATATATCATAGTTCCATAACTTGTTATAGCGAAACCACAATTAGCTGTAAATTGTGCCATGCATAAAGGAATGGTGGTTGCCCCATTGTCTTTACTTACATAAAAGTGAAGCATTGAATTAGCATTATCATAGGTACAAGTAACAATCCACCCATTACTTAACACTTGTGGTCTAGCTGTAGCACTTGTAACAT
>ENA-UOOR01004834-UOOR01004834.1-fermentation-metagenome-genome-assembly--contig:-NODE-4834-length-10371-cov-3.379701_pt1 | contig 10371 bp, 9 predicted proteins | sample MGYA00245780_ERZ724029 | MGnify/ENA primary metagenome ERZ724029 (study PRJEB28704, sample SAMN03018315) | fermentation metagenome | biome: anthropogenic terrestrial biome; feature: soil; material... | reverse complement strand
TGTCTATGCTCTGGTAGGACTAGCGGGGCTTTGGTCTTTGACTCTGCTTTTTCGAGGTAACAGAGAAACACGCCGCAATACCACCTAGGTTAGAAAAGCAAAAACTGCGAACCCAAGCTATTAGTCCTGGGTTCGCAGTTTTTTTATGCACATTGTGAGCGTAATCAGATCAAGCACGGCGTGAACGCAAGAGAAGCACTAGGCCAACAACAATCAGCGCTGCTGCCATTACAGTCTCAAAAGAAATGCCGAACTGATCTTCAAGAATCAGAAAGAGCCCAACGGTAGTAATAATGCCACCCGGAATTACCAAAGGGGTGTAAGAACCACCCTGCAAACTTGCACCCAAGAAGGCAAGCCCAGGAGCTAGCACCCAAAGCGCCTGCGACCAAGCATAATAGTCGAACCCTTTCAGAGTAAGCCAAAGGGGTACGCTAAGAAAAATGAACAACAAGGCAGGAAACAAGCAACCAGGATTGCCACTGAAGTAATTGACCAGAAAATACGCCCCCAGGGCGAAAAGCGCTAATGCGATGACTTCAGTTCCCAATTGCAGATAGCCTAGGTTTACTCCTAATCCGATACAACCAAAGATAACCAAGATTATCCCCACAAACAGTCTGTTATTTCTTATGGACATGGTTAATCCCCCCATCCTATCTTAGTTTACATTTAGGACGGAACCTGGGTCAACATACTTGGGGCCATTCATTACGGTTTTAACCAATCGCTCTCCGGCTTGGCAATCAAGCGCGCGTTATTGTAAGCCATGTCAATCGTAAGGCAAGTGCGCCCCTGGTAGATTGAGCCTTCCTTATAAATCACTAGTGCAGCATCCGGTGTGCTACTTGCCAAACAAATCGGCAAGAGCAGTTGCACACGTCCTTCATAATATTGGGGAACTGCTAGACGATAGTTGGCAGCCACTTTCCTCTTGGCCAAGTTGACTGCTCCGCTAAACACATTCATCAAGAGCTCACTCTGCGTAGGATCGTGAAAGATCTGCGGTAGCCTAGCTACATTATTGGAATTAGTAAGAATGTGATCCACGTTAACACGTATATCCAGACGATAATCAAAAACCAACTCGGAAATGTCACGAAAATACTCAGCTCTCGTGGGTAACGGCACAAAGTCGTTAAGTTCTAAGTCACTTTCCTTATAAAAACCCATCATATACCAAGGTTGCATGCCCTCATAACGGTTGCGGGAGAATAGGCCAAAAATCTGTTCATAGTTAGTGGTATAAAGACCAGTATTAAAGCAGGCTTTGTCTGCCTTGATAGCAATTTTAGTCTGTTTGAAACTAGGATCGGCAGACCTATCATATTCTTCTTTCAGCCTCTTAAATGTATGTTGAATGTAATTATATAATATGGGGTGTTTATATTGCTGTTGCTCTGAATTAAGTTTGCGGAAGCTCCAATCTTCTTTAGCTGCCAGAGGTGGTTGGCTTAATTCATCAAGCATACCTTCAAAATCCTTACAATAGGCAAACTCAAATAAGGGCCATCGTCTATCGTTGCTCATGGATACAGACAAGATTATCCATCCTTTCGTGTGTTGCTGTTGTCAGCATTCGTTGCTGGTCAAGGGTATCCTATTGTTACATGCTTATTTCACATACTTAGCTTGCATTCACAGATAAAATGAAGGTAATCAGTCGGCAATAGCTAACTATTAAACACTAAAGACGCCTCGCGTCTAATCAACTAAGAGAGGACTGAAACAATGCTTTTTTCACGATTCCCGCGCGTACAGCTCGCTACCTTACCTACGCCTCTGCAACACCTCCCACGTTATGGTGCATTAGCCAACCATCCAGAGGTGTATATCAAGCGAGATGATTTCATGGCCCTCGGTATGGGTGGCAATAAGTTACGCCATCTGGAATTCTGGCTCGGCGCTGCACTACAGCAAGGTGCAGATGTGATTATCGCCTGTGGGCGACCTGAATCTAACCAATGCCGCTTGACGGCCGCTGCTGCAGCAAAACTTGGCCTTAAGTGTATTTTACTACATAACACGGAGAAGCCCGATTTTCTACAAGGTAATATTTTACTCAGTCACCTCATGGGGGCTCAATCGATTTACCTAGGTGAGATTGACGAGGATGCTCGCCAGGAGCAAGCATTAGCACTTATGGAGAGCCTAAAGTCAGAAGGGCATAACCCTTATCTTATCGGTAGCGATGTGCCTCTAGGTTGCCTAGGCTATGCTAACGCAGCCCTAGAGCTGCACCAACAAGCACTCGCGCAAAACGTCGACCTGAGACACGTAGTGATCGTTGGCGCCATGGGAGGCACAGCAGCCGGTTTCTTGTTTGGAACGGCTCTGCTAGGACACCCCTTCCATGTACATGTGATAAGCGTTGAGTATCCTAAGGAGAGGCTTTGGTCTATCCTGGAGCGCAACTTCAACAACATCAGTCATCTGCTAGAGCTAACCCCTAACGCTACGCTGGCAGAAGTAGCTACAATCCATGAAGAGTATCTAGGACCTGGCTACGCCCAGCCTACCCCGGAGGCAATCCAAACCGTACGTGACCTAGCCCAGACAGAAGGCATCTTGCTGGAAAACGTCTATACCAGCAAAACTGTCTGGGGCATGCGCGATCTTGTAGCGCGCGGCATCATCCCCGCTACGGAGCCTGTTTGTGTTATCCATACAGGCGGCGGTCCAGCCCTCTTCGCCCAAGCGGAGCTCTATCAACCACGGGAGTAAGCTGTCTGTTTGACAAGACAAAAGGGCGTATCACGAAGAACTTATTAAGGAGCTGCACCCTACTTATCGCGCCACAGCCCGTGGAGTTCTTGCACTAGTATGTCGTATAAGTAAAGGGAATGTCGCCTTGTCTTATTCCTGCTCGTTCAACTGCTTAATCCGCTTGGCAACCGCCAGTCTATCCGGAGCAGAGCCAATGCCTTCTCATATGCCTGGTCTGCTCTCTGTTCCCCCTAAACATACGCCCACCAAACCAGTTATGAGGAAATAGCCAATTGGAGTGGGCTAACAAGAGCAGCGCGAATCTACCACACGACGTAGAAGGTGACCACAGGAAACACGGCGAACTTAGCATCAGCAAGTAATACGGAGGTGTTGGAAATGAAGGTCTACATTTCTGCGGACATTGAGGGAGTGGCTGGCGTAGTGCATATAGACCAAATTGGTCCGCAAGGCGGTGGCGAGTACCAGAAGGCTCGCCTGCAGATGACGAGGGAAGTAAACTCCGTAGTGGAGGCAGCATTAGCTCTAGGGGCTTCGGAGGTGCTAGTGAATGACGGCCATGCCAACCAGCGGAACATCCTAATCGAAGAGCTGCATGAGGATGCCCTGCTCCTGGCTGGTTCGCCAAAGCCACTAGCGATGATGGAAGGAATAGATGCGAGTTTCGATGCAGCAGTTTTCATGGGTTATCACGCGCGAGCAGGCACCAGTGGCACCATGTCCCACACCATGAGTGGTGGTGCTGTGGCCAATATCTACGTAAACGGCCAAGTCATGGGAGAGACCGCCTTGAACGCAGCCCTAGCTGGATACTTCGGAGTGCCGGTTGTGCTAGTGACAGGCGATAATCGTCTGACTGGTGAAGCACAGGGAGCTCTGGGACTAGTTGAAACAGTCACTGTCAAGGATGTCATCTGGCACACGGCTGCTAAATGTATTCATCCACGCAAGGTTCTGCGAATGATCCGTGAGGCTGCTGAAAAGGCACTAAGCGATATTTCGCAGTACAAACCCCTGATTATCTCTGGCCCTGTCACCATTGATGTTGAGTATCTGAGAAAAACAATGGTTGAAATGGCTGCACGCGTACCGGGGTATACGCAGGTGGGTGAACTCACCCTCAGGAAAGAATGTGCGGACTACTTGGAGGCGTATCGCTGGATGAGGATGATGGTCGTCGGTTAGGCCTCCTCAAACTGCTACATTCTCACATATTGCGAGAGTGTGTTATTCTGTGGTGCCAGCAGTCAAAGGAGAGGACTGAAAACATCTGGTAGGGCATGCCCTATTTGCTAAGACGGAGCGTATCAGCCATAGGAATACTCTACTGCTGCCTGCGCTTTAAGCCGATGTGTTTTCATTTGACGGTCTTAAAGTCACTGGAAGCCAGAACAGGGTTATCGTACGAGATAACCCTGTTTTTGTATGTCTAGCGTTTATTTATTACGCCACAACCCGTGCAAATTGCAGTATGCTCGTGCCTCTGTCACCTTGTCAACAGGAGCGCAGAAGTGAGCAACCGGAGGTTGGCCGGGCTCTAGGTATTCACGACATACCTTGCCATCAGCTACTACTTCAATCCATTCAATCCAATGCTTATCTAGCATCGGATGGTCAACACTACCTACCTTTACGCTGGTCCCTGTTTCCGTAGCTTCGATCACAGGAACATGCTTCTCGTAAGCACTATCTGCCGTCTGCGGTGCCATCAACTCCATCGGCTGCCCACAGCATACCAGTGTGCCAACACCAGTATGTAATACCTCGACAATATTCCCACAGATGTTGCACTTGTAGACCTGTCTGAGTTCCGTCATGTAAACACCCTCCTTTAATTCTCTACCCCTATTATAGTAATGATTACTATTACGGTCAAGTATTATAGTATTTCTGGCGCGGGATAATCCACTCCAAACGTGTCTACGGTAACGGAGGCCATTTTCTGCTCCTGCCGCGGGCGATCAGAGCGATCGCGCGGCGTACTGACAATAGCGTCAGCAACGTCAAGGCCAGCGATGGCTTTGCCAAAAGCGGCATACTGTCCATCCAAGTGTGGCGCATCAGCTACCATAATAAAGAACTGGGAACCGGCCGAATCGGGGCTAGCTGCCCGCGCCATAGAAATAACGCCACGGGAATGCTTGAGATCGTTCTGGAAACCATTGCTGGTAAACTCACCCTTAATGCCATATCCGGGGCCCCCCATACCAGTGCCCTGAGGGTCACCCCCTTGAATCATGAAACCGGGAATCACCCGATGAAAGATAGTGCCATCGTAGAAGCCCTTTTGCACAAGTGCGATAAAATTACGTACTGTATTAGGAGCCACATTTGGATAGAGCTCAACTTTAATCTGGCCACCGTCGGCCATATTAATGGTAACTACAGGATTCTTCTGTGCAACTGTCATTTCTTATCTTCCTTTCTTAGCGCGCAATAGTCTTTGGTGCCGGATAAGTCACGTCAAAAACATCAACAACCACACTCTGCATCTGGGGTGGCTCGAGAGGGCGCTCGTTCTCATCTCGCGCCAGAGCAACAATACGATCAGCCACTTCGTGACCGGAAATCAACTTGCCAAAGGCAGCATATTGGCCATCAAGCGATGGATAGTCTTCCACTACAATGAAGAACTGAGAGCCAGCCGTGTCCGGTAATTTAGCCCGAGCCATAGAGACTACACCCCTGGTATGCAATAGGTTGTTATTGAACCCATTAGCTGCAAACTCACCTTTGATAGCATACCCTAGTCCGCCCATGTTGTTGCCCTGGGGATCGCCCCCCTGAATCATGAAGCCCGGAACTATTCGGTGAAAAACGAGACCATTATAAAAGCCTTGCTGCACTAGAGAGATAAAGTTGTTCACCGTATTAGGCGCTATATCTGGGTAAAGCTCTAACTGCATTCGACCACCGTCGTGCATAGTGATGGTCACCACTGGGTTTTTATCCAGTTCCATACTTGCGGCAAAAGCCTCCCGCAACGCCTCTAGTTCAGCAGCATTCTTAACTTGTGGTAACTTATTGGCAAGTTGCTTGATGTCTACTGACAAAACATAGTCCGGCTGCTTGATTACCTCTTTTTGTTGATCGATAGCTAACTCTTGCTCACGCACATAGATGAGTTGATTCTTGCCGACGTTGGCTACCTCTTGCGACTTACCCTTACCAGCTAGATATGTCCCCTTATTGAATAAGCTAAAAGAGCTATCAGCCACTGTATAAGCAGTAATGGCACGATAATTGCCCCGTAACATATTGATTTCACCATCAGCGTCTTCGTATAACCATACTAAGGAACCGCGATATTTGAACTGCGGATCGTGTACTTGAATTAGGTCCTTTGGGGTCTGTTGACACCCGCCCAAAGGGATAACTAGCAATACTAGCAACAATGCCAGTGAAATAGCCTTCCTCACTCAACCCCAGCTCCCTTATCTTTCCCCAAGGTATCAATGTCTGTTGCTCTCAATGGCCCTTCTCAATCTATGCTTGGCGTGCAGCCCCCCCTTCATCAGTCGTCCTATTCTATATTCTCCTCTCAGGGGCTACCTACCTTTTCTGCTTGCAGACTTAAGCCGAATTGGCTAGGGGTCTCATAGTTGGTATATAATAGAATCAGCTGGCCGCTAGATCCCATATAGTTGCGGCCCCACTAGACATGTGTTATAACTATGCAAATAGGTACAAAGTGATAGTTGCTCTGCAACTATCACTTCATTGCCCGCAACGCTATTAGCGTTGCTAGTAACAATTCGTTAAAAGAGGGTGAGATAAATGGCAACTAATGAAACGGAACTAAACAACTTTATCCGCCGTATCATTGATGAGGACATAGCCAAAGGCCGGAATGACGGCCGGGTACATACTCGTTTTCCACCGGAACCTAATGGATATCTGCATATTGGCCATGCGAAGGCTATTTTACTCAATTACAGCATAGCAAGAGATTATAATGGACTATTTAACCTGCGCTTTGACGACACTAACCCTATGAAAGAAGAAACGGAATATGTAGATTCGATCATCAACGACATCAAGTGGCTTGGTGCCGACTTTGGTGACCGCCTCTTCTTTACAGCCGACTATTTTGATCGCATGTATGAGTTAGCGTTACAGCTGATCAAGGATGGTAAAGCCTATGTAGATGATCTCTGCGCTGAAGAGATCAGGGAATACCGGGGCACGCTAACCGAACCAGGCCAAGAGAGCCCTTATCGTAACCGTTCCATCGAGGAAAACCTTGATCTATTCGTACGTATGAAAAATGGAGAATTCCCTGATGGCGCTAGAGTACTAAGAGCCAAAATAGATATGGCTTCACCTAATATCAACATGCGCGACCCGGTAATCTACCGCATTCTTCATGCCAGCCACCATCGTGCAGGCGATAAGTGGTGTATCTACCCGATGTACGACTTTGCTCATCCCCTCGAAGATGCTTTCGAGAGTATCACTCATTCGCTATGTTCCATTGAATTTGCAGACCATAATGAGCTTTACGAGTGGTTCTTAGATAATATCGATTACAGTGGTCCCGGTATCGAGGGGCGCCCTAAACAGATTGAATTTGCCCGACTAAATATCACGAACACAGTGATGAGCAAGCGCAAACTACGCCGCCTGGTAGAAGAAGGCGTAGTTGAAGGCTGGGATGACCCCCGCATGCCGACTATCGCAGGACTGAGACGCCGAGGCTACTCACCTCAGGCGATTCAGAACTTCTGTGAGCGTATCGGCGTTGCCCGCAGTGATAGCACAGTAGATATGGCTTTCTTAGAGCACTGTGTAAGGGAAGATCTAAACGAACATGCTGAGCGGTTGATGGCTGTGTTACGTCCGCTTAAGATCACGTTAGAGAATTACCCAGAGGGGCAAGTTGAATGGTTGCCTATAGAGAACAACCCTGAGAACCCCGCTGCCGGTGAGCGTCAGGTACCTTTCTCGCGTGAACTCTACATTGAACAAGCAGACTTCATGGAAGATCCACCCCGTAAGTTCTATCGCTTGGCACCCGGACGCGAAATGCGCCTCAAGGGAGCTTATATCATTAAGTGTGAGCGCGTGGTCAAAGATGAGGCTGGCAATATAGTAGAGTTGATATGCACCTACGACCCGGAGAGCAAGAGCGGCATGCCCGGTGCTAATCGTAAGGTAAAAGCTACTGCGCACTGGGTCTCGGCAGCGCATGCTGTGAAAATTACAGCTCGTCTTTATGACCACCTCTTCCTGACTGCTAACCCTGACGATGCGCCGGAGGGTCAGGACTTCATGGCCAACTTGAATCCTGACTCACTGGAAGTACTGACCGAATGCATGGCAGAGCCAAGCATTGCCTCGGCCAAACCGGGCGATCGCTTCCAGTTCCTGCGGCAAGGCTATTTCCACGTGGACCCCGTTGACAGCAAGGACGGAGAGATTGTGGTAAACCGGATTGTTGGCCTCCGGGATACCTGGAAGAAATAAGTGATGAATAGAGGCGGCTTCTGGAGCCAGAAGCCGCCTCTTGTTATCGAATCATCTAGTGCAACAACCTTATTTACGCGCTCCCGCTAGAATCAATACTACCGCCCGAATTCAGTATCTATTGGTTTCATAATCAGTTGCAGAAGGGGAGCGCACTCCTACAACACTGACTCCCAGACTGGGATCCCGCTGGCTATTAGAGCCATAATAATTAAGCCCCAAGTTATTGACACTACAACAAAGCATCTTCTTGCCTCGCTTTCAGATCGAGCTCGCAAACCTCTCCAGAGATGTTCCAGTCCGATACCAAACAATGGGATAACAAAAGGAAGAACTAATACTTGAGCTAATAGAGCCAAGGCGAACATGACGTTTATTACCGAACTCAAGCAACCACCTCCTTTATAGTCATGGCCTGCAAGAAAAAACGGCATCGTTAGTCAATTCGATAGCAGCGAGCAGAGACAGCCCGCTCTATTAATGCTGGGCCTTTTGTCACCAGCTTCTAATTAATACAGTTCTCGGTGAATACAAAAAGCCCTTTGTCAAACAATGACAACCTTTGTCGAACTGTCGTAATGTACATGTATTCACTTACAACTCTGCAACGTTCTTGCAGTTACGCACTCAGGTAAAAAACGAATGTGAACAGGGTGACCCATTGACTATTCTTATTAAACAGGTAGGATTAAGCGAGGAGGTGTAGCAATGGGAACAATCAAAAGATTAGCTAGATATCTTGCACCTCACTGGCTCAAGGCATTACTGATGTTGATCGGACTGTTAAGCTTCATGGGTTTGGAACTGGTCCCGCCCTTGCTACTGCGCGAGGCGGTGGATAGCGCCATACCCAATAAGTCTCTGTCACTGGTCATCACCCTCGCCGGAGGCTATGTGCTGGTTGCCCTCTTACGAGGTGCCTGTAGTTACTTACAGTGGCATTATTCTGAGCTACTCGGTCAGTCCGTTGCCCGTGATATGCAGATGAGCCTGCATGAGCATCTGCAAAGTCTACATAATGAATACTTTCGCAAACAAAAGACAGGCGATATCATGTCGCGGGTGACAGGTGACATGCATAGCGTGGCCCACCTATTTGGCTGGGGGCTGATGCTCTTTACCCAGAACTGCCTGACTATGCTCGGCGTATTAGTTGTCCTTTTACTTCTTAATTGGCAACTGACACTACTTAGTCTGGCTATGTTTCCAATTATGTTCATCATCGTCATGCGTTATGACAAAACAGTGCGGCCTATTTGGCGCCAGGCACGCCAGGAAATGGCTAAACTAACAACCGTATTACAAGAGAATATCTCTGGCGTACGTACAGTAAAAGCCTTCGCCCGCGAAGAACATGAGATTGACAAATTTGATCAAAAGAGCGCAACCTATTTAAACACTAACTTGCACCGAGTGGCAATCGAATCGCAGACCTTGCCGCTCATTGATTTCATATCGGGCCTCAGCGTGGTTATTTTGCTGGGCATCGGAGGACACCAAGTAATCTCAGGGATCCTAACCCTAGGTACTCTAGTAGCCTTTCAAAGCTATATCTGGAAGCTAATTTGGCCGGTAAGATCAATGGGCTGGATTATTAACTCTCTAGAACAAGCTTTGGCTGCTGCGCCACGCCTTTTTGAGATTCTGGATACGCCATCTGCCATTTGCGATGAGCCTAACTCACTACCTGCCCCCGCTTTTCAGGGGAAGATCGAGTTTAGCAATGTGAGTTTTCAGTTTGTAGATAGTGAATCGCCCGTACTGCACGATGTCTCGTTCACAATTGAGCCGGGGCAAATTGTGGCCATCTTGGGCGGAACCGGCTCCGGCAAAAGCACGCTCGTCAATCTGCTTCCCCGCTTTTTCGATCCAACGGAAGGCTCCGTGCGCATTGATGGGACAGATATTCGTGAATTTACGCTAGCTAGCTTACGCAGTCAAATTGGCATGGTCATGCAAGATACTTTCTTGTTCTCGGCTAGTATTGCGGAAAACATAGCCTACGGACGTCCCGATGCCAGCCAAGAAGAGATTGAGCAAGTAGCTAGGCTGGCGCAGGCTGAGGAATTCATTAGCCAACTCGAAGCAGGCTATGCTACGCCCATAGGCGAACGTGGTGTTGGGCTTTCGGGCGGGCAAAAACAACGCGTAGCATTGGCCAGGGCTCTACTTATGGAT
>ENA-UOOR01004832-UOOR01004832.1-fermentation-metagenome-genome-assembly--contig:-NODE-4832-length-10375-cov-12.361725_pt1 | contig 10375 bp, 12 predicted proteins | sample MGYA00245780_ERZ724029 | MGnify/ENA primary metagenome ERZ724029 (study PRJEB28704, sample SAMN03018315) | fermentation metagenome | biome: anthropogenic terrestrial biome; feature: soil... | reverse complement strand
CTAAAATTTCATAAGTCTCCGTAGCGCAGCTGGATAGAGCGACTGCCTCCTAAGCGGCAGATCGTTCAAATCCATTTAGCCCTAAAATTTCATAAGTCTCCGTAGCGCAGCTGGATAGAGCGACTGCCTCCTAAGCAGTAGGCCGGGCGTTCGAACCGCCCCGGGGACACCACAAACGCCGTAAAATCAAGGTTTTTCGGCGCTTTTCTTTATTTTCCGCTCCTTTGGCAGGATGGATTTTTGTCCCGGGGGCGACAAGCAGTTTGCTAATAGGATTTGAACGGTTTTTGAGGGCTTGCTAAGAAATTTCGTTTTTTTGCTAAGAGCGCGTCAGCAAGCCTTTTGAGGCCGGCTTTGCGCGGCAAGCAGCAGGGACAGCGTCTGGAGCAATTCCGGCGATTTGGAAAGCTGCTCCGCGAGCGCCTTTACGTCCACCGCAGGCTGCTGCGGCTGTTCCTGAGGCGGCTTCACGGTTCGGAGATCGGGGTTTGCATAGAACGCGGACTCAAATCTCTGAGCATTGACCTTACGGTCCTCATCCAAGATGTGAGCATAGACTTTGGTAATCATATCGAGGTCGGCATGGCCGGTATCCCCTTGCGTCGCCTTCAGGTCGCCGTGATTGAGTTTCAGCTTATAGGTCGTGCTGGAATGCCGGAGGCTGTGGAACACGACGCTGGGTAATCCGGCTTTTTTCCGTAACTTGGAAAATTCTTTTAAGATGATGCGTTCCTCACAGGGCCGTCCGTTGGACTGCGCCACGACCAGGTTGAAATCCTGGTACTCGTCCCCTAAGAACCCTTTCAACTCGTCCTGGCTTTCTTTCCACTTCCGCAGAATGTAGGCAAGCGTTTTGGGCAGCCAGATTTTGCGGATACTGGATTCTGTCTTCGGCTTTTTTAAGATCAGGCGGGTGCTCGTATTGCTCATGAGCGGCTTGAAGATATAGTAGATGTCCTTCTTCCCCAGCATCTCAATGGCGCGCTTTGAGGCCCGCGTCAACTCTTTGTCGATGTAAACCCAGGCATCGTCATTTGCAATGTCTTCGTCGGTAATATGGACGTTGTTCCAAGTCAGCCCGAGGATTTCACCCATGCGCAGGGAACAGGCGAACGACAGATTCATGGCAACGTACAGCTTGCTGTCTGTGCACTGGTCCAGTGCTTTCCGAATCATGTCGGCCGTCCAGATCGCCCGCTTCTTATACTCCGTCTTTGTGATGATAGGGTTCTGAAACGGATTCTTTCCAATGAGTTCCCAGCGCACTGCCTGCCCGAAGGCACAGCGCAGCAATTTGACGATTTTTTCTATGGTCTTGTCCGTTACAAATTGTGTGGCGGGCTTCCGTGTCCGAACTGCTACGCAGGGCGTTTTCCCCAGGACCTTAATGTACTTGTCCACCATTCTCGGTGTGATGGACTGGATCTTCATGTCGCCGATGATGGGATTGATGTAATTTGCAATCAGAGCGCAGCTGGCATCGTACATGGAAACGCCCCATTTTTTCTCGCCATAGATTGAGACGAAATCATGCAGAAAATCGGAAACTTTCTGTCCGGTCGGTTCGATGAATGTTCCGGTCAGAATCCCATTTTCTACTTCGGACTTGCGTTTGAGAGCTTCTTTGTAAGTATGCCATGTTTCCCACTTTTGCCTAACCTCACCGCTTTCATCGGTAAAATTGTAAACAATGGAATACGCTTTTTTGCGTTTGATGATGGCAGCCATACTTTTGTTCCTCCTGTTTGAGTAGTCATAAATTCTGGCTATCCAACCACTCGTCGAAGGACTTTTTTGATACCCGTATGGACGTACCGATGCGTACTGTTTTGAAATGTCCCTCCCTGACAAGGTTGTATGCGGAAGAACGGCCAATTCCCAGCATTTTGGAAATTTCCTCTACCTTGTAGGTCCTTTTCGCGGAAGCGGGAGCATTTCGGATGCTATCGGTTACAGCGTTGCTCATGGGATACTCCTTTCTTCTCAGTTTGACCGACAGCGCGCTGTTTGTGTCTTGCACCCCTATGGTAAAGCAGAACGCTATCATAAATCAATGTTGTCGCAAGCAAACTGAATTTGACGATTTTCATCGGCACCACAGGAATAGGCTGGCCCTTTATTGGACAGGGCCAGCCCATGAACTCTGATGCCGATGTTCTGCCGTATTTGCCACGCGCCCCGGCAGGGGGGATATTTCAGGCTGCGGCCGGTTTTGCCGCATCATAGCTCCGCAGATACCGCTTTCCATTGCCGGTGGATACGCATACCACAGAGGCTCCTCCTCAAGTCCGTGGGAGGTCGTGAGAAAGTATCATTGTCCCCCGCACATTGTCGTCGCGCCCGGCCTTCCGAAGCCGGTTCGGAGAGAACGTGGATCGCTCCTGCCCATGAAGGGCCATCGTCGCGCCGTCTCTCCCGCCGCTTGCCGCTCCTCGCGGCCGCGCGGGGAATGTACCTGAAATACCGTATATTCAGTTTTCAAGGTTCAGGTGAAGGGAAAAATAATCCCTTCATATACCATTACATTTTTGGGGCAAAACGACATGGGCTACAGGGGCTTTTTCAAAATTTTTTCTAAATTTTTGAGCCCCCTGGAGATTGATCCCTTCACTGCATTGACATTCACCCCTTCGGCTTGTGCAATTTTAGCCTTGCTCAAGCCCAGAAAGTAGTGAGCGTAGATACGCTTTGCCTGCTTGTCCGGCAGCGAGGCAAGCGCGGCATAAAGCCGCTCCATGGTCACTTTGTACTCGTAGAACTCGTCGGGGAGCATGTCCCGGAACATGGCGTCGCGCTGTATCCCATCGTTCCGGTTGAGGGAATAGAAGGCTTTGTGACGGTATATCCGCATACGATAGGCCGCTTCATGCTCCTCAAACTCACGCAGAAGGGCCGCTACTTCATTTGGAACTTCGACAAAGCAGTCGGATGTATAGAACGGGTAGTAATCCCGAAGGTTGATCCTTTTCATTTCAATTCCTCCATTTCAGTTTTCAGTGTGGGCGAAAACCAAAACGGATGGGGCGGTGAACGGCATCGGACAAACTGAAAATCAGTATAAACAAGGCCGGGCTTACCATTTTCGGTAAACCCGACCATAACAGCTACCTGTTCAAGTGGTAATTCATCCGGAGGGTCCGAACTGTCCCCTTTCGATCTGTATTCTCTCCGTCGGTGATAGAGCCTGCTGCATAATATTATTGGATTTATGTAGGAAAGGCGGAAGAAAAAATACCACTCGATATTGTATTTTGCGCCCATACAATATCAGCCCTAACTCATAGACAACACCCTTTTAAAGCACTATTTTGTATTCAGTCAGATAACTTCACTTTACCTGTCATTCATGAAGTTCTTAAAAACAGGAAGAGTGAGGTTCATAGAGGCCGAAGAAAGAGGTTGCCTCCAGCCTTCATCATCCAGACCAAGTGGAAACTGGATCTTCCCATTTACTAAAGCAATCACGAAAATGAGAATCGCTGCGATAAGCAGTGTCAAAATAAGGAGTACAATTCGTTCCATGCTAACTTTTTTCATGCGGAAAACCCTCCAGCCGCTTAAATTTGTGTAAAAATTGATTTTTAACTTCCATATTAAAGACACTCTTGCAAAGAAAATGCAACAAATGTTTTATAATTCTATAATGATATTATAACTGCTTGTTTTCTAAATATCACTGGGTTGTAATAAAGATTTCAATCTGTTTATCATCCTTGAATTCCTCGTGAAAAAGTTTATGATGTTTTGGGAATAATCCAAGGGAGGGAGATTTACGCTACTTTTGGCTCTTTCCAGAAGTCTCCATAGCACGGCTTGACGACATAAAATACATAGTAATGAGATAGCTATTGCCAATAGAATAAAGCTGTCAGGGCATCTCAGATCCTGGCCGCTTTATTGAACACACTTGCTTTCGACTAAGAACCGTTCATATTTTTCTATATTTCTCAACTTTATAAACGCTAAGGCAGACAAAGCAACAATTTATATTTAGATTTTGTCATAATATTTTCAATTTGGATACTATTATTGGAATTTGATGAGGAAAGTCTTATTATAGTTTAAGAAATATTGTTTGGGAGGTGTTACCCCTATGTTACCTTTGCTGCTTTCCACCATCCAAAATGATGATGACAGAGCATTCCTGCTGAATCTGTATACCGAATATTACGCTCTTGCCCGAAATGCCATCAGTCAGGTGACACATGGTGGACAGGATACCGATGATCTGGTCGAGGATACCTTTCTGAAATTAATAGAAAAAATTTCTCTTCTTCGGGCCCTTGATTGTTGCAAAACAGCCGCCTATGTTGTCTATACAGCTAAGAGCATAGCAATCAACTTTATCCGACACCGGGATGTTTGTCAAAAGCATGGATACTATGGTGGGCAGAAGGACATATCGGAGGAGATGGCCGACGCAGAGGACCCAAGGGGGGATACATATCTACGTATGGAGAAGATTGAAGCTCTGTCGGATGCGGTGCTGAAACTGCCTGAAAGGCAAAAAGATCTTCTACATTTCAAATACACCCTGGATATGAGCGACTCCGAAATTGCGGAAAAATTGTCGATCAGCCCTGACAGCGTGCGAGAATATCTGACCAGAGCACGGCGAGCGATAAAAAAACTGATGGAGAAGGAGGGCGACTGATATGACAAGCAAAAATGATGACTTTCGGAAAAAGCTGTATGGAGAATATGAAGACAGCCTATTTCGTTTGGTGATGAACGATGCTGCAGAGAAAGAAGGAAAGTCTTTTCTGGAAGAAAATGAACAGCTGAAGAAGAAATCGGAAAATCAGCCGTCACCCGAAAAAATTGAAAGATTCCAGCATCGGTTGGATTCCCATATGAAAAGAAGGACTCGGCATAACGGGAAGAGAAATGTCTTCAGTATCCTGAGCAAAGTCGCTGTTATTGTCTTCGTAATGGTGGCAGTATTCTCGACCGCAATGGTTACAGTGGATGCTTTCCGTATCAGGGTGATGAATTTTTTGATTGACGTCCAGCCGGAATACACATCTTTCCAGATAAAAGACGGTTCGTCTGGCTCTAAAGGTGAAAAAATGGTGGTCAACTGGACCAATACTTATCTCCCAACCTATATTCCTGCAGGCTATGAGGTCGACAGTCTCACTTACACGGATCCTTTAAAGGAAATCACCTATCACAATCAGAAAAACAAGAATTTGGTGATCGACTATTCTGAAAGCGATGATTCCAATAATGTAGCAGTAGATACGGAAAAAGCCTCTGTGAAAACCATCCATATAAACGGTCATAAGGGTATGCTTGTGGTCAAGAATTCCCAGACCACGGTGGTTTGGGAGATGGATCACCACATTTTTGTAATTTGTACAATGGAAAACACCGACGAAACACTGAAAATAGCTCAGAACGTAAAATTTATCAAATAAAAGTTGTTGCATTTCGGTTCCTTCGGTGTCTTTATATATGAATTCAGAACGAAGGAGATAAGTCCATATGAAAAAATTCATTAGCGTTATCCTTATGGCTCTGCTTGTCGCTACTTTGACCTTTCCGGCTTTTGCGGCAGAACCACCGGCCAGCAGGGACAATTCAATTCCCATTCACTCAGACTACGTGAATATTCGCCTTTTGCAGGCAGGACTTGCGATCGATTCGTCAGGAAGGGCAAGCTGCACAGGTCGTGTCACACTTTATAGCAACTCAAATACTGCGAATCTTACATTGGCACTCCAAAAATACACAGGCAGTGGCTGGTCTACGATAAAAACATGGACAGCATCTGCCCGTGGGACTACACCCACCAGCGTTGTGAAATTTTACTATGTAGCTCGAGGACAATATCGCGTGAGTACTACGGCTAAAATATATAATTCGTCTGGAACTCTTCTGGAAACACAAATAGTGTACTCCGCCACGAAGAACTACTAAGTAACCATATGATTTTTGTAAAGGAATCAACTGTGAAAAAAAATTTTTCACATATTTTGTGTTCTGCTTGCGAGATATATTCCTTTCCACGTTATTGCATGAAAAAACAAGGTTTGGGCAAATTTGATTGCTCAGACCTTGTTGAGTTTACGAGATATTTAGATAACCTTACAAATGAAAACCGCTGAACTGCTATTGTTAATATAGATTCCAGTAGAACCAGCCTTTACGCCAGTGAAAGCATAGTAGTAATCATTTCCGGACTTACTTGCGAGGCTGGTGGAGACAATCCCGCCTGTCCCTGCAACAACAAGAGGCGGGACAGAGCAAGTAATTTTGGCCTGATATTTGTTCCCTTTATTGATAGTTACTGTTGAATGGGTATCACAGATAAAGGACGCATCTACCACATTGCAAATAAAAACAGCAGAAGCACTTCCGTTGATGTAGATTCCGGTAGAACCGTCTTTTATGCCGGTGAAGGAGAAATAAAAATTATTTCCAGACTGGCTTGAAAGAGCAATGGAAACGATACCGCTTGTTCCAGCGACAACATCCGGGTATAGCGAGCAAGTGATTCTTGCTATATATTTATTTCCCCTTTGGATACCGACTGTCGAATGGGTATCACAAGTAAAGGGAGCATTGTTCCCAGAAGAAGTATGCGTCCAATAAGCCTTAGGACCTTTTAAATTTGCGTCTGCTTGGGCCACTGTAGTATAACTATAACCTGGGTCCAATATAGATGCAGAACTCGTAGCTAAAACTGCATGGGGTGTGCCCGTGTAATAAACAATGGGCCATGTATTATAATCGGGTTTTGTGGTCGTATGGGTAAATTTAAAAGTTAAGCCATTGTACGCAATTGAAGCTGTATACAAAAAGGCTCCGTTACTATTTGTACAATTTGCTATTACAGCTTTAATAACAGCTAATTTACCAGTATCATCGCTGATCGCAAGTTTTTTGCAAATTATCATTGCCGCACAGCAAACGACACAACCCTCCTTTCCCACGGTTGAACTTCCAAGTTTAAGATCCTTCCATCTTGAATTTTTTTTGACTAATATAACAGCTGTCTGCCATTTTAAAAGCCTCCATTTTAATAGTTACAACAATTATATAAATTATTTGTCTGGACATAACGACATTTATAACGTGTCCAATTTATAAACGCCGAAATAACTCATTCATTGCTGTACATCTAATAAAGAGAGATTAAATTCAATTTTGTAAACGTAGTGAAACACTGCCGCATTGTCAGTTTTTTTCTTCTATATGGCTCATTTTTGTGGGGGTTGAGATGTTGGATCACATCCTTTAATTTTTGCGGGAGTGGCAGTCCAATAGACCCTGCGTTTTCAAGAATACTGATCTCTTCATTAGATAAGTAAACATAACAAATAAAAGTTCTTAAGAAAACGCTGTTGCAGATTGATCTTTTGAGTGTCTTATGTAGTGTGAAATAAAAAGTGAAAGAAGTTTGACCCCATGGTAAAACTGATCTGCGCCCATTCGGACAGGACTCGAAGTGCAGCTGCGGTTGGCCTATCGCTGCTGCTTGTCACTGCGGCAGGCTGTGGAGCGTCCGATCAAGGACAATCCAGTTTCAGCGACAATTCTTCCTCCCCTTCGCTGGTGCTTTCTTCTTCCTCAGCCTCGGTTTCGAGCGAAGATACCGAGATTGAACGCGGCGATTCGGCAGTCTCCGATTCAGACAGGGAAAACGCATCCTCTCAGGACCAGCAGACTGTACTCAATCAGACCCGCGCGGCGCTGAACACAAAAGGCACCGAAATGCTTCCGGCTGCCCGGAGACTTCCAATCAGCGTACCGGTAACAAAAGGGTGTTCGTTGACAGCCACCACATCATCCCAGCCGACGCACTATCAGGTGAAGTTCTGCGAAACAAGCCAGCCGGTCGAGATTGATTCGCCTGCCGCCTCGAAAGGAACGCTCATCGCAACGGTGGAAGGCATCCAGTATAAAAATGCGGCCAGTGCCAATGAAAATATTTCCGGTTATGAAAAAGTGGATGCTTCCAATTCTGAAGAGCTTTTTAATCTTGGCCATAACATTAAAGCCGTGGGAGATGCGGGGACGGGCCACAAGTACCTGACCTGGAACGAGGGACGCTGGTGCATCAAGGTAGACAGCCCGATCGACCCGGCTTTTCAGAACAAAGAATATCCGGACGGAAAACAGCTTGCCAGAAATATTGTCGCGTATCTGGAGGACCACACGCTGCCCGCGCCGCAGAAAATCGGTGTCATCCAGTGTGTTATTTGGAATCAATCTTATGAGGCGACCGTTCAATGGCAGGAGAATCAAATGGTCTATCAGGTCACCAGCGAGGACCCGATGACAGCTTTGAAGGTCGCTGTGGCGATGAAATAGGATATCTCCGCGATCTATCAAAAGAGTTTACTCATAATCAGTAACTGTAGAAGGCTTCAGCATTGAATTCTTCCAGTTTACCGATAAATATTTTTAAGGAAGGGAACCTATTAATGAAAAACAGGTTATTTCATGTTCTCTGTGTACTGCTTGCCATTCCGATTCTTTTCGTCAGTTCTGTTTCGGCTGCATCCAGTGCGCGGAGCGACACCACGGGGAATTTCACGGTCCCGCAGGGGAGGACCTACACATTCAAAATCACGTCCTCCGGTAAACCAACCCTTGTCGCCGGCTCCAGCTCTTTTCGGTATGTTTCCACGGCGAAGTCAGGAAACGATTATTTCATTAAATTCAGCGCTGTGGGGAAAGCCGGGGACGGCTGCGGTTTCTATTTGGACGGCAGTAAAAGCCCAGTCGCAATCGCAGGTATTCTGGCGGATATTCCGCATAGCGACACGACGGGAAATTTCACGGTTCCACAGGGGAAAACCTACACATTCAAAATCACGTCTTCCAGCAAGCCGACTTTGGTTGCCGGCTCCAGCTCTTTTCGGTATGTTTCGACGAAGCAGTCAGGCAGCAATTATTTTATAAAATTCAGCGCCATTGGAAAAGCCGGGGACGGCTGCGGCTTTTATCTGAATGGCGGTAAAAGCCCGGTTGCGATCGCAACCATAATACCAACTTCCAAAACGACAAGTCTGGCGTTTGCTGAAGATGATCATACAAAGGCGATATTTCATATTGGCATGACAGCAGATCAGGTAAAACAAGCTATAACTGAGAACCAAATGCAAATCGTGCAAAATGAATATCCAAGTTCGAGTTTAATTTCTACTGATAATGGAGTCGATTTGCTTTTTGTACTTGGAACGGATTCATTAGGTATGATATCGATTAATTCGGTTTCAGACACACAACTGTACAGTCCTTATGAAACACAAAAAGGGTTAAAAATAGGCGACACAGTTGAGACGGTTAAAAAATTATACGGGGAACCTGTGGAGCAAGAAAAATATGGGGATGATATAAACGGTCTGGGCGTAGCCTATTATTACGATATTCCCATTAATTTGGATGATTATTATAAAAAACAAACTGTCAAGAATAAAAGTGATAGAGGTGTTTATTTGCGTATTAACATATCGCAGTCAAAAGGAAATAATTTTGATAAGGTCGTGAATATGATTTATGCAGACAAAGCGAATTACTGAATTACATCTACCAATCTTTATAAATTTGTCCTGGAGTTTTGAGGGATTACTTAAAACTACCATCGCGTGTTTTCTGTAATCCAGTTCCTCAAACTGGGCACTGACAAGCGTTCTAAATCAAAGATCCGAAGCAGCTAACCCTTTTCGGGATGACTACTTCGGCTTTTTTGCGGGCCGTTTTTACAACGGCCCTTTCTTTTCGCTAAGTTCCAGGTTTTCATTAATCTACTTTGCAAATGAATATTGCCGATGTGCTATTGTTAATATAAATTCCCGTGGAACCAACCTTGACGCCTGTAAAAGCATAATAGTAATCGTCTCCAGATTTACTTGCAAGGCTGACGGAAACAATTCCACCTGTCCCGGCACAGGAACAGCCCGCAGGTGTTCTCGCTGCTCAACTCCGTCAAACATATCGGAAAACCCGGATCCGTCGTTCACCAACCGCTACAGCGCCTACAAAATCCCTGTGAAAGCCGTACTGGGCGTCAGGCATATCCGGATTCGCTTCTTTCAATTCCGCCAACTAACTCATCTCGCTTTTCCTTTTCTTCTACAATTTCGTTCGCCTCCATTCCGCCCTCGACGACCTTACCCAGGCCCAGGTTGCCGGCCTTCAACTTCCAGTCAAAAGCAAATACAGGCTTTTGCTCGTCGCTTGATGAAATTTCTTGTCCCAGCAAGTTATTCTTCCACGTTTACTTTACAGAACCGATTTTGGGGTTCTATCATTTAAAAAGGAAAAAACAAGCTAATTGTAAATGCTTTTTGATATTTTTTTGTTTAGGGCAACACCGCATAACAGCGAAGACGCCGGAGCAATTCTGTGTTGGCATAAAATA
>ENA-UOOR01004828-UOOR01004828.1-fermentation-metagenome-genome-assembly--contig:-NODE-4828-length-10379-cov-54.603836_pt1 | contig 10379 bp, 5 predicted proteins | sample MGYA00245780_ERZ724029 | MGnify/ENA primary metagenome ERZ724029 (study PRJEB28704, sample SAMN03018315) | fermentation metagenome | biome: anthropogenic terrestrial biome; feature: soil; material... | reverse complement strand
AGCCTGTTCACGGTTGTCTGCGGTGTTTCAATTCCTGATAGGTACGCTAAAAACCCCCCGCTTCATTGCGGCTATGGCTTTACTCTGAAAAAGTTTCAATTCCTGATAGGTACGCTAAAAACTGAATGGTCGGCACCGGAAAGAACGGTATATATTACGTTTCAATTCCTGATAGGTACGCTAAAAACTTGGCCTTGCTCCAAAGTTTCCAAACGCGAGTTGGGTTTCAATTCCTGATAGGTACGCTAAAAACGGTATCCCGATGGACCGGGCCGCAGAGCTTGGCATGTTTCAATTCCTGATAGGTACGCTAAAAACTTCAGGTTTACCCAGGCGGCTCAGGAGAACCTAAGTTTCAATTCCTGATAGGTACGCTAAAAACTGCGTAGTGGTAGCAATTAGCATTCCTCCTTATTCGGTTTCAATTCCTGATAGGTACGCTAAAAACGATAATTGACGGTGTTCGCCATCCTATCATCCTCCTTGTTTCAATTCCTGATAGGTACGCTAAAAACAGGGGAGACCATGTATTACTTACAGTTACCAGATTTGTTTCAATTCCTGATAGGTACGCTAAAAACTCATGCTGTGCGTCAGGGTTCCCGTTAGCCGGATACTGTTTCAATTCCTGATAGGTACGCTAAAAACCCATAAATCGGTAAACCACTGCAGCCCTTCATCAGGTTTCAATTCCTGATAGGTACGCTAAAAACGAATGTCAGAAGTGTAAACGTGCCGGCCGATATAGGTTTCAATTCCTGATAGGTACGCTAAAAACCATATACTTCCATACAAAAACTGTAATTACTCCATGTTTCAATTCCTGATAGGTACGCTAAAAACTGCAAGGAGGTTCCTGGTTCGGATGTGGCTGGGGCGTTTCAATTCCTGATAGGTACGCTAAAAACCAATAGCGTTCGTTACTACGACAATGGGTGGGTCGGTTTCAATTCCTGATAGGTACGCTAAAAACGAATGAGTTATCCGAGATACCAAGGGAAATGCGGAAGTTTCAATTCCTGATAGGTACGCTAAAAACGGTGCAGCTATAGGAGCACAAAGAGCGATATCTGAATTGTTTCAATTCCTGATAGGTACGCTAAAAACCAGGGTAATAGCGGGCTACTATCAGAAAGAGTGGCGTTTCAATTCCTGATAGGTACGCTAAAAACAGAATCCATAAAAAAATACCGTCTATCCTTAATATGTTTCAATTCCTGATAGGTACGCTAAAAACCATCTGCCAGCATCCAGGCCTCATCGACAAAAAGAAGTTTCAATTCCTGATAGGTACGCTAAAAACGAAAACAATCAACTGGTAATGGCCAGCGAACCTTTAGGTTTCAATTCCTGATAGGTACGCTAAAAACGAGCTGGGGCTTTTCCGTTTCTACTGAGGAATACTGAGTTTCAATTCCTGATAGGTACGCTAAAAACGTGCCGCGAAGACCAGCATCGGCGGTACGAGGAGCGAAGTTTCAATTCCTGATAGGTACGCTAAAAACGCCTGCATGGTTAGTGTCTCGCAAGATTCTGGTAGACGTTTCAATTCCTGATAGGTACGCTAAAAACCCGGTATCTGCTCCCTGATAGGTCATATGTGCCATGTTTCAATTCCTGATAGGTACGCTAAAAACCGTCTACCTTTTCCGCCACCGCCCTGCAAATTTGTCAGTTTCAATTCCTGATAGGTACGCTAAAAACCAAAATTCTCCACGAAGGCTGACACGCCTTCTTCTTTGTTTCAATTCCTGATAGGTACGCTAAAAACCGCCAGCAATCAAAACGCTTCATCACTTTAACACGCGTTTCAATTCCTGATAGGTACGCTAAAAACTAATAGGCTTACGGAGGTGAAATTCATTGAATATTAGTTTCAATTCCTGATAGGTACGCTAAAAACCCCATCCCTGACCATCAGGGACAAGCGATATTTTTGTTTCAATTCCTGATAGGTACGCTAAAAACCTCTGAAGCTCAAGCATTTTCTTGTCGGCCATCTGCGTTTCAATTCCTGATAGGTACGCTAAAAACCTGGATAGACTTGCTTGCCCCTTCTGGGCAATTCCGTTTCAATTCCTGATAGGTACGCTAAAAACTTCTGTATCGCCTCACGTTCCTTTGCGGTCTTAGCTCGTTTCAATTCCTGATAGGTACGCTAAAAACTTTTTATCACCGAGATAAAGAGCGATATTCAGCGAGGTTTCAATTCCTGATAGGTACGCTAAAAACTCAAGGTTCTGTGGCAATGCCCGAAGATGTTGGCCCGTTTCAATTCCTGATAGGTACGCTAAAAACGTAAACGTAGAGCTCCAGGAAATGCCCTGGAGCACGGGTTTCAATTCCTGATAGGTACGCTAAAAACGGTAAACGTAGAGCTCCAGGAAATGCCCTGGAGCACGGGTTTCAATTCCTGATAGGTACGCTAAAAACTATTGTTGACTAATGTTTTGTTGATTTTACCCTTATAAGTTTCAATTCCTGATAGGTACGCTAAAAACTGGGCTTAGAAATTTACGACAAGCTCCAATCTGCCGCGTTTCAATTCCTGATAGGTACGCTAAAAACTTGAATGTTAAGGCTTAAGCCCCCCATTCAAAGGAAGTTTCAATTCCTGATAGGTACGCTAAAAACCACGCGGTTTATGGGTTACGGGCCACGAAAAACGAGTTTCAATTCCTGATAGGTACGCTAAAAACGTTACCCGCGTCATAGTCCGCCCCAGGCAGGCGGAGTTTCAATTCCTGATAGGTACGCTAAAAACCTTTGACATCATTTGCAATAGAAGAACCAAAAAAGGTTTCAATTCCTGATAGGTACGCTAAAAACGTTTTTTCACCCACTCTCTTATGTTTGCGCTTTTCGGGTTTCAATTCCTGATAGGTACGCTAAAAACGCGCCAGCAATCAAAACGCTTCATCACTTTAACACGCGTTTCAATTCCTGATAGGTACGCTAAAAACTCCCACCACTCGCGAAAACGCACAGGGGAATCAGGTTTCAATTCCTGATAGGTACGCTAAAAACCCTGCAGCTCTCCCTCGGCAAATGGGACGAACCGCAGTTTCAATTCCTGATAGGTACGCTAAAAACCGCCAGCAATCAAAACGCTTCATCACTTTAACACGCGTTTCAATTCCTGATAGGTACGCTAAAAACGCGAAATAGGTTATTAGCCGGAGTTCAACGCTGGCGTTTCAATTCCTGATAGGTACGCTAAAAACCATCTCGATGTAGCCGTTATCAAAACTGAACCGCCGAGTTTCAATTCCTGATAGGTACGCTAAAAACTGGAATTCCCACCCGATATGGGTAAGCCGTTTATCGCGTTTCAATTCCTGATAGGTACGCTAAAAACGCGAAGGTTGTGTTGGCAGCGGCGGCCGGACTCAGTTTCAATTCCTGATAGGTACGCTAAAAACCAGAGTACTGGAAGGACCAGATGCACTCCGTATCTGGAGTTTCAATTCCTGATAGGTACGCTAAAAACATTATGACGTATGAGCAACTAGAACCCTACAGTTATGAGTTTCAATTCCTGATAGGTACGCTAAAAACGGCAGCATAGAAACCGACCTGGCTGATGTACTGGAAGTTTCAATTCCTGATAGGTACGCTAAAAACTGATTCGCGATTATAATGGGCTCCGAGAACGGCTAGAGTTTCAATTCCTGATAGGTACGCTAAAAACGATACTCCCGGGGTGTTGGATTACTCCGGGTTAACCTGTTTCAATTCCTGATAGGTACGCTAAAAACAAGCGGCGAATTCCATGTATCATCGGGATTCTTCCAGTTTCAATTCCTGATAGGTACGCTAAAAACTCGCCGGACAGCTTTGACGATTATGGACTTATAGCAGTTTCAATTCCTGATAGGTACGCTAAAAACACACGAAAGGCAGCAACAAAAGCCAATGGTCAGGGTTTCAATTCCTGATAGGTACGCTAAAAACGATACCTGTATCTATTGCTGGCGTGACAGCTGTTACGTTTCAATTCCTGATAGGTACGCTAAAAACAAGCCGCTCTGACAGCATACCTGCAGCAGATAGCCTTGTTTCAATTCCTGATAGGTACGCTAAAAACCGTATGTAGTCTGGGCAAAGCCATACTGCAGCATGTTTCAATTCCTGATAGGTACGCTAAAAACGAATATAGTTGAATCTTATGTTTACAGCCATGTAACCGGTTTCAATTCCTGATAGGTACGCTAAAAACGGAATATGGACATCTTGGATACTGAGATACAAACACTGTTTCAATTCCTGATAGGTACGCTAAAAACATGCGAGCAGTGGATACCAATCGCTACAAAGCTATAGGGTTTCAATTCCTGATAGGTACGCTAAAAACGCTATTGGGGAGGGGTTATTCCTCTCCCCTACTTTAGTTTCAATTCCTGATAGGTACGCTAAAAACAACCAGCACACTTAGCAGTTATATATGAGATACTACTGTTTCAATTCCTGATAGGTACGCTAAAAACCCCGTGTTCGTCCGTATACCCAGTTTTGGCTATGCCGTTTCAATTCCTGATAGGTACGCTAAAAACGCAAGGCCTATCATAGGGGGATAGCAGTTGATGAGGAGTTTCAATTCCTGATAGGTACGCTAAAAACCTTACTATATTGATGGCACGAATGGTTCAGATACCAAGTTTCAATTCCTGATAGGTACGCTAAAAACGAAGTGGGGATGACACAACAAACAACCTACGTACATGTTTCAATTCCTGATAGGTACGCTAAAAACTACCTCTTCCGGTATTGTTATATCCGGAAAAATCAGTTTCAATTCCTGATAGGTACGCTAAAAACCTGCTACTGCCACTGCCTCTGCCGGGACCTTGTTCAGTTTCAATTCCTGATAGGTACGCTAAAAACTTAAAAGCTACCACCACCAGGTTGGTCATCTCATCGTTTCAATTCCTGATAGGTACGCTAAAAACTGAACCAGCCATTTATTTTTCACCGCCTTTGGCATAGTTTCAATTCCTGATAGGTACGCTAAAAACCGCAAATGGAGTACCTTCGTCTGCTATAATCTTCTCGGTTTCAATTCCTGATAGGTACGCTAAAAACAGTGCGACTTACAGTAGGTTACTATGGCCCGCTTGATGTTTCAATTCCTGATAGGTACGCTAAAAACTCCACCTCGATTGCTACGTTCGTCAGTGCCCACTTCATGTTTCAATTCCTGATAGGTACGCTAAAAACCGCCAGTCGTCGAGTTCAACCGGGTCGCCGGCCTGTTGTTTCAATTCCTGATAGGTACGCTAAAAACTAAAAATCACCCCTCCCGGGGGTGTCGAACGTGAAAGTTTCAATTCCTGATAGGTACGCTAAAAACGCCAGAATCCATATACATTTGCAGGGTATCAGGCGGGTTTCAATTCCTGATAGGTACGCTAAAAACTTGGAATACTTGGAAAGAAAACACCATCCAGGTGTGGAGTTTCAATTCCTGATAGGTACGCTAAAAACCAGAAAATCGTTGTAACTGAGAACTACGAAAACTGGTTTCAATTCCTGATAGGTACGCTAAAAACATCAATACATTTCTTTCCGATAGGAAGCCGAATAAGGTTTCAATTCCTGATAGGTACGCTAAAAACTATGCCGGCAAACCACTGGACCAGCGCAGGAGTCGGAGTTTCAATTCCTGATAGGTACGCTAAAAACAGCCGCTCTGACAGCATACCTGCAGCAGATAGCCTTGTTTCAATTCCTGATAGGTACGCTAAAAACTATGGTACTGGTTCTCTTACCAACAACGGAGGGGCGTTTCAATTCCTGATAGGTACGCTAAAAACCGACGATGACAGCGGAATTACTGGCACAATGACCAAGTTTCAATTCCTGATAGGTACGCTAAAAACTGGCAGCAACGGCGTCACCTTCTGCACTAGCTTTGAGTTTCAATTCCTGATAGGTACGCTAAAAACTGGTGGAGCAATTGGTGATGGAAAAGTTGCAGCTGTGTTTCAATTCCTGATAGGTACGCTAAAAACTTTATGATAAAATCTTAATGGTAAGGGTTTCTTTTTCAGTTTCAATTCCTGATAGGTACGCTAAAAACTCAATAAGCCAGTTATTTTTATTATCCGCTATGGTAGTTTCAATTCCTGATAGGTACGCTAAAAACTGCTAAAGTTGTTTTACCTACTCCAGATTCTCCAAGTTTCAATTCCTGATAGGTACGCTAAAAACTTAATTCTGTTTTTCCGTCTATACCTGATCCATGTGGGTTTCAATTCCTGATAGGTACGCTAAAAACGAAGGGCAATTTTACAGTTTAGCACAAGCGGAAAAAATGTTTCAATTCCTGATAGGTACGCTAAAAACTCAATTGTTAAGGCAAAATTAATCCATCCATCATAAGTTTCAATTCCTGATAGGTACGCTAAAAACCCCCATTCTTATGCATAAAACCCACCAAATCATGCATGTTTCAATTCCTGATAGGTACGCTAAAAACGGCATAACAATTGAACTTTGTGGAACATGGCTCTGGAGTTTCAATTCCTGATAGGTACGCTAAAAACGGTGTGCGGTTCAAGACGTCGGATGCTATTCAGTTTTGTTTCAATTCCTGATAGGTACGCTAAAAACGTAGTATATTAGTACGTCCCCGTACTTTACAAATTTGTTTCAATTCCTGATAGGTACGCTAAAAACTACTCACAGCTTATAGCTACCAGATTTTAGGATATGTGTTTCAATTCCTGATAGGTACGCTAAAAACGACATTTGCCCTCATTGCGGAGGCGAGGGCTTGAGGAAGTTTCAATTCCTGATAGGTACGCTAAAAACTTGAGATGGGACGATGCCAAAACCACGGAAACCCGGTTTCAATTCCTGATAGGTACGCTAAAAACGGTTGCGGAAAGTTATTAGCCGGTTAAGCACTGGCGTTTCAATTCCTGATAGGTACGCTAAAAACCCGTTGATAATTCTCACACTATAGGTGGTCCAGTTATGTTTCAATTCCTGATAGGTACGCTAAAAACGCAACTAGAACCCTACAGTTATGATGAAGTGGATGGAAGTTTCAATTCCTGATAGGTACGCTAAAAACTACTAAATCTTATATCCTATTAATTCTTATATCTAAGTTTCAATTCCTGATAGGTACGCTAAAAACTACTTATTGAAGAGCTGGTCAAGAAAATGGATAGTTGTTTCAATTCCTGATAGGTACGCTAAAAACGGGGCAAAAACCTACCGGCACAATGAGTGCCGTAATTCGTTTCAATTCCTGATAGGTACGCTAAAAACTTGCTCGGCATGGTTAAAGGTGAAGTCCCCCATCTTTGGTTTCAATTCCTGATAGGTACGCTAAAAACCTGGCTGAAATTCAACAATGCCATGATACGGCGGGATAGTTTCAATTCCTGATAGGTACGCTAAAAACCCATCCGGGGTAAGAAATAATGGCATAATCAAAAAAATGCCATGTGCCTATTTGTATTATACCTAAATCTTTAAAAAGAGGAAATCTCGGAGGTTGACCTTATTTTATAATGTCGTCGCCACCCAAGCTTTTTAACGCTACTGATGGTCGACGACATTTTTTCAACTCATAGGAAGTTATCCTCCCCACCTTTCTTAACCCCCATTATCTCACGATCAGAATACTTTGTGGTTCGGAAAGTATAAAAAATGACCGAATCATAATCCTCATCAATAATCTTTTCTAATTCCACCTTTAATTGCTTAAAGCTACTTTCGCTAATATTCCCTTCCAAGACTGAATTCTGTACCCAGTATAGATGTTTCCGCGCCGTTTTTAACACTTTAGTAACTCTTTTTTCACCAACATCATAAACAAGAATTACAAACATCACTTCTCCCCCTTACCAGCGAGAAACAAACGGTTTAAAACCCTTTTCTCCCATTAAATGCTTTTCCAATTTATAAAGATCCATGCGTATGATACGGCGATACGAAACTTCCCGCCCGAGCTGTCGATGTTTTATAGTGGTGCGTAACTTGTTTTCCCATTCTTCCACAAATATTTTTCTACCTTTATCATTCATTATAATACTCTGGGTTTTATTTTCGAAATGACCAGCACGTAGCATGTTTCTACCCAGGAGTGAAAAAATAACTCGATCCACCAGGATCGGCTTAAATATCTCCGCCACATCAAGGTTAAGAGTAAAGCGACGAAAATTAGTAGTATGCAAATATCCTATACGCGGATCCAGGTGAGTCTTATAGATTTCGCTGAGTACAGCCATATAGGCCAGAGTATTGCCAAAACTAATAAGGGCATTGATGCGGTCTCGCGGTGGACGCCGGTTACGACCCTGAAAGTCGAATTCAGCCTTACCTATAATTGCATTAAAACTTTGGTAATAATGATCCCTAATATTCCCTTCAATGGCCATTAGTTCATCTACCGCCTTACTATCCTCCAATCGTTCTGTAAGATTTGATATAGCTTCCACCTGTTTCTGTACTTCTTTACCCCGGTTAGCGTAATAGCTTATTACCTCCAGCATATTTGCCGATGCTCCCCGGACAAAACATTTAGCCAGAACCATCCTTTTTTCTCCATCCAAATAGTGCTCTGCCTGTCTAAGAATCATATAGCCTGAATTGAGATGTTCCCGTGGGTAATAGGAACCTGTATAGTAGCCATAATTGTTTAGAAAATGAAGGATTATTTCTTTTTGAGTAAGAAATTCTAAAAAGCGTTTATTTAGAGTCACTTCACCAAATACAATAATTTCCTTTACATCCTCAACCGGAATATACTTTTTGCCTTCTTCGGTTTCAAAATAAAGGGTGTTATCCTTGCGCTTAAATTCTCCATCATTAAACACATAAATGGTCTTCTTCATACTACCCCCTCCCCCTTAAGACCAGCAAAACTCGCTATAGGCACAATTTCGGCAATATTTTGTTTTCGCCACCTCCGGGGGCCTGTCCATCCTTACAATAGCCTCAATATCTTGCATTGCTTGCCTTATTTCTTTCTCCCCATCATCATCAAGCAATACCTCTAATTTATCTCTTTCTTCTGGAAAAAGTAGTTCACCCCTGGCCTTTATCCCCATTTCTTTGAGCTGCAGCAAGTAAAATAGCAGTTGTTTACCAGCACTCTCTTTAAAGCGCGAAGTCTTTTTTACCTCACCAACTACCATTTCACCATGTTCAGTTCTAATTAAATCAATCTTGGCATTACCCAGGTCAATTTCCTTTTTATCTCTTGGATAAGTGCTTTCACCAATTATTTTACCAATCTGTAAATTCTCATGCTCCTGATCCGGTTCCAACTGATGAGCCATTAACCAGACTTCTCTTTTGCATATGTAGTAATACCAAATAAGGGTTCCGGTTACTGAAAAGTCCATGTCAACCCTCCCCCAGGCCTGTTTTTTGGTCTTAAACTTTATTACCATTTTAAACTCCCGAATTGCAATATCGTCTCGAAGTTAATCACTCTTTAGTATATTCACTCCGGGGAATATTTTCAGTCTTCAGTATATAAATAAAACCATTTACTGATAAGCCTGCAATCTCGCTGGCTTTAGCCAATAATTATACCGCCTGATTAAAATTAGTCTGTCTCCTGAGCCAGTCTCAAAACCTCATCATATAGCTTATTAGATATCCAAATTCCCTTTTTCTTTAGCTGTTGCATCAGGGGTTTTACTTCAGCTATTATCTTTAATTCCTTTGACATTAGCAATAATCCCAAAGTACCAATCACATCTATCCCCAATAATTAGCCATTTTACGGCCTTTCAATTCATCAATTATTACAAAGTCCGGTTTTAGCTGGTAAGCCAGAGCCAGAACTTCCGCTTCTCCAGGATCTAGCGAATATGACAAAATATCAACAGTAATTTGATTGCTAACGCGAACCACCTTTAACCAATTAGCTGCTTTCAAAACTTCGCTTCCTGGTCGCTCTGTTTCGTTACCAAGAACCTCGTGATACACTTGAGACGGTACATATACTTCTGAGAAAACCTATTAAGTTGATTAATGAGCGCCAGGCTGATTAGCGGGCTGGCGTTAATTACTGCAATCATAATTATTTTTTCACTGCTTTCTTAATTTTCTCAAACTCCTTATTTAATTCACCCTCTTCATATCTGTAAATGTCAATTTTTTGCTCCTGCAAATATTTCATGAAATCCAATCTAGCAAGTCCAGCTACCATTGCTGCTTTTCCCAAGGATACTTCCTTATCAAGAAACAGTTTTGTCGCCAGCCACAATTTAGTCTCTGCCTCAAATTCCTTTCTTTCTTTTCCCATGTTCGAAAGTACTTCTTCGGGTATTTCGATGTTGATTTTTACTAGCTGCATTAATAATGTCGAGTAGACGCTCGACTTCCACCTCACTTTTCCATGATTTGTTGAA
>ENA-UOOR01004826-UOOR01004826.1-fermentation-metagenome-genome-assembly--contig:-NODE-4826-length-10382-cov-3.170233_pt1 | contig 10382 bp, 10 predicted proteins | sample MGYA00245780_ERZ724029 | MGnify/ENA primary metagenome ERZ724029 (study PRJEB28704, sample SAMN03018315) | fermentation metagenome | biome: anthropogenic terrestrial biome; feature: soil; material... | reverse complement strand
GGTCTATATCCCCTACGGCGAGACAGCGGACGGCGTCACTGTCTACGAAAATCTGAACGCCAGAGAGATTCTATATGTGCCGGAGCGGGTGGAACCCATTGCCGATATGGAAACCATCTATTCAAACAGCGCAAATTATTTGCTGGATACCGTCAGCTATGTGGAGGGACTGAACGGCTTTGACTGCGCGCCGGAGCAGACGCAACTTGAAATCGGGAAATTCAAGAACAGCAGCATTTCCGCCACGGTGACCAGCGGTGTGGACACCTTTGTCAACTTCTCCCAGAATGAATACCCCGGCTGGAACGCCTATGTGGACGGTGAAAAGACGGCATGCTATCTGGTGAACGGCCTGATTATGGGCGTACAGGTGCCTGCCGGGACCCACACGGTGGAATTCCGTTTTGAGCCGGTGAGCATTGCGGTGGGCGGCGGCGTGACGGCTTTGACCCTCGCCGCCATCATAGTGTTTTTAAAGAAGCAAAAGAAACATGAAGTAACGGCTCAGTCTCCCGCGCAGACAGAGAACTAATCGGTGGCGACCCAATTAAAAAAGAGGAAAGGAAGCTTCCACATGAAAGTCGTCTTGCTTGCAGGCGGGTATGGCACCCGCATTTCCGAGGAGTCCCAGCTTAAGCCCAAGCCCATGCTGGAGATCGGCGGTATGCCCATCCTCTGGCACATCATGAAGGAATATTCTTACCACGGTTTCCATGAGTTCATCGTCTGCGCAGGCTACAAGCAGCACCTCATCAAGGAGTGGTTCGCGGACTACTTCCTCCACACCAGCGACATTACCTTCGACTTTACGCAGGACAACAAGATTATCGTCCACAACCGGCACGCCGAGCCTTGGAAGGTGACGGTGGTGGACACGGGGCTAAACACCATGACCGGCGGGCGGGTTAAGCGCATTCAGCCCTATGTGGGAGACAAACCCTTCATGCTGACCTACGGCGACGGTGTTTCCGATGTTGACATTGGCGCACTTCTGGACTTCCACAAGGCGCACGGAAAGCTGGCCACCCTGACCTCCGTGAATATGGCCCAGCGCTTTGGCGTGCTGGACATTGGCGAGGACGGCGCCATCCGCGCTTTCCGAGAAAAAGCCGAGGACGACGGCTCCCGCATCAACGCGGGGTACATGGTGCTGAATCCTGAGATCTTCGACTTGATCGAGGGCGATGCCACGATTTTTGAACGGGATCCGCTGGAGGCCGTGGCCAAAAACAATCAGCTCATGAGCTTTGAGCACAACGGCTTCTGGCAGTGCATGGACACCAAGCGGGAAATGGACAAGCTGGAGGAGCTATGGGCCTCCGGCCACGCCCCGTGGAAGGTTTGGGAGAACTGAGAAAAAGGAGCGTTCCATGTTGGATTTGAATTTCTACAAAGGTAAGCGGGTGTTTATCACCGGGCACACCGGCTTCAAGGGCGCGTGGCTGTGCCGGATGCTAGTGAACGCGGGCGCGGTGGTCACCGGCTACGCGCTGGAGCCGCCTACCCAGCCCAATTTGTACTCCCTGGCAGGGTTGGAGGGGAAGATAACCTCCGTCATCGGGGACGTGCGGGATTTTCCCGCGCTGAAATCCGCTTTCGATGCGTCAAAGCCGGAAATCGTCCTGCATCTCGCGGCCCAGCCCATCGTGCGTACAAGCTATGAACAGCCCGCCTACACCTATGAGACAAACGTAATGGGCACGGTCAACATTTTGGAATGCGTACGCCAAAGCGATTGTGTGAAATCCTTTCTCAATGTCACCACCGACAAGGTCTATGAGAACAAGGAGTGGGCGTGGGGTTATAGGGAAAATGAGCCGCTGGACGGTTACGACCCCTATTCCAATTCCAAAAGCTGTTCAGAGCTGGTGACCCACAGCTATGCAAGCAGTTTCTTTGCCGATGGCCGTACGGCCATCAGTACCGCCCGTGCCGGGAACGTCATCGGCGGCGGTGACTTTGCCCGGGACCGCATCCTGCCCGACTGTGTCCGGGCCGCGCAGGCGGTGGAGCCTATCATCGTCCGCAATCCCCATTCCACCCGGCCCTACCAGCATGTGCTGGAGCCGCTGGCGGCCTATTTGATGATCGCCCAGCGCCAGTACGAGGACGGTAAATACGCCGGCTGGTACAACGTGGGACCGGACGAGTGCGACTGCGTCACCACCGGTGCGCTGGTGGACCTGTTCTGTGAAAAATGGGGCGGCGGCGCTTCTTGGGAGGACCGTTCGGAAAAGAACGCGCCCCACGAGGCAAACTTTCTGAAGCTGGACTGCTCGAAGCTGAAAAGCGCCTTTGGCTGGAAGCCCCGCTGGCATATTGGGGAGGCCGTCGCCATGACCTGCGATTGGGCGAAGATTTATCTGGTGGCTGGAGATATTGCGGCGGAAATGGACCGGGAGATTGCGGCATTTTTCGGGAATACGGAAGCAATTCTTCTGTAAACACAACAAAGAAAAGGCGGACAAAACAGCATGGACAAACACATTCAAATACTGGACTGCACCCTGCGGGATGGCGGCCTTGGTCTTGAGGACGCGGAGAAAAACGGGATTTCCCACAAGTGCTTTGACAGGGATATCATCGCGCGTATCATTGACCACCAGAAGCGTTCCAATCTGGATATTATCGAACTGGGTTCCATTGAACTATCTGCGGAGGATAAGCGGCGCTTTGCCATCTATCAGGATGTTCAAAGCGTCTCGAAAACCATTCCCGCGGACCGGCCGGAGGGGCAGATGTATGCCGCCCTCTATCGCGGTCCGGACACGCCCATTGAGGACATCCCGGATTGGAACCCCTCCTATTGTCAACTCCTACGGGTTATCATCCGCTACTCTGAATTGCGGAAATCCTTGGCCTTTTGTAAGGCCTTAGCAGGAAAGGGCTACCGGGTCGGCGTGCAGCCCATGCTCACCCTGCGGTATTCCGGAGAAGAGCTGCAGCAGGTGATTGACGCCACAAACGACATGGGCGCGTACGCATTGTATTTTGTAGACAGCTACGGGTATATGCAGACACAGGACGTTGTCCGCCTCTTTGAACTTTATAATCGGAAGCTTCATCCTTCCATCCGCATTGGGTTCCATGCCCATAACAATATGAATTTGGCCTTTTCCAACGCACTTGCGTTCCTTGCGCAGTCCTCCGGCCGGGAGGTCATTCTGGACGCCTGCGCACTGGGGCTGGGACAGGGCGCAGGGAACTTGCAGACGGAGATTATTGCGGAGCATTTAAATGCCGAACACAAGGCCGCTTATCAATACAGCGAAATTCTAGAGGTCTGTGAGATCATCGAAGGATACAGGGAACGGGACCTCTGGGGCTATTCCGTGACAACCCTGCTGCCCGCGCTGCGCAAGGTGGCCTATAAATATTCAATTGTACTGCGAAATCAATATGGGTTTTCTTTTTCAGAAATCAACCAGATTTTGAGTAGAATGCCGGAGTCCCTTCGGCATCGCTACACCGCGGAAAACACCGTTGAACTGCTAAGGCTGTGTGGCTATGACGCGCCGGAAACACTAAGGAAATAATATGAACGCTTCTGATTATCTTGTGGACTTTTTAATCCGGCGCCATGTAACCGACGCGTTCGGGATTCCCGGCGGTGTGATTCTGGACTTTTTATACGCCATGGATCGGCGGAAGCGAGAGATAACCCCTCATTTAAATTACCATGAACAAGGCGCGGCCTTTGCCGCCTGCGGATACGCGCAGGCAACTGGAACGCTTGGCGTTGCATACGCCACGCGCGGCCCCGGCATCGCCAATATGGTCACCGCCATAGCGGACGCCTACTGCGATTCCATTCCCGTGCTGTTTATCACAGCCCACTCGCCGGGCCCCGCAAGGCCCGGTATGCGTGTGGAAACCGATCAGGAGCTTGATTTGATCCCCCTCCTCTCCGGCATTACCAAATATGCCGTACGCATAGACCGGGCGGAGGACCTGTATCCGATGCTGGAGCAAGCCTGCCTGGAGGCAACCTCCGGACGGTTTGGGCCTGTGGCGCTTGATATTTCCACGCAGGTTCTGTCCGCGGAGATAACCCCTCCGCAAGCGCCGCCCAGCCGGCCTCCTCTTGCGGAGCACGCTGCGGAAGCAGCTTCGAGGTATCTTGCCTCCACCCTGAAGAACGCCGCCCGTCCGGTCTTTTTAATTGGTGACGGGGTCAATCAGTCCCATACAGGGCCGCAGGTAAGGGCCCTTGCGGAGCAGGCGGGGATTCCCGTCCTGTCCAGCCGATTTTCTCAAGACGTGATGCCGGATTCCGCCATGTCTTTCGGCTATATCGGGAGCCATGCCGCCCGCTATGCAAATTTTATCCTCTCAAAAGCGGATCTAATTGTGGCGCTGGGAAATCGGATGTCTTTTCCCGCGGATTCCCCCAGCTACCGGCCGCTGCTAGAGCGCACGCAGACAATCCGCATCGACATTGATGAGACGGAGCTTCTCCGGGAGATACCCAACAGCAGGAGCTTTTCCGTGAGCTTGTGCGCGCTTTTACCCCGGCTGCAGCGGATGGAGCTGGCGTACGAAGGACGGCAAGACTGGTTGCACGTCTGCCAGACGCTGAAAAGCGCCCTGTGGGAACAGGACACTGGTTTTCCCATCAGCGTGATTGCCAGCATTCTGCGCATGGCCGATCCGTCCGCAGTTGTTGTTTGTGACGTAGGCAACCATGAAATGTGGCTCTCCCGGGCCTATGCTTATGCGCGGACGCCTCAGCGGGTGCTCTATTCCAAATCATTCGGAGCGCTGGGCTGCGCTTTAGCAAAGGCGATCGGCGCCTATTACGCGGCGCAGCGGCCTGTGATTTGCTTTACGGGCGATCAGGGCCTACAAATGAATGTTCAAGAGCTGCAATTTATCGCCCAGCACAAGCTGCCTGTTACGATTGTGCTGCTGAATAACGCGTCCTCCGGGATGATCCGCAGCAGAGAAGCGCAGCGCTACGGCGCACGGTTTGTGCATACCACGCTTGACAGCGGATATGGTACCCCGGATTTTGCGGCCCTTGCAAGGGCATACGGCTTGGACTATTTGCATCTGACGGAAGAAACGGTGGATAGAGCCGCTTGTATTTTTTGCGGTGATCAGCTTCCGCGTTTCGTGGAGCTTTCCATCGACGAAGCGGTGGACATTGCACCGTATCTGCCCAGGGGAAACCCGCTTCAGGCGCTGATTCCAGCCTTGCCGGAGGACGTTTACCGGCAATTGAACTGCTTGTAAACCCATTAGCAGACAAGAGATTTCAAGAAACGCTTATTTTGGGAGGAAAATATGTATTCTTTACACAACAAAACGGTTCTAATCACCGGCGCTACCGGGTTAATTGGCAGCCATTTAGTCGATGAATTGATGGTTCTTGGCGATGTAAAAATTATTGCACTGAGCCGGAGTCAAAAAAAACTGGAAAAGGGCTTTGCTGACTATCTTTCCGACCCGAACTTTACTTGCTTGGCACGTGATATTTCTCAACCTCTTTCTATTCAAGAACGGATTGATTTTATCTTCCATGCGGCAGGGCCGATGGAAGGAAAAATTATTGCAAATTCACCTTTGGATGTAATTAATCCCAATTTAATAGGAGTTCAAAACTGTTTAGAACTGTTACATACTCAAGAGGCTATAACAGGTGTGCGCGGAAGATTGGTCGTTTTTTCATCAGTAACTGTATATCGAAATATTGGTAGCAGTGATCTTACGGTTACTGAGACGGAAACTGCTATTACCGAGACATTGGATGGCGGTGGAGCACCTTATTCTCAATCTAAACGGATGGCAGAAGTCATTGCACAGGCATACCGCAAGCAATACCACGTAGATGTGGTAATTGCGCGGTTCTCTACCGTATATGGAGACACACGTTTCAGACCTGATACTGCATTTTTTGAGTTCATTAAAAAAGCGGTTGCCGGTGAAAAAATTATTTTGAATGGAGAGGGAATGCCTCGTCGCGATAATATTTACATTGATGATGCTGTTTTAGCCCTACTGGCAGTTGCGCAGAACGGCGTAGAAGGCGAAGCATATAATATTTCCTCTAATGGGGCACTGGGGAACTATGCTGCTGTAGATGAAATCGCACAGGCAATTGCTGATGCATCTAATTTGAAATTTAACCGCAAACCAGATGAATGTGTCAAGATTTTTTATAAGGGGGGTCAACGCAAACCAGGGCTTATGTTGGACAATGGAAAGCTGCAAGGATTAAACTGGACACTTCAAACTAGCCTCACTCAGGGAATTATGAACGCAGTAAACACGTATGTGGGCAGTACTGAATCTTGTACATAACTGTAGACCATGCAATGGTATTCAAGTCTATTTTTAAAAAAGACGGAATCACCGAGGGATATAAAATGAAACTACGTAAATCAAGCTTTACCTTGCAATTTTTAAAATTTGCAATTGTTGGTCTCTTGAATACAGCCGTTTCTTTAATCGTTTATTATCTGGTTTTATGGGTTGATTCTCAGTCGTATCTCTTGGGAAATGTTTTAGGCTGGATTGTCAGTGTAGCCAACGCTTTTTTCTGGAATAACAAGTATGTTTTTCAAGACGGGGACGCAAGCGTCTCCGCTACCTTAAAAAAGCTGGGCAAAACCTATCTGGCCTATGGGGCAACATTCCTTCTTAGCACGGGACTTCTGTATCTGGAGGTAGCAGTGCTGGGCTGGTCTGCCATGGGTAGTCCGCTGGTCAACCTGTTGGTTACTATTCCCCTAAACTTTTTTCTTAACAAATTCTGGGCATTTTGTTAAACAAAGGTGGTTCCATGCTGATGAAAAAAATTTCCATACTAGTTCCATGCTATAACGAGCAGGAAAACGTTCATCCCCTCTGCGACGCTGTACGCGCGGTTTTGCGCAATGAGCTGGGGGCCTATGACTATGAGATTGTACTAATCGACAATAAATCCAAAGACAACACCCGGGATATTCTCCGTACGCTATGTGCAGAGGATCCTCATATTAAGGCCATCTTCAACATGAAGAACTTCGGTCAGTTCAACAGCCCATATTACGGTCTCTACCAGACAACCGGGGACTGCACCATTTTGCTCTGTGCGGATTTTCAAGACCCGGTGGACCTGATTCCCACCATGGTGCATGAGTGGGAAAACGGTCATCAAGTGGTCTGCATGATCAAGACTCACAGCAGGGAAAATAAGCTAATGTATTGGTTGCGCAGTATATATTATAAGACCATCAAAGCCATGAGCGACGTGCAGCAGATTGAGCATTTTACTGGATTTGGCCTGTATGATAGGAGCTTTATCGACGTGCTTCGCTCTTTGGATGACCCAACGCCCTTTTTGCGGGGCATAGTGGCTGAGTATGCCCCCGATCATTTGGAGGTGCCCTATGAACAACAAAGGCGCCGGGCGGGAAAGACATCAAATAACTTTCTCTCCCTCTTTGATGCAGCCATGCTTAGCTTTACCAGCTACACCAAGGGCGGACTCCGCTTGGCTACCTTCGGTGGCTTTGCCATCTCTGCAATCAGTTTTTTGGTGGCACTATTCTATTTGATAGAAAAGCTAATTTATTGGGACAAGTTTCTGGCGGGCAACGCCCCCATTCTCATCGGCGTGTTTTTCCTGGGCGGTGTGCAGATGCTGTTCATCGGTCTGCTGGGTGAATACGTCATGAGCGTCAACACCCGGGTCATTCACCGTCCCTTGGTCATTGAGGAAGAGCGGCTCAACTTTGATGCAAAGACGCCAGTGGACAAAAGTGAATAGGAGAAATGCAGTTTTTCTTGACAACTATTCTAGGTGAATTTTGGAAACCCTTTTTATTTCCATGGCACCCATTGTTGAACTGAGGGGCGGATTGCCCTACGGCATTGCGTTGGGACTGGATTATCCAGTAGCTTTGGCAACGGCACTTCTTGGAAATATGCTGTCAGTGCCGTTCATCGTCGTCTACATCTGCCACATTTTTGCGTGGCTTCGCAAACGCAGCGGGTAGTGTAACGAGGTGATCGCAAAGCTGGAGAAAAAGGCACATTTAAAAGGACGGCTGGTACATAAATACAGTACGATTGGACTGTGTATTTTAGTCGCGATTCCTTTACCCGGAACGGGTGCATGGACGGGGCTCTGGTGGCAGATGTATTGGATATGCGGCTGAAATGCGCTCTTCCGCCGATTTTCTTAGGCGTCTGTATTGCCGCTGCGATTATGACGGCGGTTACGTTTGGGGTCATCAGCATTTTATAACCAGCTGGTCACTCTGCTTCGTGAAGCCTGAGAAATGGTTTTAACTCCTCTAAACTCAGTCTCCCTTCCACAAACTGCTTCACTGCGTCTTCTGCATTCTTCTTCAACGCCTGATACTCTGGTGCGCGGCTGACGCGCATGGCATAGACGTCATTTCGCCGCTGATAGAGGGGCAACCTTTCATCGGCGGCGATCCTTTTTTCGTATTTTTCCCTTGCCGTCAGCTCCTTGCAGGATTTATCTGATTTGCCCAGCAGCTGATCACAGTAGACCGTCCGGGTAGAGAAGGGCTGAAAGTAGCCACAGCGGTAAGCACACTTTTTGAGCTTTATAATCTGTTGCGCCATTTTCTCCAGCTCCGTTAGTAAAATCGCCTGTAAATCATCGGTGCCTACAAACGAGTGCCGATAACATCCTTCGGGGGTTTGATTTCCTGAGCAGGAAAGAGAATTGGCTCAAACTGGCGTCTGCTGATATAAGTACGCCACTCAATGCGCATGAAATTGCTCAGACTCGCCAGCTTATCCGAAAGCATCTTATCCCGGCTTTGAAGCATACAAAAACGCTGCAAAGCCATTAGTTTGCGCTCGTCCATCAGAAAAGCTTCATCGACCAGAGCACTCAAGTCCAACCGAAGCTTTTGCAATTCCAGAAGCCGGTGCCGCAGCCATTCAAGATTCTTTTCTTCAAAAAACATTGATTGAAGTGCGTTCTCTAGAAGTGAATGCAGAGGACGTGACTTTACCGCAACAGCGATCGGTCTCCTGCCCACCGTGAGGTCTCTGTGGAAGAGGCCGTCTCTATTCTCCAGCGGCAAGGGTATCTGGTGCAGGCTTCATCTTAGCTGTATCCCTCATTTTTTCAATGCCATCGAAGGACGGCTTGGTTTTGTGTACTATTTTGGGATGGTGCTCGAATTAAATCGTTTCAAACCTTAATACTTTTCTGTCCCCGTTTTGTTTACTATCACGGAGAAATCATAGAAATCCTCTGAAACAACTGAAATTATTTGTACATAATCTGTGCGGGAATAGCCTGAAAACAAGAAAATAAACAATATTTAGAACCCATAAAAACCACAAAAGCGTTGGCGGGGCATGGGCAACAACCCCATGGTGAGCACCACGGTTGCCGTGATCGTCGCCGTGGCGGAGTATAACAAGCAAGAAAACCATTGAGCTTTTTTGCTGTACAAATTTTTAAAAAACCGGGAAGCACATCTTGTTTAAGAAAAGTCTTGATGATATGCTTCCCTAATTTTGGCAGGGCCTTTATCGGAGGCGTTGGCAAAGTATCTAATGCGTTTAAAATATGGTAAAACAAAAGAAAATGACTGGCTGGTGGTGGGTATGCAGTTAAAGCTCAGCAGCCGTTTCCAGATGCTTCATGTTCATGTATTTCTTGTTACCCCATTGAGTACCTGCCATATGCCGGAGTCTGGCGCAGACCAGCATGAGGGCCGAGTTCTGCTCCCCGTTTTCGGCGGTGCAATGGTACAGCAAAAATCCGAGCTGTCAAGGGTTTAAGGGTGTAACCCGTCCCTTGATTGATTGAATAAGCGCAGCGGCCCAAATGTTACCGCCAACATCCCCGCAGGAACGTTGGATCTTTTCCAGGGCTATGATTTGTTCGGCATCATTTCCCTCGTGATTATGTATACCGCCACCTTTTCCGTGGGACAGGAAGCGGTTTCCCGCTTTTACGCGGCCAAGAACAAAAGGACAGCCAAAACCGGCGCCTGGCTGGCTGCGTTCATTAACTTTATCTACGCGTTTATTCCCACCATTTTGGGAATTATCACGCTGGCCTTGATTAACATGGGCAAATTTGATGCCGTCCAGTTTGAATCGGTAGGCGCCAGATACGCTTTGCCCGTGCTGGCCATGCGGACAATGCCCGCTCTGATCTGCGGGTTGCCTTTTTCCGGAATTATCTCGGCAACCATGTCCAGCTCCGACTCCGATCTGCTGGGAGCGGGTTCGATTTTTACAAACGACATTTACAAAGCGGTTCTAAAACCCGACGCAACCAGCACGCAGATAATGCGGGTCACCAAAATTGTGATGTGCATTGTGGGCATGGCCTCCATGTTCATCGCGCTGTTCAATACCAGTAACATCGTGTCAATTCTAATGTTCTGCTTTCCCCT
>ENA-UOOR01004824-UOOR01004824.1-fermentation-metagenome-genome-assembly--contig:-NODE-4824-length-10384-cov-3.502953_pt1 | contig 10384 bp, 11 predicted proteins | sample MGYA00245780_ERZ724029 | MGnify/ENA primary metagenome ERZ724029 (study PRJEB28704, sample SAMN03018315) | fermentation metagenome | biome: anthropogenic terrestrial biome; feature: soil; material... | reverse complement strand
CGGGTCACCAGAAAGAAACCACGTAGTTTTCTGTAAACTAGGTGGTTTTTTCATCTCCTTTTGTCGGTGTGGCACCGGGCCCATTGGGGAACAGGGGAAGAGCAGAGGCTTTGTATGCCGTGTGCCTTGCAGCCTCCGCAAAAAAATATCCTTGCAAAACCCAGTATATTGTGGTAAAATTTTAAGGCTGGATATGCCCTTGAATTTTTAGGGGAACCAGAGAAAGGATTGTAAAGGCATGAGTGTTTTTGAAATGATTGGCGGCGTGGTCATGGTGCTGATGAGCATAGCGATATCGCTGTTGGTTCTGCTTCAGGAAGGCAGCAAGGGCGGCGGCATCAACGCATTGACCGGCGGAAGCAGCGACTCCTTCTTTGGGAAGAACGGCGGCCTCACCCGGGATGCCATGTTGTATCGGGCCACCCGTTTTTGTGCCATCGTCTTTTTTGTCGTCACCATTGTTGTGTACGGATTGGATGTTTATATGGCCTAAGCTGTATCGCCGCCAGACAAACCCGTCCCTGCGGCGGGCTTGTTTTGCTTTGTGCCCCCATAGTTAAATGGATATAATAAGCCCCTCCTAAGGGCTAGTTATAGGTTCGATTCCTATTGGGGGTGCCAACAGTACCCGAATCCCAACATTTAACAAACTAGTGACAGTGGGTGAAAAGTTTGGATTCGAAATTTGATTGAGACCACTAAGATCACATCGATCGATAAAAAACCTGACCCCGTAAGAGGCCAGGTTTTTTATTATATTACGGATTCTTTTAGTGGTTCGACTATGTAACATGCTGTAATCGGGGGTTCTCAAACCATAACCAACTCAATTCCTTTATCTAGAATAATTTCTTCCCAATCGGCGGATAGTCCAGTGTCAGTGATAATCATATCTATCTCATCCATTTTACCGAAAAAAACAGTTTTTACAGTGCCGAACTTATTGGAGTCTGCCACTAAAATCTTTTTTAAGGATGTCTGCAAAACCGCTTGCTTTACCTTGACCTCAAAGTCGTGGGCACAAGTCATACCTAAGGTGGCATGTACTCCCGAGGCGGACAAAAATAGCTTGTGGGCACGGATGGTCTTTAGAAAGTTTATGCCTTCAGCGGATTCAAACATCTGATCACTTGAATGAAAATAGCCTCCCGCAAAAATAATATCCACTTTTTCGTGCTTTGGGAGCTTCACTAATATATTTAAATTATAACAAGCCACTGTAAGACTCATATCACTGGGAATATAGTCTGCTACCTTATCCGTTGTGGAACCGTTATCCAGAATAATGACATCATCCGGCTTGATCAGACTCGCAGCATATTTTGCAATGCGGGTCTTTTCTTCGTGCATAGCAACCCTAGCCCAAGATAAGCTATAGGTATTTTCTATATTTTCGTAAAGCTTGTGCGATACATCGCTGCGTAAAACGGCCTTTCCGTGGAGACGCTCCACTATTTGGTCATTTTGAAGTTCATCCAAATCCCGACGAACAGTCATTTGCGAAACATCCAACTGTTTGGCCAATTCCTGCACAGTCATAATCCCATGACTGCGGAGCAACTTAACCAATCGCGTGAGTCGCTGTTCCTTTTTTCCCATAAAAACCTGCTTTCTGCATATTCGATCGGTTTAGCAACGCCGATATTTATATGTATTATAATCATTATACAATAAAAACGAACAAAATCAACAGATAAATAAAATAAAGTGTTCGTATTAGGCAAAATCAATATGTGTTAGTCAGCAAAATGCACAAAGCAAATACAAATGATTGGATATAGCTACAAAAATAACCCAAAGAAACATAAAATGTTTGACTTTTTTGCGCTATATGTTAGAATAAATTTAGAACGGACAACTTAGAGGCGGGGATTCAAACAGTATATGTTTGAATTTAAGCGGGGGGCGAAATAATGAACACGACAAATAAAAATCAGCCTGTTTTGCAGGTTCGTGGTGTCAGTAAGTACTATCCCGGCGTACAGGCATTGCGGAATGTCGACTTTCGCTTGCTTTCGGGTAAAGTGCATGCCCTAATGGGGGAAAACGGTGCGGGTAAATCTACTTTGATGAAGATAATTTGTGGTGTCCGCAAAAAGGATGGCGGTGAAATCACCTTACATGGCCAACCCATTGATTTTGATTCTCCCAAACAGGCATTGGATAACGGCATTGCCATGATTCATCAGGAGTTAAGCCCGGTGTTGGATATGAGCATTCAGGAAAACTTGTTTTTGGGCAAGGAATATCATTTGGGCGGACGGTTTGGCCCACTGGATTATCATAAGATGCGCAAAGAGTCAAAAGAGCTGCTAGCGCGGATTGGCGTGGATCTGGACCCGAGCTTGTTAATGCGTGAATTATCGGTGTCTCACATGCAGATGATCGAAATTGCCAAGGCGCTGTCTTATGACAGTGAGATCATCATTATGGATGAGCCCACCGCCACCCTGACCAGCCACGAGGTAGAAAAGCTATTTGATGTCATCTGCCAACTAAGAGATGAAGGGCGGTGCATTGTCTATATTACCCACAAGATGGACGAGGTGTTCCGTATTGCAGACGAGATCACCGTATTCCGGGACGGGTTATACATCGGGACTTACAACACACCTGAAACCAATAAGAATGAGTTGATCCGTCTGATGGTGGACCGGGATATTGATGAAATGTATCCCGCGAGAGACTGCCGAAAGGGTGATGTTTGCCTGAAAGTTGAGAACCTGAGCCAAAAGGGAGTCTTTGAAGACATCAGTTTTGATTTGCGAAGAGGTGAAATTCTTGGTTTTTCGGGTTTGATGGGGGCGGGACGCACTGAATTGATGAATGCGATATTTGGTATTACCCGTCCCACAGAGGGATGCGTAGTGGCCAACGGCAAAAAGATGAGCCGCCCAATTCCGCGAAGAATGATTGACCACGGGGTAGGTTATGTCACCGAAGACCGCCAAGGTAACGGGCTGATTATGCAGATGAGTGTAGAGGATAACATTATTATTTCCTCTTTGGGACAGTTGTCCTTTCCTGGAGGATATATTAAGAGAAAAAAAGCCAAATCCCATTGCAAACAACATATTCAAACGCTACGAATCAAAACGCCCAGCAGTGACACAAAAGCAGAAAACTTGTCCGGTGGCAATCAACAAAAGGTGATTCTGGCCAAATGGCTGATGCGTGGTCCGGAAATTATTATCTTTGACGAACCGACTCGCGGCATTGATGTAGGTGCTAAAAGTGAAATTTACCGGCTGATTTCCCAATTAGCAGAACAGGGCAAAGGCATTATCTTTATCTCATCAGAAATGCCGGAGATTCTCGGAATGTGCGATAGGGTCATTGTTCTGCACGAAGGCCGCTATAGTGGAGAAATTGATATACAGGATGCAACGCAGGAAAAGTTGTTGGCACTGGCGACCAGAACCGCCCGCGGTCCCGTGCAGGATAAGACCGTATAAGGAGGCTGCTTACATGGAAACCCCAGTGAAAAAAAGCACACTGTTTAGCAAGTCCAATCTGGAAACTTATTCCCTTATTCTCATAGTGCTGGCACTTGGCTTTACAATGACAGTGCTGAGCCCGTCTTTTTTTACCACCACCAACTTGCTAAATGTTTTGCGGCAGGTATCCATTAATGGCATCCTTGCGATTGGGATGACATTTGTAGTCCTAACCGGTGGGATTGACCTTTCGGTAGGCTCGATTGTGGCTTTTTGCGGCATTGTATCTGCGGGACTCTTGCGGGATGCCCAGTTGCCTATTCCGCTGGTTATTGTTATCTCCTTACTTATCGGCATTGCGTTAGGATCCTTTAACGGCTATTTTGTGGCGTATTGGAATGCGGCGCCGTTTGTAGTGACATTGTCCCTGATGACCATTGCCCGCGGCATGACCTATGTGTATTCGGATGGCAAACCAATTTCTCCCTTGCCGGAAGAGTTTCTGGCCATTGGAAAAGGGAAAATGCTGGGAATTCCCACACCCGCTGTCATTCTGCTGGGGGTATTTATCCTTTCTTTTATAGTGATCAAATACTTTAGAATTGGCCGTTATATCTACGCTGTAGGTGGAAATGAAAATAGCGCCGTTGTATCCGGTATCAATGTGCGGGCTATCAAAATGATCGTCTATAGTATCAGTGGCGGCCTTTGTGGACTAGCTGCAATTATTTTGACTTCACGGGTTTCAGCGGGCCTTCCGCAGGCAGGTCAAGGCTACGAACTGGATGCCATTGCTGCCACTGTGATTGGCGGAACCAGCCTATCCGGCGGACGAGGAAGGCTTTGGGGGACCATCCTAGGGGCACTTCTTCTTGGAATTGTCAGCAATGGCCTCGACCTGTTGAACGTATCTTCTTTCTATCAGCAAATAGTCAAAGGCGTTATTATTCTGGCAGCAATTCTGATCGATTCCAAGCGTGTAAAGTAGGCTAAAGCAAATTTAACACCATATAAAAAAGGAGAAATCAAAATGAAAAAGATGCTTGCCCTGCTACTTATCCTAGCTTTGTCCCTCTCTTTAGTTGGTTGTGGTGGAACTACCGCACAGAGCGGCAGCGCCTCTGCTCCTGCCTCTTCTGCCCCTTCTGAAACGGCTTCCTCTGGCGAAGGTGAAACGGAATCTTCCGGGGATAAAGGTGAAAAGCCGGTCATTGGCTGTACTGTATACTACATGACGGAATTTGTTACCCTTATGGTTGAGGGCATCAAAGCCGAAGCCGCCGAGCGTGGCGCGGAGTTAGTCTTGCTGGATGCCAATAACGATGCCCAAAGGCAAATCTCTCAGGTAGAAAACCTGATTGCCCAGCAAGTGGACGTGCTGTTGGTTGCTGCCGTTGATTCCGATGCCATTGTACCGGCGCTGGATCTGGCCGAAGAGGCAGGAATACCGTTGGTAGGCCTGAACATGCTAATTAATACGGATAAAGAATATTATTACTCCGGTCCCGACGATGTTCAGGCGGGCGAACTGGAGATGCAGTATGTGATGGATCAAATCGGGGGCAAGGGCAACATTTTGATTATTGAAGGACCCATTGGCCAAAGCGCTCAGGTACAGCGGCTGGAAGGCAACATGAATGTACTGACCAAGTATCCCGATGTCAAAGTGCTGGCACAACAAACCGCAAATTGGAGCCGTGAAGAAGCTTTGGCCCTTACCGAAAACTGGCTGCAGGCCTTTGAAGGCCAAGTCGACGGAATCGTAGCCCATAATGACGAAATGGCCCTTGGGGCAATTCAAGCTCTGGAAGCAAAAGGCCTGAGCGACATTCCAGTATCCGGTGTTGACGCTATCAAAGACGGCTGCATGGCTATTATGGATGGGCGCTTTGATGCCACTGTATTTCAGGATGCGGAAGAAGAAGGCCGTCTGGGTGTACGCATCTGCATGGACATTCTGGAAGGCAACCCCCCGACCGAGTATCTTAACTTTATTGACATGAAGCTGATTACCAAAGAAAATGCTCAGGAACTACTGGATACCGTATATGCATAAGTTTTGAAAAAAACATCACCCTACGCAATCACAGGTGCGCACAGTAGTTCACCCATACAGAAAGAGGGATATTGATGAAAGGCAAAATGAAAGTGGCTGTTATGACCGGTGCCCGCCAGATGGAGTGGACCCAACGGGACATTCCGCAGCCGGGACCTGGAGAGCTTCAAATCAAGCTGGAATGCGTGGGCGTTTGTGGCTCCGATCTGCATTTTTATCAGGATGGCCGTCTGGGAAACTGGGTGCCGGACGGCCCCCTGATTCTGGGTCACGAGCCCGGAGGTGCGGTAATTGCAGTGGGAGAAGGCGTTACCGGCTTTGCAGTAGGTGATAAGGTAGCGATTGAACCCGGTGTACCCTGTGGTACATGCGAATACTGCAAAAAGGGACTGTACAATCTATGTGACCACATGTCCTTTATGGCTATTCCCAACGAGAGAGACGGCGTGTTTTCGGAGTATTGCGTGCATCCCGCCAATATGTGCTACAAACTCCCCGAGGGGATGGATACCACTGAAGGTGCTTTGATTGAACCGCTGGCTGTGGGCTTTCACGCCGTGCTTACTTCAGGTGCCACCGTGGGGCAAAGCGCTGTTGTACTGGGATGCGGCTGCATTGGGCTAGTCACTATCATGGTGCTGCGTGCCATGGGCATTACTGAAATATATGCCGCCGATATACTGGACAAAAGATTGAACAAAGCAAAAGAACTGGGAGCAACAAAAGCCATTCGGTCCGATCAAGAAGATTTGGAGGCATTCTGCAGAACCCTGCCCGGCGGAGGGGTGGACCATGTATTCGAAACTGCCGGCAATGAGAAAACCACACTGATGACAGCAAAGTTGATTAAAAAAGGCGGTGGCGTAACTCTGGTAGGAATGGCGCCAAACCCGGAAATTACTTACGATATCGGCTCGCTGATGGGCAAAGAAGCTCAGCTTCATACGGTATTCCGTTACCGCAACCTTTATCCTACAGCCATAGCAGCTGTTAGCGGCGGTAGCATTCCTCTAAAATCCATCATATCTCACGAGTTCCCGTTTGAAAAAGTGATTGAGGGCGTAGCCTATAACATGGAAAACAAGCAGGATGTTATCAAGGCTGTAATCAAGTTTTAACATGGGGGAAAAAACAATGGCAAAAAAGATTATCAACCATGTAGACGATGTGGTGGCCGAGATGATGGAGGGATTCGTGGCTGCCCACAGCCGCTATTACCAAAAGGTACCTGATGTAAACGGTGTCCTATATCTCAACCGGCGCAAGGATAAAGTAGCTCTTGTTATCGGGGGCGGCAGTGGTCACGAACCCATGTTTTCCGGGTTTGTAGGAAAAGGACTTGCAGATGCGGCAGCTTGCGGAAACGTATTCGCTTCCCCCGACCCCGGCACCATTATGGAAGTAGCGCAGGCGGCTCATGCAGGCAAAGGGGTGCTGTTTGTTTACGGCTGTTACGCAGGCGATAACTTAAATTTTGACATGGCCGAGGAGATGTTACAGGACGAAGGCGTTGCCACCGCTCATGTGCGGGTGTGGGACGATTGCGCCTCTGCTCCCCCTGAACGCGTGGAAGACCGCCGGGGTATCGCCGGGGATGTACTTGTCATCAAAATTGCAGGTGCGGCATGCGATGCCGGTCTTGATCTGGAAGAAGTAGTACGCGTTACGGAAAAGGCACGGGATAGCTTGCGGACCATTGGCTTGGCTACCAGCCCGGGCCAGATTCCAGGCAGCGAAAAGCCCACCTTCCAGCTGGGCGAGGAGGAAATTGAATACGGCATGGGACTTCATGGTGAACCGGGCATCCAACGAACCACCATGCGCCCTGCCGATGAGCTGGTTCAGGTGATGTATGATCATTTGACCAAGGATATGCCCCTTGTTGCAGGCGATGAAGTGAATGTGCTGGTCAACGGCTTGGGCTCCACCACTATTATGGAAATGAGCATTGTGTACCGCAAGGTAAAGGAACTGTTGGAAGCAGACGGAATACAGGTATATGACGCGGATATTAACAGCTACTGCACCTGCATGGAGATGGGCGGCTTTTCCATTACCTTGATGAAGCTGGATGAAGAACTGAAAAGCTATTACAATGCACCTTGCCATAGTCCATACTACACAAGGGAGAGAATGTGATTCTATGCTGCATATGCTAAACGAACAAAATACCCGGGGCATGATTGCCTATATAGCAGATCAGATTATAGAGAACAAGCCCCTTCTCACCGAAATAGACAGCGCTATTGGCGATGGAGACCATGGAATTGGTATGGCGGGCGGTATGCAAAAGGCAAAAAACAAGGTGCAGTCCATGGAGGATAGCGGCAATTCGTATGCCTTGTTTGAACAAGCGGGCAAAGCAATGCTGATGAGCATGGGCGGCGCTTCGGGTGTCATTTTTGGCAGCCTTTTCTTAGCCGGTGCCAAAGGAATGGAACCCAAAAAGGAACTTTTCGCCCAAGACCTTGCTTTGATGATGGAAAAAAGTTTAGGGGCTATTCAGGAGCGAGGCAAGGCCCAGTTGGGCGATAAAACCATGGTAGATGCCCTGCACCCTGCAGTAAAAGCCATGAAAGAGAATTACAGCAAGGGTTTGGTCCCCATGCTGCAAGCGGCGGAAGCGGCTGCTGCCAAGGGGGTTGAAAACACCAAACAATATCAGGCCAAGTACGGTCGTGCCAAATCACTGATGGAACGAGCAATTGGACATCAAGATGCCGGCGCTACCTCGGTATGGATTATCTTCCGTTCCATGCGGGAGTTTGTGGAACAAAATTAACATAAGCCTTTGGGCTGAAACAGCAATGCTGCAACAGTTTACCCTGCCGGCCCGGACTGGCGGGCAGGGTAGCTTTGCTGTTTCAAAAAATAGAAAGAAGGTACCCTATGCGTTCCATGGTGATTGGCTGCGACAACGCCGCGGTGACACTGAAAAATACACTGAAACAACTTTTGCAAGAGGCGGGAGTGCCGATAGAAGATGTCGGGGCGTTTAGTGAAAAAGATTCGATCGAGTATCCGCTTATTGCCAAGGCGGTGTGTGAAAAAATTATCCAAAGCGGTTACCAAAAACGAGGAGTGCTGGTTTGTGGAACCGGTGTTGGCATGTGTATGACAGCCAATAAATTTAAAGGCATTCGGGCTGCGGTGGGGCATGATATTTTTTCTGCCCAGCGTTCGATCCTCAGCAACAATGGAAATGTTTTGTGCTTTGGCGAGCGTGTTATTGGCCCGGAACTTGCCAAAACCATTCTGAAGGAATGGATCACTCTGGAATTTAAAGACGGTCCTTCTACACCCAAGGTGCGGCAGATCAACAATGTAGAGGCAGAAAATTTCCGTTGATTAGGCTACAGCTGGAAGGAGGATTCGTCAATGCAAGACAAGCTTTATATTGGAACCAATACAAAAATGTACAAAACTATCCGCCAAACAATTGATTTTCTCAATGAGCTGGGCCGATTAACCGAGGGTATTGATCGCAGTATGATGGAGCTGTTTGTGATCCCCTCATATACAACACTGGACGCCGCCTCCAAAATTGCTCATCAATCTTCAATTATCTTGGGTGCCCAAAACATGAGCTGGCAAGATGAGGGCCAGCTTACTGGCGAAATATCACCTGTTATGCTCAAAGAGGTAGGGGTGCAGGTGGTGGAAATAGGCCATAGCGAGCGCCGCCATGTGCTGGGGGAAAACGATGAGATGGGGAACTGGAAGCTGTTGACCGCATTGCGGCATGGGTTTACCCCTCTCTTGTGTGTGGGAGAGACGGCAAGCCAGAAAAAGTATGGAACCACCGATGAGATCCTGCGCACTCAATTAAAAATTGGGTTGTGGAACACAACATCAAGGCAAGCTGAAAATATCTGGGTTGCGTATGAACCGGTCTGGGCTATTGGAGTAGATGGGGTTCCTGCCAGCATCGAGTATGCCAAAGAAAAGCACAAAGTAATACGCGATACTCTAATAGAAATATTTGGCGAGGACGCGGGGGACAGAATTCCCATCCTTTACGGAGGCAGTGTCAACCGAAAAAATGCATGCCAACTCATTCAAACTCCAAACATAGACGGGCTTTTTATTGGAAGAAGTGCTTGGGATGCAACCAACTTCAGCAATATTATCCATGATGTAATGGATATAATTACCTTAAGAAAAAATAAAAATTAAAGGGGTGCGACAATGAAGCTATTTATAGATACGGCAAATGTAGATGAAATTCGCAAAGCGGTAGATATGGGAGTGGTTTGTGGAGTTACAACCAATCCCTCCCTCATTGCGCGGGCAGGCAGAGTGTTTGAAGAAGTTGTTGCAGAAATTGCCGCGCTGGTAGACGGCCCTATTTCCGGAGAGGTAAAGGCAACTACCGTAGACGCTCAAGCCATGATCTCGGAGGGCAGGGAAATCGCGAGAATCCATAAAAATATGGTGGTAAAAATCCCCATGACTGCCGAAGGTTTAAAAGCGGTAAAGGTGTTGGCTTCCGAAGGCATTCGCTGTAATATGACCCTGATTTTTTCGGCCAATCAGGCTTTGCTGGCTGCACGTGCGGGAGCGGCCTATGTCTCCCCATTTGTAGGCCGGTTGGATGATATTTCCGAGCCGGGCATTGCTCTGATCGAAACCATTGCTCAAATATTCTCGTTGCACAACATTAAGACAGAAATCATTTCGGCATCCATACGCAATACCATGCATGTCACCAACAGTGCTCTGGCCGGGGCCCATATAGCCACCGTGCCTTATGGAGTGATTGAACAGATGATCGGACATCCGTTGACATCTGCCGGCATTGAAAAATTTCAAAAAGACTCTATGGCTGTGCTAAAAAAATAAAAAAGCAAGACGTTTTATCGTTTGGAAGTTTTCCCACACTTTCGCCGCG
>ENA-UOOR01004821-UOOR01004821.1-fermentation-metagenome-genome-assembly--contig:-NODE-4821-length-10385-cov-9.089255_pt1 | contig 10385 bp, 10 predicted proteins | sample MGYA00245780_ERZ724029 | MGnify/ENA primary metagenome ERZ724029 (study PRJEB28704, sample SAMN03018315) | fermentation metagenome | biome: anthropogenic terrestrial biome; feature: soil; material... | reverse complement strand
AACAATCCGGCAAATACCGCTCATGGCTCGTCGCAATTTTCATCCTTTCATGTGCCCCAGCAAAGCTGGGGTGGGGGACTACTTAGAAAATAGCCCTAGTTGATTCACCGGGCGTGAAAAACAGCCGGCGTGAACAACCAATATAAGTGGCCTTCGAGGCTTGTCGACTCACCTGGCTTTGAATTTTCATCATTTCATGTGCGCGGGCGGTAGCCAGCGTGAGCGGCTACCTAGAAAACCATCATTTGCCGGGTTAAGTTCCGAGCCCAATGATCGGCTTCTAATATTGTTTCCAAATCCGGCCGCTGACTAACCCTCTTCATATGTTCGTTCATAACTTTAGTAATTAGACGTGGTATCTCTAAAAAGCTAATCCTTCCAGCAAGAAAGGACCAAACAGCCTCTTCGTTAGCAGCATTTAAAACCGCAGGCATTGTGCCTCCAGTTTTCCCAGCTTCGTAAGCCAATGCCAGACAAGGGAATAACTGAAAATCTGGTGGATAGAATTGTAGCTCAGAAAGGTTGCAGAGATCTAACCGTGAAAAAGGGTTTGGTTTTCTCTGCGGATAAGTCAAAGCTAACTGGATGGGAAGTCTCATATCAGCCGGTCCCAACTGTGCCAAAAAAGACCCATCCACCAATTCTATTAAAGAATGAACTATACTTTGAGGGTGAATTACCACCTTAATCCACTCATAATCAACGCCGAATAGCCAGTGAGCTTCGATTACTTCTAACCCTTTATTCATCAGCGTGGCGGAATCAACTGTAATCTTCCCCCCCATCTGCCAAGTAGGATGAGCAAGAGCCGCCTTTGGAGTAATTTTTTCCATCTGTTTTAATGAAAACTGGCGAAAAGGACCACCTGAAGCAGTTAAATGCAGAGTCTTTAAGTTTTCTTTCGTAATTCCCTGCAAACATTGGAAGATGGCGCTATGCTCACTATCTACGGGTATAAGCTGAGATTTGCCTCTCCTACCGAGCTCAGCCATGATCACTTCCCCAGCCGCCACCAAACTTTCTTTATTCGCCAAAGCTACCTTTTTACCAGCTTTTAGAGCCGCCAGTGTAGGTTTAATCCCAGCCGCCCCTACTACTGCTGACACTACCAGATCGACCTCAGGATCGGTTACCAACTCAATCAACCCCTCGGCGCCTGAAAGAAGCTCCCCATCCCATCCAGTTAATTCCGAAGCAACCTGCTGATATTGTAAAGGGTTAGTAACCACCGCTTTCTTGGGGTGTAAAGTCCTGATCTGTTCTGTTAGTAACGAGCTTTGGTTATGAGCTGAAAGCCCATAAATTTCTATCTGATCGCCAAGAAATTCTGCCACCTCAACCGTCTGCCGTCCAATAGATCCCGTTGAGCCAATAATTGCTAGCTTCTTTTTCACCATCAATCACCTTCATTAAATCTGAAACCATCTTCTGTAAAAAAAGGAATAAGCCCTTGATAAAAAGAACGTATCACGACAAAAAAAACCGGACCTAATAAAAAACCATAGATACCAAATAATCTAATCCCTAAGTAAATTGAGAGCAGTACCAATAAAGGATGTAAACCCAGCTTTTCTCCGACTAACCGGACTTCAATGATCTGTCTTAGTCCTAAGGTTATTAGAAAAGCCACTACCAGATAAATAACAGTCCGCAGACGACCGGTGGCCAAGTGCCAACCAATCCAAGGAAAATATATAGTAGAGGGACCAATCAGCGGAACAAAATCAAATAAACCAAGGGTAATGCCGATCAGCCACGGTTTAGAAAATCCGAAAAATCCTAAAAGTAGAGTAGATAATAAACCCGTAATTACCGCTAGCATTAGTTGAACTTTTAAAAACCCCCAGCCAGAGCGAAGAATTTCATCATGAACCTTAAGGACCGGTTTTTCCCATTCCACAGGTAAGAAAGATAAAAATAACTGTTTAAATTTAAATTTATCCCTACTTAGAAAATAAGCCGCAAAACCGCTCAAAAAAAGATTTAAAAGAAAAACAGGAAATCCTCTAAAAATATTTAGCGCCCTTTCAAGAAGGCTACTTGCCGCCGTCAACAGCTTTTCCGGACTTAACTTGTTTTTATCCCAAAAGCCCCTCGGTAATTGCAGCCAAGTTGCTATTTCTAAAATTAGCTTTTCAAGCCCTTTTTCTAAAAATCCTATCTTACCTGGCAAATCCAACAATAAATCTCTTGTTTCTTGATAAAGGTGGGCAAAAAGCAGAGTTAGCAAAAACCCGATCATAATTACGGTAAACAGCAACACGAACAAAACAGCAATTTCTCGTGGAAATCTAAAGCGATGTTCAACAAAGGCCACCGGTGTTTCAATCAAATAGGCAATGAGCAGTCCCAAGATAAACGGTGTTATTAATGGAAAAAGGTGTTTGATTGCCAAGAAAAAAAGGAGCACAAGTATTAACAGAATTAAACTTAAACGGAGCTGTTCTGGAATTTTCATCAGATACCACCCCGTTAAGCTTACGCACCCGATAACAAAATCATTCCCCTGAAAATCAGCTAACAATAAGTAAGGCTAAATAAAAAGCAAGCGGTAAGGCAAATAAGGCGCTATCAAAGCGATCAAGAACCCCTCCATGGCCAGGTAAAAATGATCCTGAATCTTTAATCTCAACCGTTCTTTTTAAAAAAGATTCAAACAAATCTCCCAACTGCCCCATTAAACTGGTTAACAAGCTGGTCCCAACTACCCAAAGCAAAGGTAGTTTAACAATCAGACCGAAAACCATTCCACAAACCGTTCCTACTAGAAGTCCACCCATAGCGCCTTCTATTGTTTTATGAGGACTTATTCTTGGCGCCAACGGGTTCTTACCAAGAGCGGAACCAATAAAATACGCTCCTGTATCGGTACCCCAGATCACTAGAAAAGCAAAGATCAAGATTTGCCAACCAAACGGGGCTGGAAAAGCTCTAATTAATAGAATATAGGTAAAAACAATCCCCGGGTAAACCAGAGCAAAAAGATTTGCAAAAATTGAAAACAGCAAGGCTTGAGTAATTTCTTTCCCAAGATGAGAAAGAAAAGAAAATAAAAGGATTAATACTAAAAACAAGCCCACTAATTCACCGTTGCCAACAGGCAGGTCATAATGGAGAACAATTGCTTGTCCAAAAGTAAATAAAAGACTAAAAGAAAGAATTAGAGGAAAATTTATGTCTATTCCTGCTGCTTGCGATAATCTGGAAATTTCCCAAGTGCCCAGCGCGACCAGGAATCCTACAGCTATAGCGAGCAGCGCTCCTCCTTTTAAGAGCAGAAAAAGGAAGATTAGGCCGCCAATGGTTCCTGTTAATATCCGGGTTTTCATTTTGCCCCCCCTTCCTTAACTCCACCAAACCGGCGTGATCGTTTTTTATACTCCAGGAGAGCTTCTCTAAATTCTAAAGGTCCGAAATCAGGCCAGAGCGTATTGGTAAAGAATAATTCGGCATAGGCGCCCTGCCACAGAAGGAAATTGCTAATCCGCTGTTCCCCGCTAGTTCTAATGATCAGATCTGGATCAGGTTGTCCTGAAGTAAAAAGATAGTTAGTAAAGCAGTCTTCTGTAATATCTTCTATCTTCAATCTTTTTTCCTCTACTTCCTTAACAAGTTGTCTGATGGCATTAATAATCTCTACTCGTCCACCATAATTAATTGCTAAATTCAAAGTTACCCGCGAGTTATTAGCCGTTCTTTCTTCCGTCTCGTTAATTAGTCTTATTAATTTAGGATCAAGCCCTTCCGATAAACCAATAAAATGGACTTTTACTCCTTTTTTATGTAGTTCATTAGTTTCATTCTGCAAAGTCTGATAAAAGAGGTTCATTAAAAAAGTAACTTCCTGCTGCGGGCGTTTCCAATTCTCTGTAGAAAAGGCATATAAAGTCAAAACCTTAACCCCTAATCTGCCACATTCTTCTGTGATCTCACGTACCCTTTTTAAACCTGCTTGGTGACCAGCAGAACGAGGTAGACCACTTTTTTGGGCCCAACGGCCATTTCCATCCATGATGATCGCAACATGCTTTGGTAAGCTAGGATCTCCGGGTTCTATAGATCGAACTCCAGCCGTATAATTTTTCCCTTTAAAGAACCCTTCTGTTAAACGAGAGAATAACGTCAAAAATTAGACCTCCATAATCTCCTGCTCTTTATTAGTCATTAATTTGTCAATCTCTGCAATATACTTATCAGTTAGTTTTTGAATCTCATCCAATCCTTTTTTACTATCATCCTCAGCGATGTCTCCGTCTTTCTCCATCTTTTTAATAATTTCATTAGCATCACGCCTGATACCCCGGATCGCGATCCGTTTTTCTTCGGCATCTTTCTTTAGTAGTTTAACAAGGTCTTTACGCCGTTCCTCAGTTAACTGTGGAATAGCCAAACGAATAACATTGCCATCATTTGATGGATTAAAACCAAGATCAGCCTTTAGAATAGCCTTTTCCACACTGCCTAAAATTGACTTGTCCCAAGGTTGAACCAGAATCATTCTTGGCTCCGGCGCCGAAATGTTAGCCACTTGGTTAATAGGCATCATCGAACCGTAACACTCCACGGAAACCCGATCAAGAATCGCTGGGTTAGCCCGTCCAGTCCTGATGGCCCCAAAATCTTTTTTCGTCATCTCAATCACTTTTTGCATACGACTTTCAGCTTCTTGACAAACCTCCTTAATTGCCTCCATGATCAATCATCCCCCCTCACAAAAGTTCCAATTTTTTCACCCATTACTATCCTTTTTATATTACCAAATTCGTTAAGGTTAAATACAACAATAGGAATTCGATTATCCATACATAAAGAGGTCGCGGTAGAATCCATCACACTTAAACGTTTATTGAGAATTTCAATGAACTTAAGATCATCAAATTTTTTGGCCTCCGGGTTAAGGATCGGATCTTGCTCGTAAACTCCGTCAACCTTTGTCGCTTTCAGAATTATTTCCGCATCGACCTCAATCGCCCTTAAAGCTGCGGCCGTATCAGTTGAGAAAAAGGGATTCCCTGTACCAGCCCCAAAGATAACCACTCTTCCTCTTTCCAAATGGCGTATCGCCCGTCTCCGAATATAGGGTTCTGCCACTTCTCGCATTTCAATCGCTGTCAGAACCCGAGTTTCCATCTCCATTTTTTCAAAAGCGTCCTGGAGGGATAAGGCATTCATCACAGTTGCTAACATTCCCATATAATCAGCAGTAGCCCGATCAATCCCCTGGGCGCTAGCGGTTACTCCCCGCCAAAAATTACCTCCCCCCACTACCACAGCTACCTCAATGCCCATATTTACAACTTCTTGAATTTGTTTGGCAACACAGTTTACCACTTCGTGGTCAATTCCAAAACCTTTTTCCCCTGCTAGAGCCTCTCCGCTTAATTTGAGCATAATCCGCCGGTATTTGGGTGATTCCATTTTGCTTTTACCCCCAGTTTGCTATTTTAATTCTCCGTCTTTACCTAAAAATCCTGCAAAAAAGGGAACACCAACGGTGTCCCCTTATAATTTCATCTGGGACATAACCTCTGAAGCAAAATCTTCATTCCTTTTCTGGATCCCCTCGCCTTTTTCATAGCGGGCAAAATGCTTAATCTTAATCTGAGCGCCAAGTTTCTTTCCAGTTTCAGAGACAAGTTTGGCGATAGTTAACTGATCATCTTTAATAAATGGTTGCTCCTCTAAACAAATCTCTTTATACAATTTCCCTAAACGGCCAAGAGTAATCTTCTCAGCAATCGCCTCCGGCTTACCTTCATTAATAGCCTGCGCTTTATAGATATGCTTTTCTTGTTCAATAACTTCCTGGGGAACCTCGTCTTTTCTCACATACTCAGGTTTAGCCGCTGCCACCTGCATCGCTAGATCTTTAGCGAGAGTCAATAAGTCCTCATTTTCATTAAGATCTGAATGATCTAACGACAGTTCGATGAGCACACCTATTTTGCCGTTCATGTGAATATAGTCTTGAACTAAGCCACCATTATTAATTTCATAACGGGCGAACCGGCGGATTGTAATCTTTTCGCCAGTGGAAGCTACCATCTGAGTAACGTAATCCCCCACTGTTTGCTGGTCTTTAAAAGACTGTTCCATCAGGTACGGAGCCTCTGCTCCTTCTTCTTCAGGAGAAAGCGATTGAGGAGCATTAATCGCTATATGTTCTGCTAACTCTGTAACAAAATTCTGAAAATCATTTGTTTTAGCCACAAAATCAGTTTCACAGTTCACCTCAACAAGAACACCGCTTTTTCGATCAGCGCTGATAAATGAACCTACCAGCCCATCAGCAGCTACCCGCGTAGCTTTCTTAGCGGCAGAAGCTAATCCTTTTTCTCTAAGAAATTCTATCGCTTTTTCTAGATCGCCGTTGGTTTCACCAAGCGCTTTCTTACAATCCATAATTCCTGCTCCTGTTCTTTCCCGAAGCTCTTTTACCATCGAAGCGGAAATTTCCAATTCAATTCCTCCATTTCTCTATTATTCTAATTCTCCTAACAAGAAAACACTCTCGTTGCTCGATACTCGTCGCTCGTAGTGAATGATAGCCTTTGTAGACAAGTTCCACATGAAATCCGTATTTTCATCCTTTCACGTGCCCCAGCAAAAGCATTCTTAGTGAAGCGAAGTCTGAAATCGGGTCGAGCAACATGACGTCACGAGTCGCTTTCAGTCCAAGGACGGACTATTAGATTATGCAATTCCTTAACTCGGGCTAAGTGGTAGTTAACGTTACCGACTATTATTATCTCCAAAGACTAGGCAAAAAGAATTCTATAAATAGTTTAAAAAAAGGGGAGAGAAAGGGCTTTAAAAACCCTGCCGCTCCCCCTCAATCACTATTCCTCTTCGAGGCCCGGCTCTTCTTCAGTCGGGAGTTCCTCTTCCGCTAATTCCGTTCCTATTTCGATTGGCATCTCCAGATTAACTTCTTCAGTATCATTATCGGTTTCCGCTTCAGAGAACTGTTCCCCTTGGCGGCCCTCAATGACGGCATCGGCAATCTTGGCAGAAAGTAAACGCACAGCTCTGATCGCATCATCATTTCCAGGAATCACATAATCGACTTCATCCGGATCACAGTTCGTATCTACAATCGCGACAATCGGAATATTAAGCTTTCTCGCTTCGGCAATAGCAATCCGTTCTTTCCTCGGGTCGACGACAAAAAGAGCATCGGGTAAACGATTCATCTCTTTAACCCCACTCAGGAATTTTTCCAGCCGTTCCCGTTCTTTTTCCAACTGGAGTACTTCCTTTTTGGGTAGAACCGTGTACGAACCATCTTCTGCCATTTGTTCAATCTTTTTCAACCTTTCAACCCGTGAACGAATGGTTCTAAAGTTGGTAAGCATTCCCCCCAACCATCGTTGGGAGACATAATACATATCGCAGCGGATAGCTTCTTCTTTAATTGCTTCTTGCGCCTGTTTCTTGGTCCCTACAAATAATACGGAACCATTATTAGCTGAGAGCTCGCGAATAAAATTATAGGCTTCCTCCACCATTTTAACAGTTTTTTGGAGGTCAATAATATAAATCCCATTACGCTCAGTAAAAATATAGGGAGCCATCTTAGGATTCCAGCGTCTAGTCTGGTGACCGAAATGAACCCCTGCTTCCAGTAGTTGTTTCATGGAAATCACTGCCATGATTGGTCACCTCCTTCCCTCTTGGTTTTTTCCTCCGCTTTTTTCATCCTCCTACCAACCCTGTACAGGGCACCTTGGTAACAAGTCCGAAAGCGTGTGTAATTAACACCAAATAAAAGTATATCACGGCTCTTGTCTCCTGGCAAGAAAATCTTTCCGTAACTAATCTTGCTTTTTAAGGAGTGGATTGCGCAATATATATAAAGTTCATATAAACTATAGCGCCGTCCATGGCTTCACCGGGCGATAGACCAAGTGCAGCAAGTTTCCCTCAGGATCTTTAAAGAAAAGAACCTTTCCGCCGGAAAAAACATCTAAAGGTTCCCCACAAATATCTACCGCCTCGGTTTTAAGTCGCTGGTGCGCCTCTTCAAAATCATCAACGCTAATTGCCAGGTGCATTACTTGGCGTTCATGGGGCTTAAGACCATTAATACCGTTACCATAGGGTATAATTTCAATCATGCCCTCCCGTTTTCCGGCAATAAATATTTTGAGAGCTTCAGGTTCAGTACGAAAGATAATTCGAAAATCCAAAACCCGTTCATACCATTCGGCCAGACTTTGAGGGTCTTTGGACATTAATCCGACGTGCTCAATCCCGCAGATCATCATCAAGCTTCCTTTCATCTATTATAGATCAAGAACTTTAAAATTACCTTTTTGGCCTTTGGAGTTTAGAACCTTAAATTTCAGTAAAAAAATCCTCATCGCCTAAAAATAAAAGTCCAGTGTTACAAGGCATTGAGGTCACGACCAGGTAAATGTTTTTTCAGTTAACTCAAGACTTGCAATCTGGACTGATATATCTTAGCGGGAGCCTTTTAAAATTATTAGCCTATTTTTTTTGGTTAACTGCCATCCGGCTGGCAATGATAAAGGCTCGCTTAAAACCCTCCGCATGCGCTTTCCCCTGTCCGGCAATATCAAATGCTGTGCCATGGGCGGGTGTAGTGATTGGTATGGGCAGACCGGCGTGGACCGTGACTCCTTTGTCAAACCCCAGGAGTTTTAGGGCAATCTGACCTTGATCGTGATACATCGAAACAACCGCATCGTATTCACCAGCTAGAACCTTAAGAAAAATGGTGTCGCTGGGAAATGGTCCGGAGACATTAACTCCCTCTCGTTTCGCTCGTTCAATCGCAGGTTTAATTTCATCCCGTTCTTCCGTGCCAAACAAGCATCCCTCTCCGCCGTGCGGGTTTAAGGCAGAAACAGCTAAACGGGGTTCTTTCTTCCCATAAGTTTTTAAGGCTTGGTCAACAAAGTTAATTGTCTCATATACACTTTGTAAGGTAATCAAGGAGCAGACCTCTTTCAGTCCGACGTGCGAGGTGACCCGCGAGTTCCAGATATTATCCAACACATTCAACTCACCCCGGACCTCCGGCCGGTTAAATTCTGCTTTAAAAAGATCCAACTCACTTTCAAACGGACAACCGCATAAATGCATCGCTCTTTTATTAAAAGGCGCAAAGACAAATCCGTCAATCTTTCCTTGCTTTGCCAGGTTAATACTATATAACAGAGTATCTAAGACTGACTTCCCTGCTTTAGGATCTATTTTACCGATTTCAACCTCACCTGGATCTAAAGTTGGGAAATCCAAAAACACCGGTTGCCCTGGTTGAAAGCAAATATCTTCAAAATTCGAAACTAAAGAGACCTTAGTGCTGGTTTTAGCGATCTTTTGACCCACCTCAAAAATACGATAATCGCCAATGATCACCATTTCCGCCTGCTCACACATTTCCGGTTCAGCCACTAACTTGGCTACCAATTCCGGTCCGATACCGGTAGGATCACCTAATAATACACCAATTACAGGTTTAGTCGTCAACATATTGTTCTTTCCTCTTTCTAATAATTAGATTTAAAGTAACAAAATTCTGGAAAAAGTTTCTAATTTTCTATGGCAGCTGAGTCAACACTCGTCTTCTCCTTTTTGATAAACCCCATCACTACCGGCGCCAAGCAGAAGAGCACAGTTAAGGCCAGCAACGTTTTTGAAATATTGCTTCCTACAAAGATACCAAAGCTACCGTCCGAGATATCAAAAGCCTGTCTAACGTAACTTTCAAACATCGGGGTAAGCACAAACGCCAACAACAAGGGCGCGGCGGGAATTTTGGCAATCTTCATGAAATAGGCCAGGATACCCATAACAATCATTAGATAGACATCAAACATGTTGTTATTAACAGTATAGGTCCCGATAACACAAACCACCGAAATAACGGGAACCATTACTGCACTAGGCACCTTTACCACTTTCATCATCAACGGGATACAGGCAAAGGAGATCAGCAAACAAATAATGTTCCCAATATACATAGAGCTAATCAAGCCCCAGACAAAATCAGGATTTTCCTTAAAGAGTAACGGCCCCGGCCGCAGACCCCACATCATCAGTCCCCCTAACAGCACCGCGGTTGTGCCGCCGCCGGGAATACCCAAGGTTAAAAGGGGCGCGAAAGCTCCTGCCGCCGCCGCATTATTGGCGGCTTCCGCCGCGGCCACACCTTCTAGGGCGCCTTTTCCAATTTGCTCCCGGTTTTTGTTGATCCGCTTTTCCATAATATAGGAAATAAAAGAAGCTGCCGTTGCGCCCGCTCCCGGCATCACGCCGACAATTGTCCCTATTAATCCGGTCCTGATTGCGGTAGGAGTGATGCCCTTTAACTCCTTTCCTTTCAGCATGCTCTGCTTAAGGGTAACCTTCTGTATTTC
>ENA-UOOR01004819-UOOR01004819.1-fermentation-metagenome-genome-assembly--contig:-NODE-4819-length-10391-cov-14.504450_pt1 | contig 10391 bp, 8 predicted proteins | sample MGYA00245780_ERZ724029 | MGnify/ENA primary metagenome ERZ724029 (study PRJEB28704, sample SAMN03018315) | fermentation metagenome | biome: anthropogenic terrestrial biome; feature: soil; material... | reverse complement strand
TGAGTTAAGGAGGTAAACAAACCGATGAATCTTACAGGCGCTCAAGCATTACTTGAAAGTTTACGGCGAGAAGGGGTAGAGGTGATCTTTGGTTACCCCGGGGGGCAAGTCATCCCGATTTACGACGCTATCTATCGTGAAGGGTTTAAGCATATTCTAACCAGACATGAACAAGGCGCTGTTCACGCCGCAGATGGTTATGCCCGCTCGACGGGGAGGCCCGGAGTTTGTCTGGCCACATCAGGACCGGGAGCCACCAATCTAGTTACCGGACTGGCGACCGCCTATATGGATTCAGTGCCAATCGTGGCCCTTACCGGTCAGGTTCCAACCTCAATGTTAGGTAGAGATTCCTTTCAGGAAGCTGACATTACCGGAATTACCATGCCGATTACAAAGCATAATTATTTAGTTAAAAACGTCTCAGAGTTGCCGAGAATTATTAAAGAAGCGTTCTATATAGCTACTACCGGACGCCCGGGCCCTGTCCTGATCGATTTGCCAAAAGATGTTAGTGTGAGCGCGTGCGTTTATTCTTATCCAGAAACCCTTAGTCTTCCCGGCTATAAACCGGTCTATGAAGGAAATGTCAAGCAGATCAAAGCAGCAGTGGCTGCTCTAGAAACAGCAAAAAAACCATTAATTTATGCCGGAGGAGGAGTGACTATTTCCGGGGCCGAAGAAGAACTCCTTCGTCTAGCGGAGAAAGCCGAAATCCCGGTGACTGCTACTTTAATGGGATTAACCGCTTTCCCCGGTACTCATCCTCTGTTTTTAGGGATGCTAGGAATGCATGGCGCCGTCGCCGCCAATTACGCCGTAACCAGCTGCGACTTATTGATTGCGGTGGGCGCCAGGTTTGACGATCGGGTTACAGGACAGGTTAGTACCTTTGCTCCCAACGCCCGGATTGTCCATCTAGATATCGACCCGGCAGAAATTGGCAAGAATGTCAGAGTGGACATTCCGATTGTCGGTGATGCCAAGCATATTCTGGCTGCCTTACTTTCGCTGCTTTCTGCGGAGAAACACGAACAATGGCTCAAAGAGGTTAACAAATGGAAGAGCAATCACCCTTTGGTTTACCAGCCCCATACCGATTATATCATGCCACAAGCAGTGGTCGAGACGATTCTGGAGCTAACGGACGGCGAAGCGATTATCTGTACGGAAGTAGGGCAAAATCAGATGTGGGCAGCGCAGTTCTATCGTTTTACGAGACCGCGCTCTTTTATAACTTCCGGAGGCTTAGGAACCATGGGGTTTGGTTTTCCCGCCGCCATTGGCGCCCAGGTGGGCAACCCCGAGCGGGTAGTTATTGATATTGCCGGTGATGGCAGTATTCAAATGAACATTCAAGAACTGGCCACCATCGCCAGTTATCAGCTGCCGGTGAAAATAATAATTCTGAACAATGGTTATCTGGGAATGGTCCGACAATGGCAGGAATTTTTCTTTGAAAAACGTTATTCAGAGGTCGCCTTAAATAATCCGGACTTTGCTAAAGTAGCTGAGGCTTATGGGATCAAAGCTTATACAGTGAAAAAACCTGAAGAGTTAAAAAGAATGCTAACCGCAGTTCTCAACCACCCAGGCCCTGCTCTGCTTAATTGCCTGGTGCATCCGGAGGAAAACGTTCTGCCGATGGTTCCTCCTAATGGTTCAATCCATCAAATGTTGGGGGTGGGAGAAGTATGAAGCACATTTTGGCGTTATTAGTGGTCGACCAGCCGGGAGTTATGGTCCGCGTTGCCGCTCTCTATAGCCGTAGGGGTTATAATATTGACAGTATTGCTGTAGGGAAAACAGAAGATCCTCATGTTTCCCGGATAACCCTAGTGGTAGAAGCGGAGAATGAAGCAGAATTGGAACAGATCACCAAACAACTATATAAACTGGTTGATGTCATTAAAATTAACGATTTGACCAAGGATGATGCGGTCGAAAGGGAACTCGCTTTGATGAAAGTAAGCGCCGGGAGCGCTAATCGCGCCCAACTTTTACAGATCGCCGATATTTTCCGGGCTAAGATTGTCGATGTCTCCCAGGATGCCGTAATTATTGAAGTTACTGGTTCAGAGGATAAAGTAGAGGCGATCATCGCCCTGATCAAACCCTTTGGTTTAAAAGAGATCGTCAGAACGGGGAAGATTGCTATGGTGCGCTCGGCGGTAAGAAGTTAAAGACTAAAAGTAAATTAAAACTAGAGTCCTAAAAAAGAGGAAAACAATCTCCTGGAGGTAAGAAAACAAAAAAATTAAAGGGGGAGCAAAATGCAAGTTTATTATGATCAGAATGTTAATGAGGAGATTCTAAAAAACAAAACCATCGCGGTGATCGGGTATGGCAGTCAGGGGCATGCCCATGCTCAAAACTTAAGGGACAGTGGGCTTCAGGTGGTAGTTGGCTTACGTCCCGGTAAATCATGGAACGCTGCGCTGGAGGATGGCTTTACCGTCCTGACTGTGGCTGAAGCTGTGCGCAAGGCGGATATTATCATGATCTTAGTGAATGACGAATGGCAGGCTGACCTTTTCCGAGAGCAGATCGCCCCTCAGCTAACGCCTGGTAAAGCGCTGGCCTTTGCTCATGGTTTTAACATTCATTTTGATCAAATTATCCCACCGTCAGAGGTTGATGTTTTTATGGTGGCGCCTAAAGGGCCGGGTCATCTAGTTCGTAGAGTTTATAAAGAAGGAAAAGGCACTCCTTGTCTCATTGCTGTGGAACAAGATGCGACCGGTAAAGCTAAGGAGTTGGCCCTTGCTTATGCCAAAGGAATCGGTGGGACCCGCGCGGGCGTGATCGAGACGACTTTCCAGGAAGAGACAGAGACCGATCTCTTTGGTGAACAAGCAGTGCTCTGTGGAGGGGTAAGCGAATTAATAAAGGCTGGGTTTGATACGTTAGTGGAAGCTGGGTATCAGCCGGAGATTGCTTATTTTGAATGTTTACATGAATTAAAATTGATCGTTGATCTGATTTATGAAGGCGGAATCGCGCGGATGCGATATTCAGTAAGTGATACTGCTGAATTTGGTGACCTGACCAGAGGGAAAAGAGTGATTAACCAAGAGACGAGAGCAGAGATGAGAAAGATCCTTCGGGAGATTCAAGAAGGAGATTTTGCCCGGGAATGGATCTTGGAAAACAAGGTGGGGCGTCCGGGCTTTAATGCCGTTCGTCGTCGAGAACAACAACATCTAATTGAACAAGTGGGTAAGAAACTACGAGCGATGATGCCTTGGATTAAGGATGGGAAATGATCTTTACTTTCTTTCCACGCAAAAAGCTTAGATGAAATCCCACTTGACTTTTACGTGCAAAAAACATATAATTACAGTTAATCATTCATCTCTAGGTTATATTTATTCACAATTAGGAGTTATCCACTGTTCGCGCCTTTTAGAGAAAGGTCAAGTTAAAATCAGTTTCTATAAACTGGATGCTAAATAAAAGCCCAGCTAAAGATAAGGGGCGCGAAAGGTGAGATCTATGGTGATGAAGGGCTTTATTTCGAGGAAGGGTAAAGAGAGCAAGCGGTTGGTGCAAGCTTGACCCAGAGAACGGAATATTTTCCCGGCCCGGAGCTGTCGGAACGAAATCGCAGGCGCATAGCGCGGGGCGACAAGTAATTCTGACCGGAGCAGTCCGTTACACTTTGACTCGGGACGCGTTTTCCGAGTCATTAAGTCTCTGCGCCGGCAGAGAAAAGTAGGGTGGCACCACGAGCCTCTCGTCCCTATGGGATGGGAGGCTTCATGTTATTTTAATTTAACTTTTACTCGTTAATTTTGGAGGTGTTAACTAATGAAAGTTCTTGTGCTTGATAATGTTTCCGAGCAAGCGGTAGCCGTTTTACGGGAAAATGGAATCCAAGCCGACATTTCTCCAACCCTCCCTGAAGAGGAATTGATGGAGAAGATCTCCTCTTATGAAGGGGTAATTGTTCGTAGTCAGACTAAAATTACGGCTCAAGTAATTAACGCCGGAAAAAACCTAAAAGTAATCGGTCGGGCCGGGGTGGGTGTTGACAATGTTGATGTGGAAGCCGCGACCAACAAAGGGGTTATTGTTTTAAACGCCCCGGATGGGAATACGATCTCCACAGCCGAGCATACCGTCGGGATGATTATGGCTCTGGCGCGCAGGATTCCGCAAGCTCATTGCACCCTAAAAGAGGGACGGTGGGAACGGAAAAGCTTTACCGGGGTGGAGGTTTACGGCAAGGGGCTGGGGATTATCGGGATGGGAAGGATCGGAACGGAAGTAGCCAAGCGCATGATGGCGATGGGGATGACAATTTTAGCCTTTGATCCCTTTCTTACCGAGGACAAAGCGGTTAAGCTTGGTGTCAGGCTGGTTTCCTTAGATGAGTTACTGGCAGAAGCCGATTTTATTACCGTCCACACCCCACTAACTAAAGAAACCAGTGGCATCCTTAACGCGGATAGTCTCCGCCGGGTGAAAAAGGGAGTACGGATCATCAACTGCGCTCGGGGAGGAATCGTCGATGAAGAGGCGTTGGCCGAAGCAATTGAAGAGGGGCGAGTGGCCGGAGCGGCAATCGATGTTTTTGTCAGTGAACCTCCTACCAATCAAAGGTTAGTCAACCTCCCTCAAGTAGTAGTCACTCCGCATTTGGGAGCTTCGACGGCGGAAGCGCAAGTCAATGTCGCCATCGATGTGGCTTTAGAAATCTCTAAAGTGCTCAAAGAAGAACCCTTTAAAAATGCGGTTAATATTCCCACCTTGCGCCCAGAGGTTATGAAAATTCTCAGCCCCTATTTTTCACTGGCAGAGAAACTAGGGTATTTCATCGCCCAATTGGTTGAGGGACGGATCAAGGGCGTAGAAATTGAATATAGTGGCGAAATCACCGATTATGACCTTACCCCTCTAACCACGCTGGTGATTGAAGGGTTGCTGAAATTACCTTTGAATGGAGAGGTGAATATCGTTAACGCCAGAGTTTTAGCTAAACAGCGGGGGCTTAGGATCTCTGAACGGAAAGAGACAATTGATCATGATTATAATAATAAAATTCGCGTCACAGCGCTTACTGATCGGGGAGAACGGGTGGTAGCCGGGACTCTTTTCCGGAGGAATGACCAGCGGGTGGTGGAGATCGATGGTTATCATTTTGAAGTAGTCCCTCATGGTCATCTTTTGATTGCGCCCCATAATGACGAACCGGGGATTATTGGGCAAGTTGGGACGATTTTGGGTGAAGCAGGGATTAATATCGCCTATATGCAAGTGGGGAGGAAAGAAGCCGGTGGACTAGCGATGATGGTCCTAACAGTGGATAATGAGATCCCCGCCGAAGTCTTAGCGAAGATTAGAGGGGTCAAAGGAGTACACAACCCCAGTCAGGTAAGATTATAGTAGCGAAAGAATTATCTTGACAGCATTCTCTTCATCCCATATAATTATGAAAATAATACGGTTTGCTTGTGGTTTAATTATAAGATCATTATGAAAAACGATGACGAGGAATAGTAGGAAGCGGGTATGGTTAAGAGAGCCGGTGGGTGGTGCGAACCGGCGCCTAAACCGTTCTAAACTCACCTTATCAGTTGCGCGGATGAAAGGAGACGAGTAGTCGGCGCCGGGGGATCGTAATAACTTCTCAAAAGAGACTGATCCGGCCCGTTACCGCAAAGAGTATCCCTGTAGCCTGCGTGGCGCCAAGGATGCTCAATGAGCCGCTGGCCGTAAGGCAGCGGATCGTAGGGTGGTACCGCGATACCTCTCGCCCCTATTTTGGGGTGAGAGGTTTTTTGTTGAGTTAGTAAACCCCCGAAGTTACTGATGTAATAGTAAGGTAGTCGCTCACGCCGGCTACCGTTCGCGCACATGAAATGATGAAAATTGCGACGAGCCATGAGCGGTATTTGCCGGATTGTTGGCAGGCGGCGTGAAAAGCTTCGCATGGCGTCGTTGCTCAGTCCGGGCGGTACTCGATGCTCTCGCAGCTCGTAGCTTGATTCTCGTCGCTCGCATCAAGATAGGGGATATATTTTGCTTGCTAGACTAATTAACTTGCCGAAGAACTCGATAAGCTAAAAACATCAACGGCATTATAGAATACGAGACACGAACGACCAGCGACGAGTGACGAGATTGTTCCGTCCTCCTTCGCGCCTAGCCCTTTCGTTTAGTCGATTCACCTGGCCTTGATTAATAACACTTAACGTGTTACTGGCGGTAACCAGCTGAACGACTAGCTTCTAACACCGCGAGCTAAATCAATGAAGTTATCCGCCAACAATCCGGCAAGGATGCTCCCCAGGGCGCTGGGGTGAAGCGCCGGATTTTAGGATCTACAGTCGCAACGGCTATCATTCATGCGAGCGGCGAGTGACGTGCGAGATGTATTTTCTAGGTGATAAATTGGTAAAGACTTGCGCTCAATCACCAGCGACGAGCTGACGAGAATTATATACCAAAAAAAGGAGGTAAAAGAGATGACCAAGACCATTAGGATTTTTGATACTACTCTGCGGGATGGAGAACAGACGGCCGGGGTCAATCTAAACCCTGAGGAAAAATTAGAAATTGCTCGGCAATTAGCCCGCATGAAAGTTGATATCATTGAAGCTGGCTTTGCGGTTGCTTCTCCTGGAGACTTTGAAGGGATCAAAAACATTGCGCAAAAAGTACGAGGGCCCGCCATTTGTTCCTTAGCTAGAGCGGTCCCTGCCGATATTGAAAGAGCATGGGAAGCGGTAAGAGCGGCAGAGCGCCCCTATATTCACACCTTTATTGCGACTTCAGATATTCATATGCAATACAAATTAAAGAAAAACCCGGATCAGGTAGTAGCAATGGCAGTAAGCGCGGTGAAAATAGCCAGGAATCTCTGCCCGGAGGTGGAGTTTTCAGCCGAAGACGCCACCAGAAGCGATTGGGATTTTCTCTGTCGGATTTTTGGCGAAGTAATCAAGGCGGGGGCGACGGCGATCAATATCCCAGATACTGTGGGTTATACTGCTCCCGAAGAATTCGGTCGGTTAATACGTTATGTTAAAGAGCATACTCCCGGTATTGACCAGGTTTTCCTTTCGGTCCATTGTCATAATGATCTAGGGATGGCGGTGGCTAACTCATTGGAAGCCATTAGAAATGGAGCGGATCAAGTAGAAGGAACAATAAATGGCATCGGAGAAAGAGCGGGTAATGCTGCCCTGGAAGAAGTGATCATGGCCCTTCGTACCCGTGCCGATCATTTTAAAGCTCAAACTAAAACCGTAACAGAAGAGATTTACCGGACTAGCGCCTTAGTCTCCGCGCTGACCGGATTTAGTGTTCAAAATAATAAGGCGATTGTAGGAGCTAACGCCTTTGCCCACGAAGCGGGAATTCACCAGGATGGAATCCTCAAGAATAGATTAACCTATGAGATTATGACTCCCCAATCAATTGGGATCCCAACTAACCGTTTAATTCTGGGAAAACACTCCGGACGTCACGCTTTTAAAGAACATTTGGAGGAGTTAGGTTATCATCTAAAAGAAGAAGATTTACAAAAAAGTTATGAACGTTTTCTCGAGGTTGCCGACAGAAAAAAAGAAGTAACAGATCGGGATCTTGAGGCTTTAGTACGAGGAGAACTCTCTCAAGTTGGTGAAGCCTTTATTCTCGATTACTTCCATGTTACCAGTGGTAATAAAACCATTCCTACTGCCACGGTTAAACTGAAAATTGGAGAAGAGACCCAACAAGAGGCAGCCTGCGGAGAAGGCCCGGTCGAAGCTATTTACAAGGCGATTGAACGGATTACGGGGATCACAGCTGAACTTAAAGAATATGGGATTAAAGCAGTAACCGGGGGGAAAGATGCCCTGGGGGAAGTGACCGTTAGAATCTCCTATCAGGAAAAAATCTATACTGGACGCGGGGTTTCTACAGATATTATTGAGGCCAGCACCCGAGCTTTTATTAATGCCGTCAATAAAGTGGCTTGGGAAAAGCTAAATTATCAACAACGGAGCGAGCCTGATCTGGATGGCATCTAATCATTAAGGAAGGATAAAGATAACTAGTGGCGAAGTAATAATGTTGTGTAAAACACTTGATTGGGAGCAGGTTAATTTATTCTGTACGACTCTACATTAAAGCGACAATGCAATTAGCTTAGCTTGGGCTAATTACGTTGTTCCTAGATTCAACTATCACGCCACAATATATTGATAGCCACACTATATATTGTGTCGTGACCACAAATTAAGGTTACAATGCAATTAGCTTAGCTCAGAAACGGAGTGACGTTGTTGAACTTAAAGAAACTAATCCGAGAGATCCCAGATTTCCCACAACCAGGAATTAGCTTCAAGGATATTTCGACCTTGATCAAAAATGGGGAAGCATTTCATCATATCATCGTTACGATGGCCGATTACTATCATTCTTTCCACCCAGAATTGGTGGTAGGGATCGAATCCAGAGGTTATATCCTGGGAGCTCCTCTTGCTTATGAGTTAGGATGTGGGTTTGTTCTGGTCCGCAAACCGGGAAAACTTCCGGCTGAAATCGAAAGAATCGATTATTCCCTGGAATACGGGGAAAACTCGCTCGAAATTCATAAAGATGCGATTAGCGCTGGAAACAAAGTCTTAATTGTTGATGATATCCTGGCGACAGGAGGTACGGTGTCTGCTACTGCTGAGTTAGTAAAGAGACTAGGAGGCGAGATTATAGGTTACGCCTTCCTGGCCGAACTGGACGGATTGCGGGGTCGGGAAAAACTGGGGGAAGCATCCATTCTTTCACTGGTTCATTACGACGACTAAACTGATTGTCTTATCTCACTTTTCACATGCCTTCTTTTTTATATATTGAATGGAAACGTGAGACCAATCTCACTTTTTAATTGCGAAGTAAATCATTTTTTGATGAGAGCAAAATGTGAGACTAGCGGACAAGTATCGAGATGTATAACTTACAAAGGCTGTCATTCATACGAGCGACGAGTGACGAGTGACGAGCGACGAGCATACGAGTCACGAGATGCACAAGTCCCCCCTAGAGATCATATGATAAGGTAAGAAGAGAACAGGGGGGATTTGAGCGATGGAAGTTGGGAAGTATGAGAAGAATGAGGGGTTGGTATTTATCCTTTTGCTCGTGCTTGTACTCCTCCTGGTGATGGATTATAATTAGAAAATAGAGAGATAATAAGTAATAAAGTTTATGAACCTGTGTATTTTGTAATCTATTAAAGATTAAAACCGTGGGAAACCACGGTTTTGTTTTTTCTAAGTAGTCGCTCACGCTGGCTACCGCCCGCGCACATGAAATAATGAAAATTCAAAGCCAGGTGAGTCGACAAGCCCCAAAGGCATCTTTAATTAGTTGTTCACGCCGACTTTCCTTAGTGCACGCTAGTGCTTTAATCAAAGTCGGGTGAATCAACCAAGGCTATTTTCTAGGTAGTCGCCCACCCCAGCTTGCTGGGGTGAGGGAAAGGATGAAAATATAACTTTCATCTATAGCTTACAAAGGCGGTTCTTATGTTATAATGAAGGAAATTATCCGATTGCCAACAGCCGTTGGGCGTTTAAACCGGCAACGGCTTCAAATTGGGAAGAAGTAAAGATGCTCATCTCTTCTAAAAGTTGTAATTCTGCTGCCGGGTCACCAATCGGGTAATCAGAACCAAAGAGTAATTTTTCTGTTCCGTGCCGGTTAATGATCTCTTTTAGTAATACTGGGTCTATATATTTCAGGGTGCTTGAGAGATCAAAATAGAGATCCCGACCAGCTAATTCTGTCAAAGTATCATTCCAAAAATGATACCCTCCCAGATGGGCGGCGACCACCCGTAGACGGGGGAAATTCCTTAGCACTTTTTTAAGTTTCAGGGGTGTGCTTGGATTATCAGGGTGGGGGTTCTTATCACCAACATGAGTCAGCAAGATTAAATCTTCGCCGAAGGCTTCATAAAGCGGATACATTTTGGGATCATCTAGACCGAAGCCTTGAAATTCGGGATGAATTTTTATTCCCTTAATTCCTTCGGCTCTTAAGCGTTGTAGTTCGTTCTGGTTATCCTTATAATAAGGGTGGATTGTCCCAAAAATAATGGGTTGAGCTGTCCTGGGAAGACCGGAGAGCAGTGAGAGTTCATTAGCGCCCAACTTTTTTACATCTACTACCCAATTATTAGCGGGGATCACCTGTTCCGGTTTGGTGGCGGCCACTAGGAGGACAAAATAGTCAACTCCCGCTGTTGTTTCAATAGTTAAGGCGTCTTTTAAGTCACCGCGTCTTTTTTCGGCCATAATGCCATAATAATTTTCGAGAAAAGCGACGGCTTTTTCAGCAATTTTTTTCGCAAAAGCATGGCAATGAAAATCAATAATCATATCTGAAATCCCTCCGCTTGG
>ENA-UOOR01004818-UOOR01004818.1-fermentation-metagenome-genome-assembly--contig:-NODE-4818-length-10393-cov-4.856065_pt1 | contig 10393 bp, 10 predicted proteins | sample MGYA00245780_ERZ724029 | MGnify/ENA primary metagenome ERZ724029 (study PRJEB28704, sample SAMN03018315) | fermentation metagenome | biome: anthropogenic terrestrial biome; feature: soil; material... | reverse complement strand
ATGTTATCTAATCAAAAAGAGATTAGTCGCATTTTTGAGATGGGTTCGTCAACGGTATCGCGGTATTTTATTGCCCGGGTAATATCCAATCAGGTGGAGAACCCTCGGTTTGTTTTTGCGGTTAGTAGAAAATACGGGAATTCTGTGCAGCGAAATAGAATTAAGCGGCAGGTTAGGGAAATATTACGCTGTAATTTGGATATAATTCCAAGAGGATTTGATTTCGCCATAATTCCCCGTCGTTCAGCCCAGAACGCTAATTTTGACCAGCTAACGAAAGGGCTTTTAGCTGCGCTTTGTGGTTCTTGTGTGGAGAAGGAGAAAAATAATGAAGCTAATAATTCTAGCAAGCATTAGGTTTTACCAGCGCCATATTTCACCTCTTTTACCACCATCTTGCCGTTACTACCCGACTTGTTCCCAGTATACTTTTGCTGCAGTTGAAAGGTATGGTGTACTCAAAGGTTTATGGTTAGGGGTTAAGAGAATTTCACGCTGTCATCCGTTTCATGAAGGTGGATTTGATCCTCTTCCGTAATATTGTTCTATGGTTAAGCAGGAAAACCGTAGGTAGAATCCAAACTTTCTCTAATGATATTTGATTTTGGTTTTCCTAAGAAAGTGGGGCTGTCATTTTGAGCTTTTTAAAGGAGATTATTATTTCGATCCTTCAGTTTTTTTATACGTATACCGGTAGCTGGGGGTTAGCAATTGTTTTGCTGACGATAGTTATTAGGGTGCTGTTACATCCGTTAACTGTTAGTCAGACCAAGAGCATGGTTGCTATGCGGGATTTACAGCCAAAGATGAAAGAATTACAAGAAAAATATAAAAACCAGCCTGAAGAGTATCAGAAACGAATGTTGGCTTTATACCAGGAACATAAGATTAACCCCCTTGGTGGCTGCTTACCACTTTTATTGCAGATGCCAATTCTATTTGCCTTATTCTATGTGCTTCGAGAATTTGATTTTGGTACTCAGTCCGGCTTTTTATGGATTCAGTCCTTAGGGCAGCCAGATACTACGTATTTATTACCTTTGCTTATCGGGGTATCTCAATATTTGCAGATGGCCCTTACTCCGACCGATCCTTCTCAAAAGTCTATGCAGTACATTATGCCGGCTTTTATTGCTTTTATAAGTGTACAATTTCCAGCCGGTTTGTCGTTATATTGGGCGGTTAGTAATATCATCGGCTACTTGCAACAGATGATTATTAATAGAACCATATCCCGTAGCGGACATGAAGGGAGCGTCGCAAATTGAGAAGCATTGAGGCGGTAGGTAAAACTGTCGAAGAAGCCATCAATGAAGGCTTAGAACAGCTTGGCGTAGATCGTTCTCAGGTCCAAGTGGAAGTTATTGATGAGGGGAATAAAGGAATTTTCGGGCTAATCGGCACGAAATTAGCTAGAGTAAATTTATTAGTTAACCCTAGTGACCGGTCTCTCCCCCAGGAAGATAAAAAGGCAGAAGACCAGGTTGGAGCTGCTGAGAAAGGGCAGTGGGCTCAGGATTTTTTAAATGATTTACTGTCATTAATGGGGGTACAAGCTACAGTAAAGGTTGCTAATATTGGCGAAGTTATCGAGCTGGAAATTAGCGGAGAAAACATGGGTTTAATTATTGGGCATCGCGGTCAAACCCTAGATGCCATTCAATATCTAACTAATATTACCGCTGATAAGGCTGGATTCCGGGGGCTAAAAATTATCGTTGATGCTGAGGACTATCGTTTGCGACGGAAAAGGTCCTTAGAGAACTTGGCCCAACGCACAGCCGAAAAAGTTATCGCTAGACGGCGGCGGTCTGTTTTAGAACCGATGTCTCCCCAAGATCGTCGCATAATTCATTTATATCTTAGGGATAATCAAAATGTTTATACGTACAGCGAAGGGGAGGATCCTTTCCGAAAGGTCGTTGTCGATTACAAGGAGTAAAAGGCTAATCTTGATTGTTGTCAGTATGATTTTTGTAGTAGAGGTCGCTGGGCGCTGTTTATCACAGGTCTAGCGACTTTCCTGTATGGAGGTGAATCTATGGTCAAAGCTAGTTTTGCGGATACGATTGCAGCTATATCTACCCCCTTAGGTGAAGGCGGGTTAGGTGTCATTCGAATTAGCGGCGCTCAAGCCTTAAGTATAGGGGATCAGGTTTTTCGGCCTAGAAAGAAAGTTGACGATTCTTATTTATCTCAAGCGGCTAGTCATACTATTCACTATGGACATATAGTTGGTACTAATGGAGAAGTAATAGATGAAGTATTAGTTAGCGTATTACGGGCCCCCCGCACCTATACCCGTGAGGATACAGTGGAAATTAGCTGTCATGGAGGGATAGTTTCTCTCCGTCGGGTTTTACAAACGATTTTAGCAGCAGGAGCTCGTTTAGCTGAACCTGGAGAGTTTACAAAAAGGGCTTTTTTAAACGGACGTATTGATCTGGCCCAGGCTGAGGCGGTTATCGATATTATCAGAGCAAAAACAGAAAAAAGCCAGCGTATTGCATTACAAACCCTACAGGGTGATTTGTCTAAAAAGATAGATTTTCTACGGGAACAATTAATGAAGATATTAATGTATTTAGAGGCAGCTATTGATTTTCCTGAAGATGAGATCCCTCCTTTAGATACAGACCTCGGCCAGACCTTAGTTCAGGTGGAAACAGGATTAGAGCAATTAATTGATAGCGCTAAAACTGGGCGTATTTATCGCGAGGGTCTAGCCTTAGTTATTGCAGGCAAACCCAACGTTGGCAAATCTAGTCTTTTAAATGCGTTTTTAGATGAAGAACGGGCTATTGTTACCGGTATTCCAGGGACTACTCGTGATGTGCTCGAAGAGTACATTAATTTACAAGGATTACCTCTCAAAATTATAGATACTGCCGGTATTCGATCTACTACTGAGGAAGTAGAGTTACTGGGGGTAGAACGATCGAAGAAAGCTATTCAGGAGGCGGATTTGATTCTGTTTGTGGTTGATACCTCTGCAGAGGTTAGTACCGAGGACTGGGATGTAGCCAAACAGCTACCGACAGAAAAGACCTTATTAGTTGCTAATAAGGTAGACAAGACAAGTCGTGGAGATCTGAGCGGTTTGGTTGAGCGCTTTGGCCAGCCGATCTATCTTTCTGCGTATCAACGAATCGGTCTTAACGAGTTGGTGGAAGCGATTATTACTAAGGCGGCCTTGGTTGATGTTACCGCTGGGGATGAAGCTTTAGTTACTAATATGCGCCATGTTGATGCTTTGCGCAGGGCTAAGGAGAGTGTAGAAATAGCTAAGGAGAGCCATGAGTCTGGAATGGCCGCAGATTTTGTGACTATTGATCTACGGGATGCAGTAACTACATTAGGGGAAATTACCGGTGATACCGCCAGCGATGATTTAATTGAGCGGATTTTCGCTAGTTTCTGTATAGGGAAGTAGGTAAATATGGGTTACGAACAGATGTATGATGTAGTAGTTGTTGGTGCCGGCCATGCCGGATGTGAGGCGGCTATTGCTGCTGCTAAAATGGGCTGCCGTACTTTAATTTTGACGGTTACCCTAGATAATGTGGCTTTATTGGCCTGTAACCCGAGCTTTGGTGGCCCGGCCAAAGGGCAACTGATTCGAGAAATTGATGCTCTTGGCGGTGTAATGGGTTTAGTTGCCGATGAAACTGCTCTGCAGATGCGTATGCTCAATACTAGTAAGGGCCCTGCTGTTCATGCACTAAGGGCACAAATTGATAAGTGGGCTTATAATCGACGGATGAAATCTCTGTTGGAAGAAACACCCAATCTCGATTTTAAGCAAGGTATTGTCACTAAGCTCATAATCGAAAAAGGGAGAGTAGCAGGGGTACGACTGAAGACCGATCTCGATATTAAAGCCGAGGCGGTTATTCTTGCTACCGGTACTTATCTTCAAGGTCGCGTTTATTATGGGCACGTTAATTATTCTGCTGGTCCGCAAGGTTATCAACCGGCAGAAGAATTGGCTTTATTTTTACGGGATTTAGATTTTGAAATACTGCGTTTAAAGACAGGTTCGCCACCACGGATCCATGGGGATACAGTTGATTACAGCAAAACGACCGAGATGCCTGGCCAAGCCTTACGACGTGGTTTTTCTTTTCGAAGACTTTTGCCACAGCGTGAACAGCTTTCTTGTTGGCTGACTTGGACTACCCCTCAGACTCATAAAATAATCAAAAACAACCTAGATCGGGCTCCGATGTATACCGGGGAAATCACGGGAATTGGGCCCCGGTATTGCCCTGCAATTGAGGCGAAGGTCCACGTTTTTCCTGAAAAAGAAGGACATCAGATTTTCATTGAACCAGAGGGGCTAGGTACTAAGGAGATGTATTTAGCCGGTTTTTCCACAAGCCTGCCGGAAGAAGTTCAAATTGAAATGATTCGTACTATACCGGGCCTCGAAAACGTCAAGATCCTGCGGCCTGGCTACGCCATCGAGTATGATGCTATATATTCTTTGGAATTAGAGCCCAATCTAGAAACCAAAAAAGTTCCGGGTTTATTTACAGCGGGGCAGATTAATGGAACCTCTGGTTATGAAGAAGCGGCTGCTCAAGGCCTTCTTGCCGGGATTAATGCCGCCTTATCTGTTCAAGGGAAGGAACCTTTTATTCTTAAACGTTCTGAGGCGTATTTAGGGGTACTTATTGATGATTTGGTAACTAAAGGGCCCCGGGAGCCATATCGGTTGTTGACAGCTAAGGCAGAGTACCGTTTGTTACTACGTCAAGACAACGCCGACCTTCGGTTATCGGAAAAAGGGTATCGGCTGGGGTTGTTGAATGACCAGGAATATGCAAGGTTTGCAGAAAAACGGGAGGCAATTGAGCGGGTGAAAGCTTGGTTGACTGCGACAACAGTCCCTATAGCTAAACCGGTATCGGCTGAGGTCTTCCTGCGCCGACCAGAGGTAACCTTTGATACCCTTGAGGAGCTCATAGATGATATCCCTGAAGAGGTTTTAGACCCCGATGTACGAGAGCAAGTAGAGTTGCAAACGAAGTATGCTGGTTATATTGCTCGGCAGCAGGAACAGGTTGAACGGTTTCTTCGTTTGGAAGAGAAACGCATCCCGGCTGACTTAGACTATAGTCAGCTACAAGGTTTGAGTATAGAGGCTCGGGAAAATCTAGCTCGAGTGCACCCAACTTCTTTAGGTCAGGCCAGTCGTATTTCCGGTGTTTCACCGGCGGATATCAGTTATTTAGCCTTGTATTTAGAGCAGCATCGACAGAGGAGGAAGGACTAATGCTGGGGCTAGAGGCCCAAAGGCACCAATTAATTACTGAACTAGGCGCTTTTGGTTTGGTTTTGCCAGTTGAGCAAATTGATGTTTTGCTATCTTTTGCTGCAGTGATGTTAGAAGAGAACCAAGTACAAAATTTAACGCGTATTACTGAACCGGCGGCGGTGGTTACCCGGCATTTAGTCGATTCTTTAGCCCTGCTACAGTGGTACCGCCCTAGGCCTCAAAACAAAATATTGGACCTTGGTGCAGGCGGTGGGTTTCCCGGTTTCCCTTTAGCTTTAACCTTGCCAGAAAGCTCGGTTACTTTAGTAGATAGCGAACGCAAAAAGGTTGACTTTTTAGTTAGGGCTGCCGCTAATATTGGAGCTACAAATGCGACCGCCCTGCACTTGCGGGCTGAAGAAGCCGGACAAGATTTGGAGTTACGGGGAAAACATGATTTAGTTGTGGCCAGATCGGTGGCCAACCTACCGGTTTTATTGGAGTACACGTTACCGTTAGTTAAAGTCGGTGGGCTGTTTGTGGCATATAAAGGCGAGGAGGTAGAGGATGAGCTAGCGAAAGCCCAGACCGCACTGGAACTTCTCAAGGGGCGAGTAGAGGCTGTCCATGCTTATACGCTCTCTTCTGGCGAGACCCACAAACTAATATTCATCAAAAAAAGTGGTGTTACCCAAAAAAAATACCCTCGGAAGCCAGGTATTCCCAAGAAGAGGCCGCTCATTTAGAGGAAGTACTTCCTTCGCCGACGAAGTTATGACGGCAAAGTTTTTACGAAACAAAACAATCAAATGTTTCACGTGAAACATGGAGGAAACTGAAACAATGGCAGATAGCTTTCTAGGGAAGTTACGTGGGCGTACTGGTCAGGTACAGATACCGACAGCTAAAGTAGCCCCTAACCCTTATCAACCCCGTCTTAATTTTCAGGATGAAGAACTATTGGAGCTGGCTCAATCGATTAAAACCCATGGATTATTACAGCCGATAGTAGTTACTAAGTCTGCTGAAAAGCCAGGGGAATATATATTAGTAGCTGGAGAACGGCGGCTTAGAGCAGCCAAAATAGCTGGTTTAGAAGAAATTCAAGCTGTTGTTGGCGTTTTTGACGAACAAGCTATGGCAGAGATGGCTCTAGTAGAAAATATTCAACGCAAAGATTTAACACCAATAGAGGAGGCCCGGGCTTATAAGGAATTAATAGACCGGTTTGGCTTTACCCAACATGAACTAGGTGTTCGGTTGGGTAAAAACCAGAGTACTATTGCTAATAAACTACGCCTGCTTACGTTGCCGGAGGAAGTTCATGAATATATTTCCCGGGAAATATTAACAGAAAGACATGCTCGCGCTTTACTCAGGTTGGAACCGGAAACTATCGTAAAAGTGGCTGAAGAGGTGGTACAGAAGGGACTGACCGTAAAGCAGACTGAACAGGTAGTAGCCACAGTTTTAGAAGAGGGGCCGAAAGATTCCCGACGCCAACGAGTCGTTCGCGTTTTTAAAGATGCTCGGTTGTTCCGAAATTCGGTTCTCAAGCTAGTTAAAGATATGGAGGCCGGAGGCGCTAAGGTTCAAGTTAGTGAAGAAACTGGCGCTGATAACTATACAATTACGATTAATATATCAAAACGGTAATAGGGGGGCTGTCATAATGGGGAGGATTTTTGCGGTTGTCAATCAAAAAGGCGGTGTCGGCAAAAGCACGACTGCAGTTAATTTAGCAGCCTGTTTAGGGGCAGCAGGTAAATCTGTCCTTATGGTTGATACCGATCCCCAGGGCAATTCTACGAGTGGAATGGGTTTCGACAAGAGCGAAATTAAGAAGTGTATCTACAATGTGCTTGTTGAGGGACTTCCGGTTGCGGATGTGGCGCTACCAACTCCACACTCGGAGTTGGGGACGGTCTTTATTGTGCCGGCAACGATTCAGTTGGCTGGAGCAGAAGTAGAATTAGTATCGATGATGAGCCGAGAGTACCGGATGAAAACTGCTTTAGAAGAGATTAGAGATCAATTTGATTTTATTATTCTGGATTGTCCACCATCTCTGGGCTTACTAACCATTAATGCTTTAACAGCGGCAGATGGAGTAATTGTACCAATTCAATGTGAATACTACGCATTAGAAGGGCTCAGTCAGCTTTTAGATACTATTAATTTAGTGAAAAAGCATCTTAATAAGAATTTAGAGATTGTCGGGGTACTATTAACTATGTATGATGCTCGTACTAATTTAGCCCAGCAGGTTATCGATGAAGTGCGGGGATATTTTGCTGACCGGGTTTACCGGACTATTATTCCACGTAATATTCGGCTAAGTGAAGCCCCTGGATATGGGAAGCCGATTAACCTTTATGATCCATCGTCGAAGGGTGCAGAGGCTTATGATTCCCTTTGCCAGGAGGTAATTCAGCATGGCTAGACAGGCGCTAGGTAAAGGGTTAAAAGCTCTAATTAATACTGATGAATATACAGGGCAGGATGTTCAAGAGGTTGATTTAGCTGAAATCATTCCTAACCCGTATCAGCCACGGCGTGAATTTGACCGTGAAAAACTAGAGGAGTTAGCTCAGTCTATTAAGGAACATGGGGTTATTCAACCGTTAATCATCCGGCGGGAAGAGGATGGCCAGTATGTTCTGATTGCTGGAGAAAGACGGTTCCGAGCTTCCCAGCTAGCCGGTTTAGTCAGAGTTCCAGTAATAGTTCGTGACCTTGACGAAAACCAAATGATTCAATGGGCGCTAGTAGAGAATATCCAGCGGGAAGATTTAAACCCAATTGAAGAAGCTTTAGCATACCAAAGGTTAGCTACTGAGTTTGCGATGACTCAAGAAGAGATTGCCCAGGTTGTGGGGAAAAGCAGACCGGCTATAGCGAATACTTTACGATTGTTAACTTTACCACAGGAGATTCAAGATGCTGTTTCACGTGGAACCATTAGTATGGGGCATGCTCGGTGTTTAGTAGGGCTCGCGGAAGGCGCTCAGAGGCAGATCTTACAGAAAATAATTACTCAGGGTTGGAATGTGCGGCAAACTGAAGAGGCCTGTGATAACTTAAAACAAGTCCAAACGCCAGCAGAAAAAAAGGGCCAGGCAAAAACACGGGTAGCAAACCCTTATCTGCAAGCAGCAGAAGATGATCTACGCCGAATTTTAGGTACAAAAGTATCTATTGATTATCAAAAATCGGGAAAAGGCAAGATAGAGATAGCTTTCTTCAGTGAAGATGAGTTAAACCGACTTTTAGATTTGATTAGCGGTAGATAAGGAGATATCCAGTGATCTACTTTGATAATGCGGCGACTTCTTGGCCCAAACCAGAAGAGGTATATCAAGGAGTTAGTACTTTTATGCGGCGTGCTGGAGCTAACCCTGGTCGAGGCGGTCATCGGTTGGCTCAAGAAGCAGCAGCAATGGTTGAAGAAACCCGACAGGCCTTAGCAAAATTTTTAGGGGTAAAGAATGCCAAGCAAGTTGTGTTTACAAGCAACGCTACTGAGGCTTTAAATTTAGGGATCAAAGGGGTTCTTGTTCCAGGAGATCATGTAGTAACGACTAGTATGGAACATAATTCGGTGTTACGGCCGTTACATTATTTACAAAGAGATGGTATTTCCTATACAATTGTTGCGGCTGATTCAGAGGGCTACGTTTGTCCAGAAAAAGTTGAGAATGCGGTACAGTCTAATACGAAATTAATTATTATGACCCATGCCTCTAATGTTACGGGTACAGTTATGCCCATTGTTGAGGTCGGCCAATGGGCTCGTGAACGTGGTCTGCTTTTTTTAGTAGATGGGGCCCAAACCGTCGGAGAATTAGCGGTGGACTTAAGTCAGCTACCTGTAGATTTGTTGGCCTTTCCAGGCCATAAAGCTTTATTAGGGCCAACAGGGACCGGAGCCCTTTTCATTCGTGACGGTTTAGTGTTGCAACCGTTATTGGTAGGAGGAACAGGGGTTGAATCGGAATTAGCAGGTCAACCGGAAGAGATGCCTTATCGCTATGAAAGCGGGACACTGAATACCACCGGGTTAGCAGGATTACAAGCGGCGTTGAATTACCACCAAAAGCTGGGTCAGTCAGCTATTTCTGCGACAATTAGCGCTCTGACTAATCGGTTTATTCAAGGCTGTTCGATGATACCACGGGTAACTATTTATGGACCAAAGGAAAAGGCCGTAGAACGTACCGGGGTAGTTAGTTTGAATATTCAGGGGTTAAACCCTGATGAGTTAGGTTTTATCCTTGATGAGGTTTATGGAATTGCAGTACGAGCAGGTTTACACTGCGCTCCCCAGGCCCACAAAACGATAGGAACTTACCCTGCAGGTACGGTTAGATTTAGTTTTAGCGTTTTTAACAATATTGAACAGGTGGACACCGCTGTGGAAGCGTTACAAGAAATTGCAGAACAGTCTGGGGGCTAAAACGGTGTCAGCAGAAAAAGGTTTTATCGATTTAGGCTTTGCAAAAGTAGATACAGACCGGAGCCGAAGGTGTGGTTTCCCGGAAGTAATCTTTTGTGCTGGGAAGAGACCAGACCAGATTCAACAAATATTTAAAGAGCTGGCCGCTCGGGAGGCTCGGGTTCTTGCAACCCGTGCTAAGTTAGAGGACTTTCGGGCGGTAGTCGAAGCGGTACCAGAGGCCCGTTATTTAAAAGATCCCCAGATTATTGTTAAAGGAGATCCCCCCTCAAAACTAATTGGAAAAATTGCCATAATAACCGCGGGTTCATCGGATATCCCCATTGCTGAAGAAGCGGCTGTAGTTGCTGAGTATATGGGCTCTAAAATACAGCGTTATTATGATATGGGGGTAGCCGGTATTCACCGCCTACTGGCATACCGTGAGGAGATTACTACTGCAAATGTGTTAATTGTCGTAGCAGGTATGGATGGGGTCTTGCCCAGTGTTGTTGGTGGTATTGTGGACAAGCCTATAGTAGCTGTTCCAACTAGTGTCGGTTATGGTGCTAATTTTAATGGTTTAGCTCCATTACTAACTATGTTAAATTCATGTGCCGCTGGAGTTGCGGTAGTCAATATCGATAATGGGTTTGGGGCCGGCTATTATGCGCATTTAATTAACCAAGGGGCTAGTC